>OQWM01001472.1_pt1 | contig 16219 bp, 15 predicted proteins | sample 1691531 | NCBI WGS metagenome assembly OQWM01 (sample SAMN03418257, study PRJEB22391) | human gut metagenome | biome: human-gut; feature: organic feature; material: feces | host: Homo sapiens | place: Tanzania | collected 2013-01
GGTGGACGCGCCGCTCTTCGTGCGCAATAAAGCCGGATTAAAGCTGACGCCGCAAGGGGAGATCGTGGTGAACTACGCCCGCCGGATGAAAGCGCTCCATGAACGGATGTTTGCCGAGCTGCAAAATGCCTTATGAAGCTCTGAGCTGCGGCGTCAAGCTTTTGGTCAGCTTTTGGCAAGATTATTGAACGTCGTTCTGCGATAGCGTAATGGTATCCGCTTGTTCTTGATAGTTGTGGGGCTAGTTATGCTCGATAAAGGCAAACATTTTCCGCAGTCATACGCAAGGATGCTGTTTACGGCGCTTGGAATTCATCAAGATGGACAGTTGCTTGTAACGATTGACCCTTGGGATGAACGTCGCGCGCGCGAACTTATGCAGGAAAAGCTTCTGCTTCGTCTTTACAACCATGTATATGTCGATCCCGTTTATTGGAACAACCTTGACGTTAAGGACCGTGTCTTTCAGTTAGCGTCTGCCATTGCAGTCGTTGAGCCGGATGCCGTATTTTGCGGATCGACTGCGGCTTTGCTATATGGCATAGGTTCGGCGCACACGCTTCTCAATAAAGTACAAGTGCTGTTGCCGCGGTTTACGAGGCGCGATACGTATGAATTCGTTGAATATCGGCGCTGGCGAGCGGGCGAGGTGTGGCGGTTCGGACCGTTTGCAGTAACGGATCCATACCGAACGGTGGTTGATATTGCTCGAACGAGTGCATTTCGGTATGCGCTTGGCTACGTCGATGGATTGGCCCGTGAGTATGACGTCGAGCGTGAGGAATTGCGCGCGTATGCGCAGGCTAATTGTCGCGGGCTGCATGGCATTGCGCGTGCGTTTGATGTGTTCGAGTATATGGACGGAAGGTCGGATAACGGGGGAGAGTCCGAGGCGCGGGCGGCCATGCTTCTTGCCGGCATCGCTGCGCCCGAGCTTCAGATTGAGCTAGCTCGGCCAGGAAACTCCGGCTATTATCTGGCAGATTATGGTTGGCAGATGCCAGATGGGTCATGGATGTTGGCAGAGCTTCACGGTTTGGGCAAGTTCGAGGACGATACTCAAAACGACCTGGAGCATGCCGCGGCAAAAACCTATCGAGCTGCCTTATTGCGCGATGCGAACCTGCGTGCCATGGGTCATAACGTCATTCATTTCAAGCTGTCAGACACCTACGACGTCGATGCTTTCGGCGCCATGATGCGCGGTTACGGCATTCCAACAACAAAGCCTTTTGCGGATTCCTGATAGCAGGGACAACCAACTCCGCCGCCTAACAATAAGTTGCGGTGAAATGCGGACTAAATGGCAGCTCAGAGGCATAAAACAGTCCGTATTTCACCGCAACTTAGGAGGGGATGGGGGTTAGTTGCGGGGGCGGTGGCGGAGCTTGTCGATGGTGGCGTCGGTGGCGCGTTCGCGGGCTTCGGCTGCGTTGATGCGTTTGCGACGGTAATCGATCATGCCTTGGATGATGGGCTTGCCAAAGCTCACGACGTCGTCGTTGTAGATGGCGGTGCGGGCTGCAAGCAGGCAGTCGCTAAAGTCCATATGCGTCCTGCCAAACAGCTTGATGGCAAAGGCGATGACGGTGGGCTCGTCGACCATGACGTCATCGAGCAGCCTTTTCATGGCCGCAGCAATCTCAACGCGGGGAACCTTATAGACGTCGCGCAGCGTGACCACGACGCGCGTGATGATTTCGGGGTAGACACGAGCGGTGCGCGTGGCGATGACCTTGGCGGCGCGCGGCGACAGGACCTCGTCGTCGTTAAGCAGGTAGCGTAGGATAACGGTCTCGTCGATGATGGTGCTACTCATGGATGTCTACTTCCTCGGGACCCAAGATCGAATCGTCGCTTTCTGCGGCGAGATATTCAATCCAGGCGTTGCGTTCCTCGGACCGGCGATTGGGGTCCCCGTAAGCCTTAAGCACTCCGTAGGCAGCCGTGCCATCCTTTGAGCGCACGGCGATCGGCTGAAAAGGCAGTTTGCGCATGAGGACGCTCTGCGAAACAAAAAGGCGAACGGCCTCGGCAAGTGATGTGCCCATGGCGTCGTAGAGACGCTCGGCATGCTGTTTGTCCTCTTCGCGAATGCGCACCTGTAGGATGGCTCGTTTTTGAGTCGATGACATCGCTAGCCCCCTTATCTAGTGCAACACGGATGGTCAAATTCGCCCTGTGCCTTCTTTTGACTATCTTATATCCACCACTTTATTTCACTCAAGTTAATGAGTGTAAACATAACTACAAGCGTAATACATCCGCAGAAGGAGAGCGTGAAAATCTCATATGCCTACGCGTGTAATACACTCGACTTTATAGTGCACCGAGAATAATCCCGACCTGCCAAAACCACTGCAATACACCCGTATTGCAGGGCTTATGCCCAAGTTTGCCCGTGGCAACTGCGTATATTCAACCTGTATACCGTTGGGGAGATTCCATCGATTGCCCGTTTCGCCGCAGGCATTCGATACGCCGATGCCAGACCACGGGCGGCCTGGGGCAACGTCGGCAGAACCTCTCCAGCAAGGGATTCAGGAGGGAGTGAACAATATGGGCAATAAACGAGTCGTCGCCGATTCTTCGCGCTGCATTGGGTGTCAAACCTGTATGGCGGCGTGCATCGAGGCGCACGACATCCCCGGTAACATCGCCGCACCGCGCCTACGCGTGACGCGCACCTACGAGATTTCCGCACCGGTGGCCTGCCATCACTGCGAGTACGCTCCGTGCGCCAGGGCATGCCCCACGGGCGCGCTGTTCTTTGATCCAAAGAACCATCGCATCGGTGTGAACGAGGACAACTGCATCGGCTGCAAGAGCTGCGTCATGGCATGTCCCTTTGGCGCCGTGAGCGTGGCGACCACGCAGGTCCCCGTCTTGATGGGCGACGTGCGCGTGGGTTCGCAGACCAAGAGCTTCGTGCTCAAGTGCGACCTGTGCGTGGACCGTCCCGGCGGTCCGGCGTGTGCCGAGGCGTGCCCGACCAAGGGCCTCACCCTGGTAGACGAGGAGCGCCTGGCAGAGCTGACTGCCGAGCGTGCCCGCGCCACCATCGAAAACGAGGCGTAGGCGGGCGGCCATATAAGCCCAACGATTGTCAAATACGTACCGATTAATCGGTAGCAGAGAAAGGAAGGAGGGTGTCATGGAGAAGCATAAAGTGATCTGTCCGTATTGCGGCGCCGGTTGCCAGTTTAACCTCCTGGTCCAAAACGGCCAGGTCGTGGGTACCGAACCGCTCAACGGCATCACCAATCAGGGCGAGCTGTGCCTCAAGGGCATGAGCGGCTACGACTTCATCAACGACACCAAGATCTTGACTCCTCGTGTGCTGCACCCGATGATCCGTCGCACCAAGGGCGCGGATCTTGAGCGTGTAAGCTGGGACGAGGCACTGGATTTCACCGCATCTAAGATGCAGGCCATAATTGACGAATATGGTCCTAACGCCGTCATGACCACCGGCTCTTCGCGAGGCGGCGGCAATGAGGCGAACTACGTCATGCAGAAGTTTACGCGTGCGTGCATCGGCACCCACAGCGTGGACAACTGCGCCCGTACTTGACACGGCCCTACTGTCCTCGGTCTGATGGACACGGTTGGTTCAGGTTGCATGTCATGCTCCATCCCCGGTATGGAGGATGCGGGCTGCATTTTCCTCTTCGGCTATAACCCTGCCGATTCGCACCCCATCGTCGCAAGGCGTATTGTGCGAGCCAAAGAAAAGGGTTGCAAGATCATCGTCGCCGACCCGCGCCATATCGAAACCGCGCGTATCGCCGACATCTACCTTCCGATCAAGAACGGTTGCAACGTGGCGTTCCTCAACGCCTTTGCCAACTGCTTGGTCAATGATGGCCTCTATGACAAGCAATTCGTCGCCGAGCACACGAACGGCTTTGACGAGTGGTGGGAGACCATCAAGAACTACACTCCCGAATCCGTACAGGACATCACGGGTGTCGAGCCCGCGTTGATCCACCAAGCTGCCGAGATGTACGCCACGGCGAAGCCCTCTGCCATCATTGGCTGGGGCATGGGCGTGTGTCAGCAGAAGCAGAATCTGAAGACGGTGCACACCATCGCCTCCATCGCCTGCATTGCCGGCCAGATCGGCAAACCCAACTCCGGCCTCGCGCCCGTGCGTGGCCAGAACAACGTTCAGGGCTCCTGCGATATGGGCATGCTGCCCAACCTGTACCCTGGCTACCAAAAAGTCACCGACCCCGCCGTGCGCGCCAAGTTTGCCAAGGCTTGGGGCGTGCCCGAGGAAAAGCTCCCCTTGGAGGAGGGCTACAAGCTCACCGACCTGGGTCACCTGGTCGACGAGGGCAAGGTGCACTGCTTCTACAACTACGGCGAGGACCCGGTGCAGACCGAGCCCGATTCGGCCGGTATGCGCAAGACGCTCTCCGAGCTGGATCTGTTCATTTGCCAGGACATCTTTATGACGCAGACGACCATGCTCGCCGACGTCATCCTGCCCGCCACCTCTTGGGGCGAGCACGAGGGTGTCTTTACCGCTTCTGACCGTAGCTTCCAGCACTTTGACGCGGCCGTTCCGCCCAAGGGCGAGTGCCGTCACGACTGGGAGATCTTCGCGGACCTGTCCACGCGTATGGGCTATCCCATGCACTACGACAACACCGAGCAGATCTGGAACGAGTGCATTAGCCTGTGCCCCAACTTTGTGGGCGCCACCTACGAGAAGATGGCTCCCGAGGGCGGTTACGCTCAGTGGCCCGTCAAGACCACCGATGTGAACGACCACGGTACGCCGGATATGTTCGCAGGCGGCAAGTTCACCACCAAGGACGGCCGTGCCAATCTGATGGCGCACGATTGGGAGGCACCCTCCGAGCTTCCCGACGATGAGTACCCGCTCATCCTGTGCACCGTCCGCGAGGTCGGCCACTACAGCTGCCGCTCGATGACCGGCAACTGCAAGACGCTGGCGCTGCTCGCCGACGAGCCCGGCTTTGTCCGCATGAATCCCGCGGACGCCCAGGCGCGCGGCATCAAGAACGGCGACATCGTCTCGATTCACAGCCGCCGCGGTCAGGTATACAGCCGCGCCGACGTGAGCGACCGCATCAACAAGGGCACGGTCTATATGACCTACCAGTGGTGGATCGGCAAGTGCAACGAGCTGACCATGCACAAGGTCGACCCGGTCTCGCATACGCCCGAGGACAAGTTCTCCGCCTGCCAGGTCGATCCCATCGCCGACCAGGTCTGGGCCGAGGGCGAGGTCGAGCGTCAGTACACCGAGCTCAAGCAGGCTCTGGTGGACGCCGCCGCTCCCCAGGACGTTGAGCCCGGCGCCGCCAAGTTCGACGACGAGACGCACGTGAACCAAATCGTGTAGTCCCGTTTTCGTTGGCTTTTTGGGCCGGGCGTCCCGTACGTTCGGGAGCCCGGCCCGTTATTTTGAAAGGAAGTGGGGATGAACCGCTTCATCGACATCAACCCGGAGAGGTGCATCGGCTGCGGAACATGCCAGTCCGCCTGTGCCGACGCCCACCGGATGCAGGGTCTTCAGGACACGCCGCGTCTGGCGCTCGTGAAGACCGGCGGCATTTCGGCCGCCCTTGCCTGCCACCATTGCGAGGGTGCCCCCTGCGCCGAGGTTTGCCCGGTGAATGCCATCGAGCACGATGGCGACCGCATCCACGTCAAGGAGCAGGAGTGCATCGGGTGCAGGCTGTGCGCCATCGCGTGCCCCTTCGGAGCCATCCATCCCGATGGCACGTCTATCGCCGGTGTCGCAGGCATGTGTGATCCGACGCCTTCGTATCCTAAGTCCCTGAGTAGCCTGCTCACGTGGGCTCCCGGCCAGTACACCTGCGCTGTGAAGTGCGACCTGTGCGCTTTCGATCCTGACGGCCCGCATTGTGTGGCGGCGTGCCCCACCAAGGCGCTGACCGTCATGGGCGGCGCGGCCGATCGCGAGCTCGACGAGGCCAAGCGCCTGCGCTCGATCGAGAACGGTCCGTCTGTCGACGTGGCGGCTGTGGCCCAGGGCCTGTCCGAGAAAGCAGAAGGGAGCGTAAACAATGGATAGCATGACGCTGTTTATCGCATCACTTGCCGTCTCGTGCATCGGTGCGCTCGCCTCGGTTCTGCTGATCAAGTCCGATAACGCCGCCAAGACCGCCGGCTGCCTTATCGGCGCCGTCGCCGCGGTGCTCTCCTTTGTGGCCGGCATTCAGGCCGTGCTCGGCGACGTCACGTCGGTCGACACGATCGTCTTCTTCCCGTTCGCGCATTTCCAGCTGTTGCTCAACCAGCTGGCCGGTGTCTTTGTGATGCTCATCTCGGTGCTGGCGTTTGCCGGATCGATCTACGGTCTCAATTACTTTGATGAGTATCCGGGCAAGAAGGGCCGCGCTGGCTTCTTCTTTAACACGTTTGTCGCCTCGATGATGCTCGTCATCACGGCCGACAATGTGTTCTGGTTCTTGGTTGCGTTTGAGCTCATGTCGCTCACCTCGTACTTCCTCGTCGTGATCGAGGAGAACGAGAACTCCATCCACGGCGGTTGGCTCTACTTTGTGATCGCGCACGTTGGCTTTGTGCTCATCATGGCGAGCTTCCTCACCATGACCAACTTCGCCGGCGGCTCGTTTGCGTTTGCCGATTTCCGCGCCACGGAGTTTAGCCCTGTGGTCGCCTCGGTCTGCTTTGTGCTTGCCTTCTTTGGCTTTGGCGCCAAGGCCGGCATCATCCCACTGCACGGCTGGCTGCCCAAGGCGCACCCCGAGGCGCCGTCCAACGTGTCGGCCCTCATGTCCGGCGGCATGATCAAGATCGGTATCTTCGGCATTCTCAAGGTGGGTCTGGACCTGCTGAGCGCCTCGGGCATTCAGGTCTGGTGGGGCCTCATGGTCATGGTCTTCGGTGCGATCTCGTCGGTCCTCGGCGTTGTCTTCGCACTGCAGGAGCATGACATCAAGCGCCTGCTGGCCTACCACTCCGTCGAGAACATCGGCATCATCCTGCTCGGCGTGGGCGCCTCCATGGCCGCCATGGCGCTCGACTCGGTCGGTGTCGCCGTCCTGGCCCTGATGGCCGCCCTCTACCACACGTTTAACCACGCCATGTTTAAGGGCGAGCTGTTCTTGGGTGCCGGCGCGCTGCTGTACTCGACGGGCACGCGCAACATGGAAAAGATGGGCGGTCTGTTCCGCCGTATGCCGGCAACGGCCATCTGCTTCCTTATCGGCGCACTCGCCATCTCGGCTATTCCGCCCTTCAACGGCTTTGTTTCCGAGTGGTTCACCTACCAGTCGCTCTTTAATGCGGCTATGCAGGGTGACAAGGCCGTCATGATCGTGGCCGTGTTCGCCGCCGTCGCGCTGGCCATTACCGGTGCGCTCGCCGTCACGTGCTTCGTCAAGGCCTACGGCGTCTCCTTTGCATCCGCTCCTCGTTCCGAGGCCGCGGCCAACGCCAAGGAGGTCCCCGCTCCCATGGTGTTTGCGCAGGGCCTGCTCGCTGCAATCTGCGTCGTGCTGGGCATTGGCGCTCCCGTGATCGCGCCCGTGCTGGTCGATGTCGCCGCGTCCGTGCTGCATCCGTACGGTGGCGTGTTTGCCGCCGAGGGCATGGAGCTCATGAACCAGTATTCCGGCGCTGCCACCTCCACGCCCGCGATCGCCATTGCGCTCGTGGTGCTCGTCGGCCTTGCCTGCGGCTATCGCAAGCTCAAGACTGTCGGCAAGGTGCAGAAGTCCCAGCCGTGGGCATGCGGCTATGCTCCCAACGAGCATATGCCCGTCGTGGCCACGACCTTTGCCTCCGAGGTGTCCTGGTTTATGCAGCCGCTCTACACGCTGCGCGACCGCTGCACGGCCGTCTGCTGGTCCATCGCGCACTTCTTCCAGAAGCTCACCGGTGTGGCCGAGGCTGTGGAGCCCGTACCCGACAAGGTTCTCGTCGATGCCCCGCATAAGGGTGTCGAGAAGCTCGCCGACCTCGCGACTAAGCTCGAGGGCGGCAACTACAGCATCTATATCTGCTACATTGTCGCGGCACTCGTGGTGTTCCTCGTGCTCGCCGTGCAAATGGGTTAAGGAGGGGAGAGCATGAACAACATCGTACTTGCCGTTCTGCAGGGCGTGGTCGTCATGGCCGTCGCGCCGTTCTTCTCCGGTCTCGGCCGCGTGATCCGCGCCAAGATGCACAACCGTCGCGGCCCCAGCATCATGCAGGACTACCGCGACCTGGCCAAGCTCTTTGCGCGCCCCGAGTCCCAGAGCGAGGACGCAAGTTTTGCGCTGCGCATTATGCCGCCGCTGTTCTTTGCCGTCGCCTTTATGCTCGCTATGGGCTTGCCGCTCTTTACGGCACAAAGCCCCATCCCGGTCTTTGGTGACGCCATCACCATCATGTACAGCCTGGCGCTCGCCCGCTTCTTCTTCGCCCTCTGCGGTGTGGACTCGTCCAACGCCTACGCCGGTATCGGCGGCGTTCGCGAGCTGCTCATGAGCGTGCTTATCGAGCCGTCCATGCTGCTGGCGCTGTTTGCCGCCGCCCTGGTGTGCGGCTCCACCGACATCGCCACCATGGGTCAGCACATCATGACGGGCGCCGTCGACGCGCCGGTCGCCGTGATCCTCGCCGGCATCGCCTTTGCGATCGCCTGCTACATGGAACTCGGCAAGCTGCCGTTTGATCAGGCCGAGGCCGAGCAGGAGCTTCAGGAGGGTCCTCTCGCCGAGCTTTCCGGCCCGTCGCTCGCCATGGCCAAGCTCGCCATGTCCATGAAGCAGGTCCTGGTCGTCGCCTGGTTCTGCGCGATCTTCGTCCCCTGGGGCGAGCCCGCGACCGTGGGCGCCGCCGCCGTTCTGGGCGCAGTCATCTTCCTGGTGAAGTGCCTTATCGACTTTGTCGTATGCGGCGTGATCGAGAACTCCTGCTCGCGCTCGCGCTTTAAGGTGCTTGGCAATCAGACCTGGGCCGTCGTGGGCATCGCCGTTCTGGCATTTGTCTTCGTGGTCGTCGGCGTGTAGGAGAAGGGAGAAACAATGTCATTTGCAGTTAGTCTGTCCCTTCTCGGCTTGGTCGCTATCGCGGCCCCGATGGTGGCCTCGGTGCTCGTCGCCCTGTTCCCCCGTCCGTACGCCAAGTGGTTCAGCGTTTTAGGTGCCGCCGTCTCGACGGTCTGCACCATCGCCCTCGCCGCGAATTTCGCTGGCGCCGGCATGCCCGACACGCAGGTCCCCCTAATCTCGTTTGGGCAGACCCTCGTCATGGGATTCACCTTCGATCGCATGAGCACGCTGCTCGCGCCCGCCTTTGTGGGTATCGGCCTGCTTGTCGTGATCTATTCGATCCCCTATATGAGCGAGAATAACCGTGAGCATCCCGACGCGCCGCGTCGTCGCTTCTACGCGTACCTCGCGACCTTTATCGGCGCCATGGCCGGCCTCGTGTACAGCTCGACCCTTTTGGGCCAGCTCGTGTTCTTTGAGATTACGGGTGCGTGCTCTTGGGGCCTCATTAGCTACTACATGACGCCTACGGCCAAGAAGGCCGGCATGAAGGCCCTGATCATCACGCATATCGGTGCGCTCGGCCTGTATCTGGGCGCCGCCATCGTGTTTGCCCACACCGGCACCTTCGCCATCACGGCGATTGCCGGCCTCGACGCCAAGCTCAAGGCTATCGTCCTTTTGCTCGTGCTGTTTGCGGCCTGGGCAAAGTCCGCACAGGTTCCCATGTACATGTGGCTGCCTTCGGCCATGGAGGCGCCGACGCCTGTTTCGGCCTACCTGCATGGCGCCTCGATGGTTAAGGTCGGTGTGTGCGTGTTCGCGCGTGCACTCGTCTCCGCTGGCGAGGTTCCCGAGATCGTGGGCTGGGTCGCCATTATCGACGCCATGGTCACCATGCTCTTTGGTTTCCTTATGTACCTGCCGCAAAAGGACATGAAGCGTCTGCTGGCCTTCTCCACGATCGCGCAGCTCTCCTATGTGTTCTTTGGTCTGGGCCTTTCGGTCTTTGGCAGCCAGCTGGCCTTTGACGGCGCCGTGTGCCACATCTTTAACCATGCTTTCGCCAAGACGCTGTTCTTCCTGATCGCCGGTTCGTTCTCCTTTACGCTCGGCACGCGTATGCTGCCCAAGCTTCGCGGCATCGTAAAGAAATACCCGATCTCGGGCGTGGGCTTTGGTGTTGCTGCACTCGCCATTGCCGGCGTGCCGCCCATGAACACGTTCTTCTCGAAGTTCCAGATCATCGCCGGCGGCTTTTCTGTGGGTGCCGGCAACGTCGCGATCCTGGTGCTCGTGTGCATCATGGTTGCCGAGACCGTCGCCACCTTCGCCTGGTTCCTTAAGTGGATGGGCTTTTGCCTGCCCGGCGAGCCGAGCGAAGAGGTCGCTGCGGGAGCCCCGCTTCCCCGCGCGATGGCGTTCGTGTTCATCGTGCTCGTCATCATGGTCATCGTCAGCGGCCCGCTTTCGGCCAGCTGGATCGGTTAGGAGGTAGAACGACATGGGTTATTCGATCGTCAACATCCTTGGCGGCCTTCTGATCGTAACGTCCACCATGGTGGTCATTTCCAAGAACATTAAGCACTCCATCCGCTGGTATGCGGTTCAGTCGCTGGTGCTCGTGGGGCTGCTCGCCACGCTCGGTGTCACCACCGGTGCGCAGGAGCTCCTTATGTGGGCCGGCTCTGCCTTTATCACCAAGGTCGTCCTGGTTCCGTACATTCTCAACCGCGCGTACAAGAAGATGGGCGAGCCGAGCGACGCTTCGCTGGCTGCCGGCATTAAGCCTGCATGGGCCATCTGCATCATCGCCGTCGAGGTCGCCATCTGCTTTGCCGTCGTGACGCAGATCAGCCTGCCTACGGCCGAGGTCGCAACGCCTGCGCTCGCCATCAGCTTTGCCCACTTCTTTGTGGGCCTTACCTGCATCATCTCGCAGCGCAACATCATGAAGCAGATCTTTGGCTACTGCCTCATGGAAAACGGCAGCCACGTGACACTCGCGTTGCTTGCGCCCACCGCTCCCGAGATCATCGAGATCGGTATTGCCACCGACGCCATCTTTGCCGTCATCATCATGTCCATCGTCGTGCGTCGCATTTGGGAAGACTCCCATTCGCTCGACTCGCGCGACCTGTCCGAGCTGAGGGGGTAGTCCATGGAAACGTTGATTCTTGCCCTGCTCGCGACCCCTTTGGTGTTCTCGCTCGTCATGGCGTTTTTGCCCAAGAGCACGTCCTATAGCGTGTTTGCCGGGCTCAACCTGGTCTCTGTCGCGGCCGTCCTGGTGCTGTCGCTTATGACCGCCGGCGACGTCCTTGTGAGCGGCAACACCGCCAACGCCCTTGGCCTGTGGTTCCACCTCGATTCGCTGGGCTCCATCTTTGTGCTGCTCATCGGCTTTATCGGTTTTCTCACGGGGCTGTTCTCGCTGCCCTACGTCAAGGCCGACATCGAGGAGGGTGCCATGCCCGCCGAGCGCGCTAAGCAGTACTACGCGCTGTTTAGCCTGTTTGTGTTCACCATGCTGCTCGCATGCCTGTCCAACAACATGATCCTCACCTGGGCCGCCGTGGAGGCAACTACGCTGTCCACCGTGTTTCTCGTCGGTATCTACAAGAACAAGACCGCCCTCGAGGCCTCTTGGAAGTACGCCATGGTCTGCACCGCCGGCGTGGCCTTTGGCCTCTTTGGCACGCTGCTGATCTATGCCAACGCCGCCGACGTGATTCCCAATGCCCACGAGGCCGCTTTCCTGTCGTCTGTTCTGCCCTATGCCGACCAGTTCGACCCGACGCTCATGCGCCTCGCCTTCGCGTTTATCGTGATCGGCTTTGGCACCAAGGCCGGCCTGTTCCCCATGCACACCTGGCTGCCCGACGCCCACTCTCAGGCCCCGAGCCCCGTCTCGGCCCTGCTCTCGGGCGTGCTGCTTAAGTGCGCCATGCTCGTGATCATGCGCTTCTACGGCTTTACCATCCAGGCCGTCGGCGCCGACTACCCCCAGCTTCTGCTGCTGATCGTCGGTACGCTGTCCATCCTGGTGGCGGCGCTTTCCATGTTCCGCCAGGACGACCTCAAGCGCCGCTTCGCCTACTCCTCCGTGGAGAACGTGGGCGTCATCGCGCTGTGCCTGGGTGTCGGCGGCCCGCTGGGTATCGCCGCGGCCCTGCTGCACTGCGTGTTCCACGGCTTTACCAAGACGCTTGCCTTCTGCGTGTCCGGTAACATCCAGCATGCCTACGGTACGCGCAGCCTGGCCAAGATCCAGGGCGTCGTAGAGGTTGCTCCCGCTACCGCCGCGCTCGCCATCCTGGCGCTGCTGGGCCTTGCCGCCTTCCCGCCCTTTGGCATGTTCATCTCGGAGTTTTTGACCTTTGTCGCCGGCGTTACCGCTGGCCCGATGTGGCTTGTCGTCGTGGTGGCCCTCGGCCTTACCGTCGCCATCTCCGCGCTTACCCGCATCGCGCTTAAGTCGGTGTTCGGTCATGCTCCCGAGGGCATGGGTAAGCACGAGGCCCCGGCGCTCATGCTGATCCCCGAGATCATCCTGGCCGTCATGATCCTTTGGTTTGGTATCGCCACGCCCACTCCGCTCGTGAGCGGTGTCGAGGCCGCAACCGGTATCGTGCTCGAGCAGAGCACCGAGGAGCTTCATGCGGCGCCGATGTACCGCGCTGTGTTCGGTACCCAGACCGCTCAGAGCGAGGTGGAGTAACCAATGACTGATACTGAGAACAAGGTGTATGCCCGCCGCTGCGAGAGCCATGTCGAGGCCCTGCGCCGCGCCGTTCCGGGCTGCATCGAGAAGGTCGAGTGGCAGTGCGAGGACCAGCTGACGATTACCGTTAAGCTGGACCGTCTGCCCGAGGCCGTCCACTACCTGTACTACGAGCGCTACGGCTGGATTCCCGTGATCGTCGGCAACGACGAGCGCAGCCTGTGCGGCCGTTACGCCGTGTACTACGTCATCTCCATGGAGGGGGAGGACCCCGGCTGGGTTACCGTGCGCACCGAGGTCGATCCCGCCAAGATGACGTTCCCGTCCGTGACGCCGTTCGTCCCCGCCTGCGTGTGGGGCGAGCGCGAGCTGCGCGACATGTTCGGCCTGATCCCCGAGGGTCTGCCCGATCGCCGTCGCCTGGTGCTACCCGACGACTGGCCGAGCGGTCTGTACCCGCTGCGCAAGGACTCCATGGACTACCGTTTCCGTCCCGCTCCCGTAAGCGACATGGAAAACTACGAGTTCTTGGCCGATACCAAGGGCAAGGAGACGACCCTGGTTCCCATGGGCCCGCTGCACATTACCTCCGACGAGCCCGGCCACTTCCGCCTGTTCGTTGAGGGCGAGACGATCGTCGACGCCGACTACCGTCTGTTCTACGTGCACCGCGGCATGGAGAAGGTCGCCGAGACGCGCCTGAACTATGATGCCGTGACGTTCCTCGCCGACCGCATCTGCGGCATCTGCGGCTGCGCCCACTCGGTGGCCTATGCCGAGGCCGTCGAGCGCGCCCAGGGTATCCACGTCCCGCCGCGCGCCCAGTACATCCGCGCCATTATGCTCGAGGTCGAGCGCTTGCACTCGCACCTGCTCAACATTGGCCTGGCGTCGCACTACACCGGCTTCGACTCCGGCTTCCAGCAGTTCTTCCGCGTCCGCGAGAAGTCCATGGACCTGGCCGAGAAGCTCTCCGGTCACCGCAAGACCTATGGCCTCAACGTGATTGGCGGCGTGCGTCGCGACATCCTGGCCGAGCAAAAGCTCGCCACGCTCACGACCATCCACCAGCTGCGCTCCGAGGTCACCGAGCTCGTCGACGTGCTGCTCTCCACGCCCAACTTTATCGAGCGTACGAGCGGCATCGGCATCCTCGACCGCAAGATCGCACGCGACTTCTCGCCGGTCGGCCCGCTCATGCGTGGCTCGGGCTATGCCCGCGACGTGCGTTTTGACCATCCCTTCGACGGCTACGCCGATCCGGACGTCCAAAAGATGCACGCCGCTACGGCCGACACGTGCGATGCCTTCGGCCGTACCGCCGTTCGCATCCAGGAGGTCTACGATTCGATCGACATGATCGAGACCATGCTCGAGAACTGCCCGTCGGGCCCCATCCTCACCACGGATTGGGAGTACACCCCGCACAAGTACGCCATCGGCGCCACCGAGGCGCCGCGCGGCGAGGACGTGCACTGGGCCATGCTCGGCAACAACCAGAAGTGCTACCGTTGGCGCGCCAAGGCCGCCACGTACAGCAACTGGCCGGTCCTGCGCTACATGTTCCGCGGCAACACCGTGGGCGATGCGGCGCTCATCGTCGGTTCGCTCGACCCGTGCTACTCCTGCACCGACCGAGTGACGGTGACCGACGTGGCCGCCAAGCGCGATCACGTGCTGGATAAGGAGCAGTTCGAGAACGTCTGGCGCGACAAGTCGCCGCTTGCGGGCGAGGGCACCTTGGCCGCTCCGCTCGATGAGGAGGCGCTCTAATATGCTGAAGCTTTGGAAGGTCAACGCGAAGGCGGGCGACGCGACGGTCAAGTACCCGTTTGCGCCGTTCCCCACCAACAAGGACATGCGCGGCAAGCCCGAGCACAACGCCGAGCTGTGCATCGCATGCGGTGCCTGCGGCGTTGCGTGCCCGGCCGACGCCATCCGCATGGATACCGACCTTGCGGCCGATACCATCACCTGGTCGATCGACTACGGCCGCTGCATCTTCTGCGGCCGCTGCGAGGAAGCCTGCCCCATGGAGGCCATCAAGCTCACCGAGGAGTTTGAGCTGGCCGTCATGAGCAAGGACGACCTCACCAGCAAGAGCGTCTACACGCTCGAGCACTGCTCGCGCTGCGGCAAGCCGTTCGCTCCGCACAAGGAGATCGACTACGCCAAGCGCCTGCTGCAGAAGGCCGGTGGCATGGAGGCCGAGCAGGCCGCCCGCACCGTCGGTATGTGCCAGGAGTGCAAGCGCGAGCTCGACGCTCTGCGCGCCGCGTCGGCCGTCAAGACCGGCAACGCGGTCGGCATGGCTGCCAACGAGACGCTCACGTCCGGTGAGCCCCAGGGCCCCGGCATGGAGTATCTGGGCGGCCACGGTGTGAACCCGGAGTATATCGACCGCGAGCTCAACCCCGATGCGCCCGAGATTCCCGCCGGTCCGGCGCCGGTCGAGGGCATCATCATGGATCTCGATAAGAAGGAGGAGTAACCATGGCCGAACCCACGCTTTTGCCCGAGCGGCTTCAGTACCGCCCGACCAAGATCGAGCTCGACGAGAGCATCGAGAAGGCCAAGGCGACCCTTCTTAAGAAGATCAAGCGCTCGGTGTACGTCTACCGCGTTGACTGCGGTGGCTGCAACGGCTGCGAGATCGAGATCTTCGGTTCCATCACGCCCGTCTTCGACGTTGAGCGTTTTGGTATTAAGGTCGTCCCGTCGCCGCGCCACGCCGATGTGCTGCTGTACACCGGCGCCGTGACGCGTGCTATGCGCATGCCGGCCCTGCGTGCCTTTGAGGCCGCACCCGATCCCAAGATCGTGGTGTCTTACGGCGCGTGCGGCTGCACCGGCGGCATCTTTTACGACAACTACTGCGTCTGGGGCGGCACGGACAAGATTTTGCCGGTCGATGTCTACATCCCCGGCTGCCCGCCTAGCCCCGCGCAGACCATCTACGGCTTTGCCATGGCGCTCGGTCTGCTCGACCAAAAGCTCCATGCCGAGACCACAGTGGAGGCCGAGGGCGAGCAGGCCCCGTAGATTCAGCAATGACTGCGTTCTCTGATACTCCGAAAGATACAAAAAAGCAGCAGCGAAGATCAGGCAAAGGCCGGAAGGGGCGGAAAGACCCGCCTCTCCTAGCACGAAGCTCATGACATACGCTGCTGTATAGATACCAAGTTTAAACCATTCTGTTTTCATGAAGTTTATGCATTCTCCGATCAGTGTCCGGACTGGCTGAGCAGTGTTTCATCATGTGCACTGCCTGACTCATGCGCAGCGGCCGTGCCCTCCAGCTCCGTATCTCCGTCCTGCGCACTGCTCTCCGGCAGCTTCGTGGTTTCCGGGCGCTGTCAGGCTGTCCTGACCCATGTGGGAGCAGACTCCTACGCCTCCCAGCTCACCAACGAGGCCAAAAAGTCAAAAAAGAATCACTTGCCGGGCATGATGCGCTCCCTGAACCGCCTGCTCCTGGCCATCGGCATCC
>OQWM01001475.1_pt1 | contig 16195 bp, 10 predicted proteins | sample 1691531 | NCBI WGS metagenome assembly OQWM01 (sample SAMN03418257, study PRJEB22391) | human gut metagenome | biome: human-gut; feature: organic feature; material: feces | host: Homo sapiens | place: Tanzania | collected 2013-01
CAGGTATCACACGGCCTTTTCCGCCGGTGTAGGACTCGTAGAATTCCACGAATTTCTGGTCGCCGCCGTTCCACATTCTCGGGAACAGCATCTTGCCGGTATTCTCATAAACAGGCTCTGCCGGCCCATCTACATACTTGTATTTTCCATCCAACGGCGCCCAGTACTTTTTCACCTCCATATGGCATGGAGCACCGTAATACTGGCCGTAAACCAGAGGCGTGGTTCCGTACTGCTCACGTGAGAGATAGCGAACAAGCGTGAATGCATTGTCCGGCTGGTACTCATTGGTCGGAGGCATCACATTGGAACGGATAACCACTATCGCGAATACTGAGAAGCCGATCACAATGGTTGTGAAGCTCAGCAATACCGTATTCATCAATGCTTTGCCTTCTTTGTATGTCTTGAATGCACCCCAGAAGCAGAGAGCGAGGAGCGCGACCATAAAGAATGCCGCACCGCTGTTGTACGGGAGGCCCAACACATTGACAAAGAACAGGTCGGCGTAAGCTGCAACCTTAGGAAGGTACGGAATGATTACGAAAAAGAGCAGACCGACTAGGACTACGGAAAGCAAGAATATGCCCACGTACTGCCAGAAGGTGTAGTGCCCGTCCTCGCGTTTCCTGTAGAAGTACAGGAATACCAATAGCGGAATCGTCAGAAGGTTCAGCAGATGTACTCCGATGGAAAGTCCCATGAGGAACGATATCAGCAGTATCCATCTGTTTGCATATGGCGTATCCGCCTGCTCGTACCATCTGGTCATCGCCCAGATTACCAAGGCGGTAAAAAGCGACGACATCGCATAGACCTCACCCTCGACTGCGGAGAACCAGAATGTATCAGAGAAGCAGTATGCCAATGCTCCGATGGCGCCGCTGCCGCAGATCAATATCGTCTGGCTCAGGCTCCACTCTCCGTTCTCAGCCGGTTTCCCTTCCAGCCTCTTGGCGAAGAAAACGATGGTGAGATAGAGAAGGAAGATGGTCAATGCGGAACAGAGCGCACTCATGGCATTGACTGCAATGGCTGCATGCGCTCCGTCCGTAAACATTGTGAAGAATCTCGCAATGAGCTGGAATACAGGGTTTCCTGGCGGGTGACCTACTTCGAGTTTATACGATGAAGCGATAAATTCGCCACAATCCCAGAATGAAGCGGTCGATTCTATGGTGGAAAGGTATGTGAAGGCTGCAATGACAAAGACTGCGGCAGCTGTGATACGATTCCAAAGTCTGAATTTCTTGTTGTCCATATCCTTAAGGTTCGGCAATATTTCTTATATTTTTGCTTAAAACCACAAATATAAGAAGAAAAATCCTGTTTTCCTTTTTCTACCTGAACCTTATATGCCGAACAGTTTCCTAGTCTTTAAGATTCTTTTTTACAGTAACCATAAAACTGGTACTCAGCAGGCCATTTCCATATCTATAATTCAATGTTATGCGAGCTTTTCCTGTCTTGCCGGGAGCAACCAAATTGAGGTCCTGATCGACTGTAGCGATGAGCGGATCGGCAGAAACAACTGTAATCTTGCTCTTGTCCATGGTGAAATTCGTCTCAATGTCAGATTCGATGTTGATTTTTTTGGACAATGACAAAATCACCATATATGACGTTTTTTTCATCGTCATCTTGACATCATCAACTTCGACAGGACAGTTTGCAAATTTCCCCTCCAACATAGCCCGTATTTCGGCACTGCCGGCTGCTACAGCCGTCACCTTGCCCTCCGCATTCACGGTAGCGACACTCTCATTGGTACTTAACCATTTGATATCCTGATTTGTAGCATCACTTGGCTGCACGTGCAGAATAAGAGAATATGTATCTCCGACAGGCAATTTCAATGAAGACGGTTCTATAGAGATTCCGGTCACCGGAACTTCCTTTTTCTCTACAGTAATCTCACATGACGCGCTGAACTCACCGTCTTCGGTCTTTACTGTAACCGTGGCCGTTCCTGCCTTTCTTGCCTCCACATAACCATTGCTGCTGCCCGATGTGCTGATCACGCTGACAACATCAAGATCACTGGTCCACCATTCCACATTTTTATTGGTCGCATTTGCAGGCTCTACCGTAGCTGTAAGTGTTCCTTTCTCCCCTTCACGAAGTGTCATAGACGCAGCACTCAACTTGACGCCCGTCACAGCGATGACCTTCTTGTTCACAGTCACCTCGCATGACGCACTGAATCCGCCGTCATTGGTCTTCACGGTTATCGTCGCCTTTCCTTCCCCGACAGCAGTCACGAGGCCCTCCTGACTTACTGTAGCCGCACTTTCATTACCGCTTTCCCACACAACACTCTTGTCCGTAGCATTCTCCGGCATCACGGTAGCAACCAGGGACTCAGTCTCTCCTTCAATGAGAGTGGTCGATGTCTTGTTCAATCCGACTTCTGTCACCGATACGCTTTTAACCTTTTCCTTTTTGCAGGAATAGGTGGTAATCAATGATATGCTCAGAAGGATTGTAAATAATGCAAAAAATTTGTCTTTCATGGTTATTACTTTTTAACTTCGCCAAATTTAGGATTGTCACAGCAGCAATCCAAACCAATCATCTACGTAATTTTACGTATTTTTTGCTTTTCTATCGAAAAAAAGAAAAGTCAATGTCAATGCAGGCAGGTGTATTCGCTATGAATCTTTTTCGTATCTTTGCGAAAAGAGATGCTCAAAGCATATAATACACGACAAAAACAAAATATAAATACACAATAACCTACAAAATGAAAAAGTTTGCAATTTTTGCCGCATCAATGCTGGGATGCGCGATGATGTCTGCACAGCCGGCACCGGGAAGTTTCGAACAGACATGGAAAAGAGGCCCGGAATGGCTCCGCGACGGAGTCATCTATCAGGTCTATCCGTCTTCCTACAAGGATTCTGACGGAAACGGAATCGGAGATATCCGGGGAGTCATCTCAGAACTCGACTACATTGAGAGTCTGGGAGTAAGGGCAATCTGGTTCAATCCCCTCTTCGTCTCAGGATGGATTGACGGCGGCTACGATGTCATTGACTTTTACCGCGTCGATCCGCGCTTCGGCACGAACAACGACATGGTCGAACTTATAGAAAAGGCCCATGCAAAGGGAATCAAAGTGATGCTGGACCTGGTTGCAGGCCACACTTCGGACAAGCACCCCTGGTTCATCCAGAGTTCCCAGGATACGAATCTCCAGTATTCCGACTATTATATATGGTCTGACCGCCTGCCGGATGCGAAGGCTGAGAAAGACCTGGAGACAATGCTGAAGGACCCTAACTATATGCAGAACACCATCGGCAAATGGATGAAGAGCGAGTATCCGAGGAACAAGTTCTATATGAAGAACTTCTATGCCTGCCAGCCTTCCCTCAACTATGGCTATGCGAATCCTGACCCGTCCCGTCCGTGGGAGCAGGGCGTGGATGCACCGGGGCCTAAGGCAGTACGCCAGGAGCTGAAGGACATCATCGCTTTCTGGTACGGAAAGGGTGTCGACGGCTTCCGCGTGGATATGGCAAACAGTCTTGTGAAGAATGACAAGGACAAGAAGGAAATCATGAACCTGTGGAGGGAAATCCGCGAATGGTCTGACAAGAATTACCCTGACCATGTGCTGATGGCAGAGTGGGGTTCTCCAAAATACTGTCTGGCAGCGGGTTATAACATTGACATGGACCTCAACAGCACGAAGGCACACAACCGCCGCATGTATTTCGACAGAAAGCATCAGGCCGACGGAGGAAGCTATTTCTCCCTGAACGGCGGACAGCCTTCAGTCAAGGACCTCTATGGCAATGCATGGCCGGAGGACAAGATTGACGGCAAGACAACCGCCGCAGAGATGCTCAAGGAATACTATGACTATTTCACAGACTGCCTCGAAAGCACCGGGACAATGGGATATTTCGCGACAATCACCGGCAACCACGACCACCTGCGGATCAACATGGGTGCGCGCAACACTCCTGACCAGCTGAAAGTCATGCTCACATGGGTATTGACAATGCCGATGCCTATTCTCTATTATGGTGATGAAATCGGTATGCGTTCTCTCGTGGACATGCCTAATGTGGAGGGCGCAAACCACAACGGCAAGGAGCGTTCAGGTGCCAGGACTCCAATGCAGTGGACTTCCGGAGAGACGGCAGGATTCAGCACATGCTCTCCTGACAAACTCTACCTCCCAGTCTGCACAGAGTGGTCACCTGCAACATCTTACCCGCAATATCTCGACTGGAAGAAGAATTACTGGGCAGGCAAGGTGAAGCCTATCGCAAAGGGCGAAATCACAGTGGAGTCCCAGGACAAGGACCCTGAATCCATCCTCAACTGGACCCGCGAGCTCATAGCATTGAGAAAGAGCAGCGAAGCGCTCTGGGCCGACAGCAAGTTCATTCCTGTTTTCAATGAAAGCCAGCCTTACCCTATGGTTTATCTCAGGACCAACGGGAAGGAGACACTACTCATAGCATTGAACCCGACAGGGACCCGCAAGAGCCTGACACTCAACGACGAAGTAAGTTCCTACAGGTCAATGACAGAAGGCGTAAAAGGTATCGTCAACCCTGTCGCATCCCTCGGAAAGTGCAGCTACAAGCGCACCGGAAAAGGCGATGTCCTGACTCTCGACGCGACATCGGGAATCATCATAAGACTGTAGTTCATATAAATAAGACAACAGCCGGCAAAGTCGTGTGACATTGACTTTGCCGGCTGTTGTCTTGTCGTAGCGCAGCGGAGATTATTTCCAGCCGCCTCCGAGAGACTTGTAGAGTCCGACTATCGCAAGATTCTCTCTTGTCCTGGCCTCGCTGAATTCGATCTGTGACGACAGATATTTACGCTGGGCATCCAGGACGTCGATATAATTGATGACGCCGTTGATATACTGGCTGTTGGCCAGAGTGATGTACTTCATCGACGACTCCTCCATTTCTGCTTTCACACGCGAATTGGCACGTGCGGACTGGAAGACGACGGTCGCATCATATACCTCTCTGAAGGCCTGGAGCACATCTTTTTCATATTGCAGCCTTGCCTGCTCGTAGGCAGAGACAGCCGCCTTCATGTTGGCCCTGCGCTTTCCGAATTCAAAGATAGGTGACGCCAGAGTCGCTCCGGTAAACCAAAACGGAGACTTCAGAAAGTTCTTGAACTCATCATTTTCCAAACCCGCTCCGAGGTTTATCACGAATGACGGGAATCTTTCCGCTATGGATATTCCCACCCGCGCCTCTGCCGCTTTCAATGAATGTTCCGATTTCATAAGGTCCGGTCTGCGTTTGAGAATCTCTGACAGCACTCCCGACGGAACAGTGGTGACAGTGTAAATATCTGAAGATGAGATACTCCGTTCTATATCTTTAGGATATGAACCTGTCAGGAAACACAGTTCGCTTTCCTTCAGGGCAATCTGTTTCTGCAAATCCGGAACCATGGCCTGAGCAGAAGCCAATTCCACAAGTGCCTGCTGATAAGGTATTTCCGAGGTAAGTCCTCCTTCAGCCCTGAGTTTGGCCTGCTTTACGGACTCCTGCCTGGTCTCGAGGGTATTCGACACGATTTCCAGTTTCCTGTCCAGGCCGAGGAGTTCGTAATAAGCCGATGCCACACTGGCTATCAGACTCATCTTTACCGCTTTCTGTGCATCCTCCGCAGCCAGGTACTGAGCCATCTTTTCCCGGCTCGACCACTTCAGACGACCCCAGAAATCCACCTCCCAGGCAAGAGAGGCCTTGACTGCAAATTCCAGGTCATCCGGATTCGTTTTGGTTCCGCCATAATTGCTGTGGTCATCCTGTCCGTAGGCCTTCGCGGAAACCGCAGGCAACTGGGATGCCTTCTGCATCCTGTACTTGTAATGCATCTCATTGAGGCGCTCAGTCGCCATCAGGATATCCTTGTTATAGGTCAATGCTGTTTCTATAAGGCTCTGGAGTTCAGGGGTTTGAAATACCTCTCTCCAGCCCAGGTCGGCAAAGCTGCTGTCACTGATTTCCTGAGAGAAAGACTCTGGCATCTCTCCCAGGTCCGGCTTCTGACAATACTTCGACGTACCGCAGGAGCTTAAGGTCAATGCCGATGCGGCAACGACTGCCAGCATTGACATGAACGAGCTCTTGCCTTTAAGGCCCGTCTTGATTTTAGGACGCCATCCTGACATCATTGACCTGAATTTATAAATCACCACGAAGAAGAACGGTACGAATACGATTCCGGCCGTAATTCCGGCGATCATTCCGAAAAAGACTCCGGTTCCGATGTTCTGACGGCTCTCGGAGCCCGGTCCGGTGGCGAATACCAGCGGAAGCATACCGAGGATAAAGGCCAATGATGTCATCACGATAGGCCTGAATCTCAGTTTGGCGGCGGTCACGGCAGCATTGACAACATCCTTTCCGGCCTCGGCCTCTTCTTTCGAGAACTCGACGATAAGAATCGCGTTCTTGGCCACGAGTCCGACCAGCATGACAAGTCCGATCTGAAAGTAGATGTTGCTTTCCATGCCCAGGACCGCGATGCCGAGATATGCGCCTGCTATCGCAATAGGCAGGGACAATATGACAGCCACAGGGACCAGCCAGCTTTCATACTGGGCCGCAAGGAAGAGGAACACGAAGAGCAGTGCCAATGCCAGGACGAGTCCCGTCTGGCCGCTTTCCTTCTTCTCCTGATAGGACATTCCGCTCCATTCCACGCCGATGTTGTCCGGCAGGTGTTCGTCCGCTATTTCCTGAAGTACCGCCAGGGCGTCTCCGGAGCTGACTCCGTTCGCCGCCTCGCCTCGGATTGTGGACGAGTTGTACATGTTGAACTTCTTTATGGTGCCCGGGCCGGTAGTATAGTGGGTATTGCCCAAGGCATTGACAGGAATCATGGTGCCTCCGGAACTCTTCATAAAGAAGAGGTTCAGGTTGTCAGTGTGGGCGCGGTATGGCGCATCCGCCTGGATATAAACACGATAGATTCGGTTGTACATATTGAAGTCATTGACATAGATCGCGCCGGTGAAGGCTTTGAGCGTAGCGAAGACGTCTGCCATTGACAATCCCAGAAGCTGGATTTTGTCGCGGTCGGCGTCGAAGTACAGCTGGGGTATGTCCGCCTGCATTCCGGAGGAGAGACCGGTAAGTTCCTTCCTCTTGGAGGCGTAGTACAACAGTGTATCCGATGCGTTCTGCAGGTCCTGATATGTCGCGTCGCCCCTGGCTTCCAACACCATGGAGAATCCTCCGGATGTTCCGAGTCCCGGAATTACCGGCGGCGTGCTGATATACACGCGGCTCTCCGGATAACGTGACAGGGAGTCCCTGACCATGGCTATCGTCTTGGACATGTCGGTCACCTTGCGCTTGTTCCAAGGCTTGAGGATCACGGTCAATGTACTGCTTGATTGGGATGTTCCCACGCGAGGGCTCGAGCCGGTGACATTGAGGACATAATCCACGTCGTGCTGGCGCAGCAGGAATTCCATTGCCCTGTCGGTAACGACTCTGGTGCGCTCGAGGGTGGCGCCCATAGGGAGTTCCAGTTCCACGGTGAAGTAGCCCTGGTCTTCCTTAGGGATGAAGCTCTGAGGTACGATGCGGGCCAGAACAAAGATGCCGATTATGGCCACTCCGAAGAATGCGAACATACGTCTGGAGTTGTTGACGGCGAGACGCACCATCTTCGCATAGAACGAGGTACCATTGTCCATCCATAAATTTATCTTTCTGAATATGAAGTTCTTAGGCTTCTGCTCTCCGTGCGGCTTGAGGAATTTCGAGCACATGACAGGGCTCAGGGTGAGGGCCACGACTGTCGAGATGATGACAGACACGGCGATGGTCACTGTAAACTGACGGAAAAGCTGGCCGGTAATTCCGGACAGGAAGCTTACCGGTACGAATACGGCGCAGAGTACCAATGACATGGCCACGAGGGCACCTCCGATTTCCCGCATCGCCTTCTTGGTCGCCTCATATGGAGACAGATGCTCATTGGTCATTATCCTGTCCACGTTTTCGACCACGACGATGGCGTCATCGACCACGATTCCGATGGCGAGGATGAGTCCGAGGAGGGTCATCATGTTCAGCGAGAAGCCGAAGATGAGCATGACTCCGAATGTTCCTATCAATGATATAGGTACGGCTATGGCAGGGACCAATGTCGCCCTGACGTTCTGCAGCGAGAGGAATACCACCAGGATGACGAGGATGAGGGCCTCGAACAAGGTCCTGTAAACGTGATGGATGGACTCGGAAATGTAGGTGGTCATGTCGAACGGGATGTTGTATGACATTCCTTCCGGGAAACCCGCACTGATTTCCTTCATCTCGGCCCTGACGTTTTCAGCGACCTCCATAGCATTGGCACCGGGGAGCATATAGACATTGACAACAGCCGCATTGCGGGCATTGATTCCGCTCTCGGTGTTGTACGACTGGGCCTCCAGCGATACGCGGGCAACATCCTTCAGACGGATGATGGAGCCGTCTTCGCCGGTGCGGACCACGATGTTCTCAAACTCTTCCACAGAGGACAGACGGCCAGGCGCGGTAATCGGGATGGTTATGTCCACGTCCGTAATAGGCTGCTGGCCAAGGACTCCGGCCGCCGCCTCGCGGTTCTGGTCTTTCAATGCGCTCTGCAGATCCTTCACAGTGATGCCGAGGCTGGCCATCTTGTCAGGCTGCACCCATATCTGCATTGCGTAGTAACGTCCTCCGACATTGGAAACGCCTCCGACGCCAGGAACTCGTCTGAGCCTGTCCTGGATGTTCAATGTCGTATAGTTGCTGAGGTAAACCTCGTCGAATTTCGGGTCGTCCGACATGATGGTTATCGTCATCAGTTTGCTGGACGATTCCTTTTCCACGGATATGCCGTTCTGCACGACCTCGGCAGGAAGTCTGGACTCCGCCAGCTTCACCCTGTTCTGGACCTCCACCGCGGCGAGGTCCGGGTCCGTCGAAATGTCGAAGGTCAATGTTGCCGAGTACCATCCGTTATTGGAGTTGGTCGACTCCATGTAGAGCATACCTGGAGTACCGTTCAATGACTGTTCGATAGGCGTGGCTACCGCCTGGGAGACAGTCTGTGAGTTGGCACCAGGGTATGATGTGGAGACACTGACTACAGGAGGGACGATTTTAGGATACTGGTCCACCGGGAGAAGTGTCAGTCCTATCAGTCCCACAAGTACGATTATGATAGATATGACAGTCGAAAAGACCGGCCTGTCAATGAAAAAATCCGATTTCATATATGGTCAAATTATTCAAGTTCAGCGGACTGGCCAAAAGGGACAGATTCCACCTTGTTGCCATGAGAAAGTTTGTGCTGGCCTTCCACTACAATGACTTCGTTTGCCTTCAATCCGCGTTCTACCACGGTGACATTGTCCACCTCCGGTCCTGTCTGGATGAAACGCTTTTCTACTGTCGAATCCGGTTTCACGACATAGATGAACGAACCGCTTTTCTCAATGGTAATCGCCTTTGTAGGCACTGCTACGGCATTCTCTCTTACATCCAGGAGCACTCTGACATTGGTAAACTGTCCTGGGAGGAGTTCCCTGTCAGGGTTCGGCATCTCTGCGCGGACAGAGAATGTTCCGGATTTCGCATCGACGAGAGGGTCGGCGAAGTCCACCAGTCCTTTGTATTTATACTGTGACTTGTCCGCCATCGTGATGGTCACATACGGATTCCAATGGCGGCTGGTGTCTTTCTGGCCGAGGTTCACATTTCTTGCCTTGGATTTCTGATAGTCCAGGTCTGTCATCTTGAACTCCACCAGTACGGTGTCGCTCTTCACGACATTGGCAAGAAGCGACTGTGCTCCCGGGCCCACCAATGTTCCGATGTCCACGTGTCTTTCGCTGATGTAACCGCTTATAGGAGAGCGCACTGTGGTGTAGCTCAATGCCAGTTTGGCTTCGGTCAGGTTAGCTTCGCTCACATGAACGTCAGCCTTGGCGCTTTCGTATGCGGCAATGGCATTGTCAAGGTCCAGCTGGCTCGCAGCCTTCTGTTCGAACAGCGGCTTGATTCGGGCGAGGTCGCGCTCGGCCTTGAGTGCTATCGCCTTGTTTTTCGTCACCACCGCTTCCGCCCTATCTACCTGAGCCTTATATTGTTTCGGGTCAATGATAAAGAGTATCTGGTCTTTTTTTACGTAAGTTCCTTCTGCGAACATCATTTTTTCGAGATAGCCTTCGACTCTGGCCCTGACTTCCACAAACTGCTGGGCACGAATCTTCCCCGGAAATTCTCCGTAAACTTCCACGTTACGTGTCCTGACCGTATCCACACCGACTATCGGGAGGATTTCCTCAGCATGTCTTGGTCTCAAGAAAATGACTAGCGCAACTGCGGCAAGAACAGCCACAGTGACAATGCCAAAAATGGTTTTTTTGCTAAGTTTAGCCATAATGTTGTAGTTTATTTAGGGAATAAGTAAAGGAATTCACCCTCTATCAAAGACCGTTCCACAAGTGGCCGGAGCGGCTTCATCACTAGTGGAACGGCAGAAGAAAAGTGTTGGTAAAACACACAGTATTTGTTATTTTTGCGACGCTTGGTTCGTAAATAATTTATACTATGGTAAAGCATATCATTTTGTGGACACTGAAGGACACATTGTCCGAAGAAGAGAAGGTTTCTGTCAAGGCTTCCATCAAGGAGGGCCTGGAATCTCTTAAGGGCGTCGTTCCCGGTCTCATTGACATAAAAGTTCAGATCGACGGCAGACTTGCTTCTTCCAATGCCGACCTCATGTTGGATTGCACTCTCGAGTCTGAGGAGGCTCTCAAGGGCTATGCCGTACACCCGGCCCATGTTGCAGTTGCCAACAGCCGTGTACGTCCTTTCACTGCCGTCAGGTCCTGCCTTGACTTCACGATTTAATAGTCCACTACCGGCAAGGATTAGTGTTCCAGTCCTGAAACACTAGATCACGCCGGCGAAGAACGACGCGAAGAACACCGTCAGAATTCCGCTGACGACTATTGAGAGGCTGCTCATCGCACCCTCTATGGCTCCCATTTCCATTGCCTTGGTAGTTCCTACCGCATGAGATGAGGAGCCGATTGCTATGCCCTTCGCTATAGGTTCTTCTATATGCATCAGCTTCAGGAATTTCTCGGCGAACACATTTCCGATGACGCCTGTTATGATGATAACCACCACTGTCACAGCGACATAGCCGCCAAGTTCTTCGCATACGCCTATACCTATGGCAGTCGTGATGGATTTAGGAAGGAATGTGACGTATGAGGCATGGTCGAAGTGGAGAATGAAGGCCAATGCCATTACGGAAAGGATGCTGGACAGGACTCCGGAGAAGATTCCCGCGACGACAGCCTTATAGTTTTTCTTCAACAGTTCCACCTGCTGATACAAAGGCACTGCAAGACAGATGGTTGCAGGCGTAAGAAGATATCCGATGAAGTCGGCACCTTTCATATATGATTCATAACTGACTCCTGTACAGAGAAGTATCGCAATCACCATTATGATGGATATCAGGAGCGGGTTCATAAGTGACCACTTGGTTTTCTCTTTCAGCCACACGCCGATAAAGTATGATCCAAGACTTATCAGCGCTCCGAAGAACACTGATTCTGTAAACAATTCTTTCATTTGGTTTTTCCCTTACGGATTACAAACTGGGTGACCAGGCCTGAAACGCCCATCACGACGAATGTGGTGACAAACGTCACTATAATGTATTTTAAAAGTGAGCTGCTGATGATGTCCCACGAGTTCACCAGTCCCACGGCGGCAGGGATGAACATCATTGGCATGACCGCGATGAGGAACGAACTGACCTCACGGATATCATTGACTTTCAAAACTTTGAGCTCAAGCGCCGCAAACAGGAGGACTATTCCGTAGATGCTTGCGGGTATCGGCAGCGGGAGGATGTAATGAAGGAATTCCCCGATAAAGGAGAATCCGATGATTATCATGAACTGAATGACGTATTTCATAGGTTGGATATGTAATCTTCTATTATTGCAGCCGTCTTTTCTGTCCCGATACGGCAGCTGTCAATGCAAATGTCGTATTCCGGGGCGTATCCCCAGGTGAGTCCTGTGTAGAAACTGTGATAAGCCACACGGCAGTCGTCGGAAGTGTGGACGAAGTCTTCTGCCTCGGCCATGCTCAGGTTTTCCTCTTCAGCAGCATTGACAATCCTATCGGACAGGTCGCCATGCAGGAACACGGTCACGAGGTCTTGCCGGTCTCTGAAGATGAAGTTTCCGCATCGGCCGATTATTATACAGTCCTCATTTCCAATCATTTTCATGAATGCGCTGCGGAATTTCTCCCGAACGGCGGTCCGCTCGAACGGGAATTCGGATATCGCCGACATGAGTTCATCTACGGGCCTTTCCTCGAAGAAACTCGTCATTTCATCCAGGATGCCCATTTTGTCTGCCTTTGCCATCAGGCTTTTTCGTGTATAAAGCGGTATGCCGTAATGCCGGGACAGGATTTCCCCGACATGAAGTGCCCGGCATCCGCATTGTCTGGCAATTGTTATTATCATAATATTCCGTTTTACTATCGGTTGTACAAGTTGTTGCGCCCGAACTGTCTTTTCATAAACGTCAATGCGGTTAAGCAGTGACATGCCTCCAGCAGTCTTGCCGGACGGCGCCACGCCAAAAAACATAACACATTGATAATCAGACACCATTCTAGCACCAGTGTGGATTTACGGCCATTTTTTAGCCACAAATCCACACTCAATTTTATAACCTCCTGATAATCAATACTTTCCACATCGCCCCGTGGCACCGTCCCGCCACCACTCCCCAAGGCACCAGGCGTCCTCAGACGCCGGGCGGAGAACAGCGAAGCGCCAGCACCGAGCGTTGGTGCGCACGAAGCCCCGATCGTCCCCCCTTCAGGGGGATTGAGGGGGTTACGAAGGGTCCTCAGACGCCGGGCGGAGAACAGCGAAGCGTCAGCCGGCAGCGTTGGTGCGCACGGAGCCCCGATCGTCCCCCTCCAGGGGGATTGAGGGGGTTACGAAGGCGTCATCAGACGCCGGGCGGAGAACAGCGAAGCGCCAGCACCGAGCGTTGGTGCGCACGGAGCCCTGATCGTCCCCCTCCAGGGGGATTGAGGGGGTTACGAGCATTGGGGATTTGGGGCTCACGCCTCAAATGCCCAATGCCCTATGTCAGTACGATGAAACAGATTCTCGCAATCGATCTTCCCGACAGCCTCAAGTGCCTTGTCATGAGCCTCCTGCAGAGATGGCGCAGACGCAAGCACCATCAGCACACGGCCGCCATTGGTGACAAGAGAATGACCAGCCTTGTCGAAAGACTCATGGCCCCCGCCCTCAAACTTCTTGAGAGACGTGCCCATGTGATAGACGTGGACAGACGGATCCTTTAGAACCTCATCGACACCCTTGATCTCGAAACCCTTCTTGTACGAACCGGGATAACCCTTGGATGCAAGAACGAAACCGAGAACCGCATCAGAAGACCACTTGGTCAGAGGCATAGGAGACTTGTTGGCAACAGCCCAGAAAATCTCGAAAATATCGGACTCCAGACGAGGAAGGACAACCTCGGTCTCAGGGTCGCCGAAACGGCAGTTGAACTCGATGACCTTGATTCCGTCAGGAGTCTTCATAAGACCACCGTAAAGCACGCCGCGGAACGGAATACCCTCCGAAACCATGCCGGAAGCGATAGGCTTCATGACATGCTCAAGAGCATAAACCTCATCACGCTCAGTGATGAAAGGAAGCGGAGTATAGGCACCCATGCCACCGGTATTCGGGCCCTCATCATTGTCAAAAGCCCTCTTGTGATCCTGGGCGAGAACCATAGGCTCCACCTCAGAACCATTGACAAAACAAAGGAGAGAAAACTCAGGACCGGTGAGGAACTCCTCCACCACTACCCTGCCGTGACCGAACTTGTCATCCAGAAGCATATCCTTCAATGCCGCATCAGCCTCCTCGAGAGTTTCAGCTACGACAACCCCCTTGCCGGCAGCAAGACCATCATACTTCAGTACAATAGGAAGCTTTCCGGCATTGACATAAGCGAGAGCCTCATCATAGTCAGAAAAAGTGCGGTAAGCCGCGGTAGGGACATTGTATTTGGCCATCAGCGACTTGGCGAAATCCTTGCTGGACTCGATACGGGCAGCAGCCTTCGAAGGACCGAAAATCTTCAGCCCGCGGGACTCGAACTCATCCACGATACCGGCAGCCAGAGAAACCTCCGGCCCTACGACAGTAAGGTCAATGCCTTCATTCTCAGCAAATTCTGCAAGTTCATCCACCTGAGTATCCTCGAGCGGAACACACTTGGCCTGACGCGCGATACCGGCATTGCCCGGAGCACAAAAAATCTTCTCCACCCTGGATGAACGGGAAAGAGCATCCACGATGGCATGCTCTCTTCCGCCACCTCCGACAACCAGGACCTTGGCCCTGTGCGGGATATTGCAATCAGCCATAACTACTAATGTTTGAAGTGACGCTCACCGGTGAAGAGCATGGTGATACCCTTCTCATCGGCAAGCTTTATGGAATCCTCGTCACGGATACTTCCGCCAGGCTGGACGATAGCCTTGATGCCGTACTCGGCAGCAAGAGCCACACAGTCATTGAACGGGAAGAAACCGTCAGAAGCGAGCACAAGTCCCTCTGTCATAATGTCTTTTCCCTCTTCCTTCAATGTATTCTGGGCCTGTTTCAGAGCGATTTCAGCAGAACCGATACGGTTCATCTGACCTGCACCGACGCCATAGGTCATACCGTTCTTGGCAACCACGATGGCATTGGACTTCACATGCTTTACAATCTTCCATGCGAACTCGAGGTCTGCAAGCTGCTCCGCAGTCGGCTTGGCTTCGGTAACGCACTGGTCGGCAGCAACCGGCTTGGTATTGATGTCCCTGTCCTGAACAAGCATACCGCCGTTCATGCTCACATACTGCTTGCGCACGACATTGTCCTTGGTCATATCGACCTTCAGAACACGGAGATTCTTCTTGGTGCAGAGAAGTTCGAGAGCGTCAGGGGCAAAAGAAGGAGCCATGACAATCTCGAGGAAAATAGGCTTGAGCATCTGTGCAGTCTCAAGGTCAATTTCCCTGTTGGCAGCCACGATACCGCCGAAGATACTGGTCTTGTCAGCCTCATAAGCCTTCTTCCAAGCCTCTGCAATAGTCTTTCCGGTAGCGCTTCCGCAAGGGTTCATATGCTTGACGCCCACGCAGAACGGCTCACCGAACTCACGTGCGATATTCAGAGTAGCATTGGCATCCTGTATATTGTTGTAAGACAGTTCCTTGCCGTTGAGCTGCTCGGCAGTTGCAAGTGAGAACGGCTCCTTGACTGTGCTGGCAAAGAACTTGGCCTCCTGATGAGGGTTCTCCCCGTAGCGGAGTTCCTGCTTCATGTCATACTCGAGGAACAGCTTCTCAGGGAGACCTGCCTGGGCACGCATGTATGTGGAAATGGCCATGTCATACTCGGCAGTATGGGTATATGCCTTTGCGGAAAGTTTCAGACGGGTCTCACGTGTGGTATTTCCGTCAGCCTTGATTTCAGAGAGAATGGTCTCATAATCAGCAGGATTGCAGACAACGGTCACGGACTCCCAGTTCTTGGCGGCGCTGCGCAACATTGACGGACCTCCGATATCGATATGCTCGACAGCATCCTCCATTGTCACATCCGGTTTCGCGATGGTCTCGCGGAAAGGATAGAGATTCACGCAGACAAGGTCGATTGTGTCAATGCCATTGTCCTTCAGTTCCTTCATGTGCTCAGGAATGTCACGACGGGCAAGAAGTGCTCCGTGGATTTTCGGATGGAGGGTCTTCACGCGACCATCACAGATTTCCGGAAAACCGGTAACGTCACTAACACTTGTAACAGGAACGCCTGACTCTTTCAGGAGTTTCATTGTGCCGCTCGTGGAAAGGATTTCCCATCCGAGAGCGACCAGACCTTTGGCGAATTCTACCACACCGGTCTTATCACTGACACTGATTAAAGCTTTCATTTCAATAATATGTTATACCTATAAATAATTCACGCCGCAAAGGGCACCTGAATCATGCCCGCCACACGGGCGGCAGGCACATAAAACGCTACAGAAGAGCGATATCCACGCCCGGAGTATCGGTCACGCGGCCGATGACTGTAGCCTTGT
>OQWM01001478.1_pt1 | contig 16188 bp, 13 predicted proteins | sample 1691531 | NCBI WGS metagenome assembly OQWM01 (sample SAMN03418257, study PRJEB22391) | human gut metagenome | biome: human-gut; feature: organic feature; material: feces | host: Homo sapiens | place: Tanzania | collected 2013-01
GGATTCATCGTCGCGATAAGCGTCGTGCGTACAGCATGACTGCAACTGATGCCATCTCGCTCCACATTATTCACGCCTGCGCTGTTCGCATCAAGCACAGCCGTCAAAAGCTCCTGACGCAAAAGATTAGCTTCATCAATATAAAGAATATTGTCCGTCGCCCGCGCCAAAATTCCCGGTGAAAAGCGCTTCTCGCCAAGGCTTACAGCATATTCGATATCAATGCTGCCAAACAGCATATCCTCCGTCACATTCAGCGGCAGCGTCAGCAGCCTGCGGCCTCCGGCAAGCTCCGCACAGCTGCGTGCCAGCACAGACTTCGCCGTACCCTTCGCACCGCCGATTAAAAGTCCCCCGGCCTTCTGGTTGACAAGAGCTATTAGAAGCGCCTTTTTCGCCTGCTCCTGCCCCACTACGGCTGTAAAGGGATAAATTGTTTCCATACGCATCACGCTGCACCTCAGCCTTCAGCATCTAAAAAGCTTTCAACTTTGCTCCAGTCCAGCTCGCCCTCTTCAAACGGGCGGCGGCGCATACGGTGCGGCAGCACAAGCTTCGCTGCTTGTTTCAGATCAGCAAGCGTTGCTTCCCTGCGTCCATTAAAGGCAGCCACAGTCAACGCCGTCTTGATAACCGTAATATCAGCGCGGTGTCCGTCTACGCCCAGCTCCACAGAAAGCTTTGCCACTGTTTCCAGCAGGTTGTCAGCAATCGTCACCTCAGGCAGCAGCTTGCCGGCAGCAATGATTTTCTCTGCCAGCTCCTGCTGCTCTTCGGCATAACCGGCGATAAAACCCTCTGCATCATTTTCATAAGCCAGACGGCGCTTGATAACCTCCACGCGCTGCAACGGATCATGCTCGCCCGTAACCACAACACTCAAACCGAAGCGGTCAAGAAGTTGCGGGCGGATATCGCCCTCCTCAGGGTTCATCGTGCCGACGAGCACAAAACGCGCCGGATGAGAATAGGACACGCCCTCACGCTCCACCGTGTTCACACCCATAGCCGCAGCATCCAGCAGCAGATCGACAACATGGTCGTCCAGCAAATTGATTTCATCAACATAGAGAATATTGCGGTTCGCCTGCGCCAAAATGCCTGCCTCAAACTTCTTCTCGCCATGCTTAATCGCATGCTCTATATCCAGCGTGCCCACAACGCGATCCTCTGTCGCGCTGACAGGCAGCTCTACAACGCGCATCTGCAGCGTTTCCTCAGGCAGACTTCCGGCTGACGCCAGCTTGGCAGCACACTCATCACACAGCTGGCTGCTGTGCGGATTACAGTGGAATTTGCAGCCCTGCACAGCAGGCAGCGGCGGCAGCAGCTCTGCCAAAGCACGGACAGCAGTTGATTTCGCCGTGCCCTTTTCACCCTTAATCAAGACGCCGCCAAGCGCAGGATTGATGACATTTAAAATTAATGAAAGTTTCATATCCTCCTGCCCAACAATCGCAGTGAACGGATAGACAGCAGTACGTTTCATGTATCTTCCTCCATTTATTAAAACGCTATATCATTAAAACACTCTTGCAAGTATACACTATCTAGCAGCTATACACGCAAGCCTTTTTTGCAAAAAATAGAAAAAAGACTAAAAGCAGCAATGCGAAAGCACAAATTCTGCTTCTAGTCTTTGGGAATCAGGGTTTAAAATATCTCTGCTTAGAGCTTTTCGGCTTTTCCGGCAGCGTCAGCGCCAGCTTTTGTGCGTCCAGCAACGGCTGCACAAGCTTCGACATGGTGTAATATCGGGAGAAGCCTAAGAAATCAATAAGCTCCTGTCGCGAGCGCGGCACACTGCAAAACTGCAGCAACTTTTCCTCTGTTGTCAGCGTTTTCGCAGCATAAACAGCCTGCTCCTCATGTACACCGGTCGGCATAGTCTGCGGCACATCATACATCTGTGCAACCCTGCTAGTAAAGGTCACCACAAATTCACCGCGCCGTACAGCAAAAACAGGCGGCGGCAGCTGCGCAATTTGCAGCTCATGGTAAATCGTCGGAATGCCGCTGTAACGATTTTCCGTGATACGCATAAGCTCCAGGATATTTGCCAACGCACTATTGCGCGTATCGGGACGCATCTTGCCTAAAGAATCTATGGTCAGCTTACCATATAAGCCACCGCTGGAAATTATCTCCAAGCGATTGCGATATAGCTCCAAACGCACAGGAACATTTTCTGAATGAATACTGTAATCGCGATGCACCAAGGCATTCAGAACAGCCTCACGTACAGCCTTTAACGGATATTCATCACGGTCTGTACGCCTGCCCTTTGCATCTATAATCGTGCTATGACGGCTATTGCGGTTGACAAAGTCCACAGCCTCGTCAACCATCTCGTCTATAGTTCCTGTAATGCGCTCGTTATCTATAAAGCGTTCACCCTGCAGCCCCGGCTCACCCATCTTCGTTCCCGGCAAAGCCACCGCCGTAACGCAAAGCTGTGGAAAAGCTCCCTGCGGATATTTAGAAAAGCACAGCTCTCCGGCTAAGGTCGGCTGACCATTAACAGTAACCCCCATCAGCTCAAGTATTTCCTCATCACTGACATGCTGAGCCAGATGCTTGCGGTCTTTCTTTACGGCCTGAAAAAACTGCGCCAGCTTATCTTCATTAAAAAAGCTGCGCCTTGCGCCCTGTGCTTCACGAATGTCATCACGAATACGCTTACGGAACGCATCATAGCTATATACCTCGTATTCGCTCATCGGCTCGTCAGCATCGCCAACGCGAATATACGCGCCACGCAACCTGCCGGCGCCACGATAAAAGCAGGGACGCTCCGCAACATCAAGACCAGGAATTTCTGCCGAAACAACAAGCTTATCGCCAAACTCGCAAACAGTGAACAACGCACGTACCTGCGGAGACATCTGATTACATTGTTCTGTTACCTTCTTTTGTAAATCCTGCGCATCATATACGCCGACGACGGCAAAGCCCTTTGTTTCGTCTAAGCCAAAAATTATTATACCGCCCTCGTCCTGATTGGCAAAGCTGGATAGCGTATCATATAAACGCGTCGGACAACCCTTGTTGGCAGACTTCAGCTCAACCGTCTGCATTTCGCATTGCAAACGCTGAATTTTGTCAACAAGCTTGTGTAAATCTTCAGTTTGCATACCAATCTGCCTCCTTGACAAGTTTAATTGCTATTCTTAAGTTAAGTTTAGCAACTTTTTGGCAACTCGTCAAGCATCTAGTTGGCAAACTAATAATTTTTCTCTTTGCAGCTGGCAAAATCAATCACTTCAAAGGCCTGCGATATAACCTGCTTCTTTTCTGCATCAAAATCCATTAGCAGCACTGCTTCCTCCCCTTCGTAGGTGAACAGCACTTCGCCATCGCTGACAGCAGCGCTCTGCGCGTGGCTGCAGTCCATTCCTTCTGTACCGGTCTGATTGCAGATGATAACAGGAATCTGCGCCTGTCTGCTCAGCTGCTTCCACGCTTCCTCCGGCGGCCCGGCATGACCTCCCGGCGGCCAGGCAGCAACTACAACAGCAAGCTGTGCGCCTGTTTTCGCAATAAGCTGTCCATGCTCTGCAAAATAAGCATCAGCACAGACCATAACGCTCGTATTTATGCCGTCCAAATTCCAAACCGCAAATTCTTCTCCGGGATGCGCCCAATTCTCTGTTATCCAGGGCACAATCTTCACCTTATCGTGACGATTGCAATATTTGCCGTCAGCGGAAATAAGCACACAGCTATTACGCGGCGTCCTATCATCAACAAAGCCGCAGCCTAAAAACAACCTTTGACCATAGCACCTGCAGGCCTCCTGAAAAGGTTTCAAAAGTTCGTTATGGAGGGATGTAAGCTGAAAGGGCTTATCGCCGCGCATCATATGATAGCCCTGCAAAGCCATCTCCGGTGTCAGAACCCAGTCCGCACCATGCTGCGCAGCAATTTCCATGCCCTGCAAGATTTTTCGTGCATTATCAGGCTGCGGACCACAGCAATATGCAAAATGTAAAAAAGCTATTTTCAAGTTCATCACCTAAAAAACAATTCACTCCTCAAAAATATTCCGGATAAACCGCTCTGGCAATATTTTCCACAGCATCAACTATGTGCTGGCTTGCTACATAACGATATTTGTCAGAGACGAATTTCAGCTGTCCGTTTTGCACGGCCTTGACATTTTTATACGCTGGGTCATTCATCAGCGCATAAGCGTAGCCACGAACATCCTTCTGTTTATTATAGTTCCATGTCGGCAGCAAAAAAATATCTGGATTGATGAGCACAATCTGCTCCTGACTAATAATTGGTGTGGAGGAATGCCTTGCAGCCTTACTATTTTCTGTAATAACAGCTGCGCCATTAACCACATGCGCCATATTCAGCATACTGTCGAGCAAATCACCCTTGCGTCCCATAGCAGAGGTAAAATTAAAGGCTACGGCCACACGCCTTTTGGAAGGCGGTATCCTATTAAGCCGCGTTTCCAGCTCCTTCAGCTGTATATCCATCTTCTGCACTATCTCTCTGCCGCGCTCAGGCTCACCGACAGCATGCGCTATGCCGATAATCTTAGCGCACATTTCCTTGTAGTTATGCGGACTGCGAGCAACATAAACCTTCACGCCCAGACTATCCAGCTGGTCAACAAAAGCCTTGCTCGTCGCACTTGATACGACAACAAGGTCCGGCTGCATAGCGAGAATCTCTTCCGTATTTTCGTTAAGCTTGCGCCCCACCTTATAGGCCTGGTCCTTCGTTATAAAGCTGATGCCGCTGTCACCTGCCCAACGGCTGTAGGCAGCAATACGCTTTATATCCACAAGGTCAGTCAAAATTTCGTCAGTGCCGTACGTCAGCGACACAATACGCTGCGGCTTCTGCTCAAAATGCAGCGTTCGGCCCGCATCATCTATAACTCCATAGCTTTGGGAAGTATTTTCATCAATTAAGCTTGCAGCAGGCGCCTGCGTCTGCTTACAGCCACAGGCTACAAGAGTAACCAGCAGCAAAATCAATAAGCAAAGTTTTTTCATCGTCCACCATTTTCCTTTTTAAAATATGAATTGCTAGCCAAAACAAACAATAAGACATTTTTTATTTATCCAACTGATGAATAGTTTCCCGCTTCATAGCGCACTCCGCGCCATAGGCAGCCTTATCCTCGCAGCCATACCAACGCGCAAAGCAGCCTCCTCCGCAGCGCTTGAAATCGTCACATTGGCGGCAGAATTCCATCGACTGCGCAATAAAGCTCTTCGTTTTTTCGACTAAGGATGCTTCAATGCCCGAAAAAACATTGCCGATGTAAAAATCATTATCGCCAACCAGCGAAGAGCAGGCATAAATATCGCCCTTGGCATCGACAAACGCCGCCTCGCCGTTCATAGCATAGCAATGACCAAAGGTCAAATCGCAATGCCGGCAAAGAGTACGCGCACGCTCCTCCTGTGCAATCGCAATACGGTAGCCCGCCAGCTGCGTCAGCTTATCGCGCTGCGCATACACGCGCTGCATCGCCGCACGCATCTCCTCCGCCGTAGGCGGAGTAAGCAAGCGTCCACGTCCCTGGCCGCGCAGAATATCGAAGCCGATTTTGCGCACGTTGCCTAAAAAATAAGCAAAATCAACAATCCCCTCCAGCACGCCTACATTCGTCGAGGTCACAACGCAGGTCAAGCCGCAGGCAATGTTGTTGCGGCGCAGCACCTCAATGCCCTTCAAGATATCGCCCGTCGCGCCGTAGCCATTGCGCTTCATGCGCAGCTTGTTGTTGACCGTAGGCCGTCCGTCAAGACTTACGCCGATAGCCACCTTGTTCTGGTAAAGATATTGCGCGATTTTGTCCGTCAGCAGCGAGCCGTTCGTCTGCAGCTGCAAAATCGCCGGATACTTCTGCTCCTTAACATATTCTACCACCGTCTGCAGCGCAGCAAAATTAAGCAGTGGTTCGCCGCCGCTGAACTGGATAACAAATTTTTCGCCGCTCGCTGCCGCCATACGTACTGCTGCCAGCGCTATATTCTCCGTCATCATGCTGCGGTCATGCTCGACGGCGTAGCAGTAGCGGCAGGCAAAGTTGCACTTGCCAGTCAGACTCAGCACGAGCATCTTGATTTTATGAGTCTGTACGTTATTTATTTCATTCTGCATCTGCTCTATCCTCCAATTCGCCTTCCATGTCCAGATAAAGCTTCTGCAATTCTTCCTTTGTTTCCGGCTTCGCCTGCCACATGCCGCGCTGCTCTGCCTCCAACAAAATCTCCGTCATACGCTGCAGCGCCCAAGGATTGACATCACGCAGCCAATCCTGCACCTTTTTGTCAAAGGTATATTTTTCGGCGTACTTCTCATACATCCAGTCCTCCATAACGGCGCTGGTTGCATCCCATTGGAAGCTGTGAGCAAGCATATTCGCCATATCCGCAGCGCCCTTATAGCCATGCTGCATCAGGCCCTCGATAAATTTCGGATTGATGCTTTCGCTGCGGAAAATGCGTTTGGCATCCTCCTGCACGCTGTGCATCACGACGCGCGTCCTGTCTGTGCTGTCGCCGCAATAGGAGCGCGGCGCACTGCCCTTAATCGCGCGGACGGCCGCAATCATGCCGCCATGATAAGCGTTATAATCGTCGCTGCTGAGCATATTGGTCTCGTGATTATCCTCATTTTTAATCGTGATATCCAAGCTGCCCATGCGCTTTCTGAACAGCTTCGGCATATATTTGCCCTTCGTTTTGCCGCCATAGGCATGACCGCCCCAGCGCACATAAACATCGGCAATATCATCCAGCGTCTCCCAGTTCTTGCTTTCCAGCAGCGCTGCCACACCGGCGCCATATGTTCCCTGCGCATCGCCAAAGATACGGAAGGCCGCCTGACGCCACGCGTCCTCATGACTCAAGCCATCCTCAGCCTCCAGCTCCCTGCTGTCATTTTGGATATGCTTGCGCACAAAGTTCAGCTCCTCGTCCTCTTCAAGACCGGCAGCCAAAAGTACAGCCTTGTCCATCACCTGCATAACCGAGGGCATCGTGTCGCGGAAAAGACCGCTGATACGCGCCGTAACGTCGATACGCGGACGCTTGAGCTCCGTCAGCGGCATAACCTCCAGACCGTTGACACGCTGGCTGCCGCTCTGCCATACAGGACGGATACCCATCAGATAGAGGAATTCCGCAATGCACTGACCGTGACTGCGCATATTCGCCCCCGACCAGAACACCATGCCAATGCTTTCAGGATAATGACCTTTCTCCGCAATAAAGCGTTCAATAACCTGGTCGCCCAACGTTTTGCCTATCTCCCAGGCTGCAGGCGTCGGCAGACAGCGCGGGTCGATACCGTAGAAGTTACGGCCTGTCGGCAAAAGGTCAGCACCGCCGCTCATCGGCGCACCGCTCGGCCCCGGCTCGATATACTCGCCCTCAAAGCCGCGCAGCATATTCGTCAGCTCCTGCTCCGTCAGCACAAGGTTAGGATAAACCTCATCAACTATATAGCTGCATACGCTTTGCAGCTGTTCCTTCGTCTCCGCAGAGGCAGCGCTCACCCACGGCAGCTGGAGCGCTGCGGCGACAGCCTCCTTAGCAAAGCCCTGCGCCTGCAGCACGCGGATAAGCTCGCGGCACTGCTCGCCAATCCTGTCGATGAGCAGGCCATAGGTAATATTCAGTGGCTCATAAATCAGGCTGCTGTTTTCCAGAAGATAGTAATAATCAAAGCCATATAACGCGCTCACTGCCTGCGTCAGGCTGGGGATTTTGCCATTATCAAGGCGCATTAAAAGCCACAGATAATCTGTCAGCTGCTCGTCCAGCGGCATCTGTCCCAGAATATGCAGGCCGTTGTGTACCTCCATATTTTTCAGGTCGGTGATATAGTTATGCAGCCTGCCTACATATTCAGCAAACGGCTCGTCCTCGGTATGCGGCACCTCAGCCTCAAGGTTGGCCTCCTTGACCTTTGCGCAGACCAGCTCCTCCAGCCTGCCCAGATTTTCCGGCTGCGTCGAGCTGAAATGCACGTATTCGTCCATGATTTTTTCCAGCTCCTCCAGCTCATCATAAACACCGGCATTCGTCTGCGGCGCAGGCAGATGCTCTATCAGGCAGGCAGCGCCACGACGCTTCGCCTGAATGCCCTCGCCTGTAATAACCATGTGATAAGGATAAATATTCGGCAAATCGCCCAAGGCCAAATCAGGATAGCAGCTGCAGTCCAGTCCGGCGTTTTTGCCAGGCAACCATTCCAAGCTGCCATGCGTGCCGATATGCGCCACAGCATCAGCCTGCCAGATATCGCGCACCCAGCGATAGAAGGCTAGATATTGATGCGTCGGTGCTACATAGGGGTCGTGATAAATTTTCTCCGGGTCTTCACCAAAGCCACGCGGCGGCTGCACGGTAATGAAAACATTGCCGTTCAGCGTGCCGGGGACGAGGATATCGCCGTCATACTCCATAACGCTTCCCGGTGCTTCGCCCCAGTCCTTCACCAACTGCTCCTGCACCTTTTTCTCCATGAGCGCAAAGAATTTCTTGTATTCTGCGCAGGAGATTTTCTGCGCCTGCTCAAGCTGCTTGTCCGTCAGCATACTGCGGTCATTCGTCGCATTGCTTGTCAGCTCACGGATAAACTCCTTGGTATCCTCCGGCACATACGCCACGTTATAGCCACGTTCGCACATAGCTGCCAGCACGCGGCGGATGCTTTCAATCGTATCCAGACCAACAGCGCTGCCAATATTGGAATTGCGCGGCGGATAATTGTGAAAGATAATAGCGATTTTTTTCTCGCTGTTAGCCTTATGGCGCAGCATCGCCCATTTCTTCGCCTTCGAAGCCATGCGCTCCACACGCTCCTTGTTCGGCAGATAGCGCACGTCACCATTTCCCAGAATCTTCTTGTGCGCTACAGGCACGCCATGAATAATGCCGTCGAATTCTGGCAGCGATACGCTGATGGAAACCTCCATCGCATTCATGCCCTCAAAGCTGTTTTTCCATTCCTCATACGGAGCAATCGTCGAATAAGCCGCGAGAATCGGCACATTTCTTTGCTTGAAATATTCAATGCTTATCGTGCCGCTGCTCGTCATCGAGAACTTCATCACATTCAGCAGCACATCAATCGCAGGCACGCCGTCCTTGCAGAAGAACATATCAAAAACCTGCGTCAGGCTGGGCATGCACATCTCCTCCGTAGGCATACCGTTGCTGAATACGCAAATGGCGTTCATGCCCTGTGCCTCCAGCGCCTCAATCAGGGCCGCCTGATAGGTCAAATCGCCCCAAACCCATTCATCACGGTAGAACAAAATGCCTGCTGTCGGTCTGCCCGGCACGCAAAAGTCACGCTGATATTCGGCAAGGTCAGTGTAAACCTTGGACGCACGCGGATGATAAATGCCGCACCAGTGCATCGGGTCAGGCGCGGGAACGTCAGGCGTTCTGCCCTCCGCCAGCTGTGCCACGTACAGCCAAATATTTGTATAGTTCAGCTCACCGCCGAACATAGAATATCTTTTAATAATTTCCAGCTGCTGGGGTGTCAGCTTCTGCGACAGCTCGCCCTCCTTGCTGCCTGCAGCATCAATATAAAAGGTCAGGCACAGCCGCTGCAGCTCGCGCACAAAGCGCTGCAAAAACGGCGTATCCAAACCTGTGCCCATCCATTTCACCAAGACAACGTCAGAGCTGCGCAGCTCGCGCTCCCATTTGCTTTCCCACTGCGTGGCCTCTGTTATCCAGTAGCAGGCGGACTCCCTGCTCATCGCTCCGCTTTGCTGCAGCTTCTCCAAGGTCTGCTGCATCACGCCAAAGCGACGGATAACATTCGTCAAAAAAATAACCTTACTCATTTCTCCTCAAGCCTCATTCAAAAAATTTCTATCTTACCCGCTTCTGCAGCAAATCTGCACTAAACTTATTCCACAATCTTTCCTGCAGCTGCAAACAGCCCTTGAAGCCGACAAACGGCGTCCTGCTAAAGAAAATATCGTCCTGCGCCGGATAAGCGATATTGCAAGGGATAAAGCTGCAATCATTGCGCCTGTAAAGCACCGAGCTTTCACTGCTGCTCGCCAGCACCAGCACGTTATTGCACGTATTAAGATATTGCTCAATCGCCTCATCATCCTGACCGACAATATAAACTGCATCCGCAGCCTCGCACTCAGGCAGTTGCGGCAAGGACTGCTGGCAGATAACCGTCAGTCGTCCCATATCCGCCCATTCTGTGCGCAGGCTTTGCGCCAGACACAGGGCCTGCGTCGGCGGTGCGCTGACCAGCACCTCGTCGAACCACAGCGCTCCCCACAGCAAACGTGCCTCGCTGTTCTTCGCATTCGTCAGCTGCTGCAAGGCCTCTGCCTCCGCCTGCACCTTTGCTAAATGCGGACAAGGCAGTACCGCATGCAGCTTTTCCAGCCAGCGCAGCGTTCCCTCGATGCCATAGGGCAGTCCGGCGATAATATACGGCGTGCCATATTTTTTCTCCAGATATTGCGCAGGCGCCAGTCCCAGCTCAATATTCGTAACAATATTCAGCACGGCCTCCGGAATATGCTGCAAGGCTTCCACGCTACTGCCGCTGCCCGGTGCGGCAAGCACCTCATAGCCAGCCAGCTCCAGTAATCGCTGCAGCTCCTCGGTATCCGCCGCTCCCTGCAGGTAAAAATCCGTCTGCCCGATAAGATTCACAGCCAAAGGCCTGCGCTCCACTGCCTGCTTCGGCAGCAGCAGCTCGAACGCCGACTGCGCCGCACGCGTATAGCCCTCGGCAAAGCCGCCCAGCATACCGCCGCAGTCCAGCGTTATTACCGGAAAGGGCAGGTTTTCCTTGCGCACAATGCCCTTTAAATCATCGCCTATCAGGCTCATCGCGCAGCTGCTTTCCAAAAGCAGCACAGAAGGCTTCTGCCCTTCTGCCATAAGATTTTGCAGCGCCTGCACGATATATTTTTCCGCGCCATAGACAACAGCATTATTATCCGGCTGCGAGCCGCGGATGCGTAGCGACGTAGTATAATCCGCACGCTCCAGATAGCGCAGAGCATAAAAGTAGCACCAGAGCGGGCCGTTAATCAGCACCTCGCTTTGCGGTATGCCTGCGACAAAGGCTGCCGCGCCGGTCAGCGCACAGGTATCAACGCGATTGCAGATATTTGACCATTGCTGCCGCTTAGACATAAAGCATACCTCCCTTCAGCCTGCTGCACAGAGCCTGATATATGCCACGCATCATCTTCAGCTCCCCGGTCAGCGCCACAAGCGTCAGCATCGGCAGAAAAATCTGCTTGGCATCACGCACCTGCAGCTCGTGCGTCGTCAGCACCAGCTCTGCCTCATGCAGCAGTGCCTCGCCATCATGTATATCATAAACGGAATAGTCGCAGCTGTCCTTGACCAGCTGCACCATCTCCTCGCGCTCCCTGCCCATATAGCAATCAAGCACAATCACGCCCGTCAAATCCAGCTCCAGCATTTTTATGGTCTCCAAAATCGCTTCGGGACGGAAATACTTCACCAAGCGGCCAATGCAGAGCACTGTTTTGCGTCCCCTCGTCACAGGCAGCATTTTTTTCAGCTCTGCCTGCAGCCTTTCTTCCTCCTGCCGCCAGACGGCCTCCGCCTGCTCCCTGCGTCCCAAAAGCTCGCCGACAGCCAGCAGCCACTCATGCGTCTGCTGCCAGCCGACAGGATAAACATCCGGCAAAAACTTCATGTCAAACCTTGCGCTCATCTCCTGCGTAAACTCCTTGAGTCCGTCATACGTCTGTCCGCGTCCGCCAAGCACCATAGCTATCTCCGCTGCTGCCAGCTGCGGCAGCTCCTTAAACGGCACATAGCCGGGGAATTGACCGATAACACGCACGCCAAGGCCTGCCAAAAGGCGCGTAACCTCCAGCGCATAATGTCCCCACGGACCGCCGTTATCGCCAATCAGCAGCGCTGTGCCTGCCTCCTTCGCGCAGGGCTTGATAAAACGCTCCATGAGCTGCTTCGTAATCTCGAAATAGCCCTGATAATATTCGCCGTCCAAAAAGCCACAGCAGTCAACCGTCAGCACAGGAACGCCATACTCAGCCTCCGCCTCACGCGCTGCTGCATCCACATCGTCACCGATAACTCCGGCCACGCAGGAATTAGCAATAACGAGGCACTCAGGCTTATAGCTTTCCATGGCAAAGCGCACGCATTTCGTCAAACGCTCTACGCCGCCGAAAATGCTGTCCTTCTCCTCCATCTGACTGCACAGCAGCGGTACAGAAGCACGGTTCTCGCTGCGTCCCTCGGACAGCGTTCTGTATTGGGAATTTATATCCATCGTGCGCGCCACATGAGCGCAGGCACGCGGACTATGAAAAACCACCACCACGCCGTCCATATAGGCCACCGCACGCCAAACGCCCGGCATACTGCAGCTGCAGCTTTTGCGGCTGCTCAAAAAACGCTTCGTCTTAATTGCCATATTCAGCCACCAGCTTCTCCAGCTCGTCGAACGTCATTGGCGTCGGCACAGAAAGCTTTTCGTTGCTCATAATATCGCGACTCAGCTGACGGTAAACCTCGGCCTGCGCGCTTTCCGGCGCATATTGCAGCACCGTCTGGCGGTTGTTCTCTGCCTTGTTGACCACCACGTCACGCGGAATAAAGGCAATGAGCTGCGTATGCAACCGCTTAGCGAATTCCTCCAGCAGCGCCCTTTCGTTCGGCGTGTTGCGGCTGTTGCCGATGATGCCGCCCAGACGCACGCCGCCGCGCAAAGCAAAGCGCTTCACGCCCTTGGCAATATTGTTGGCCGCATACAGGCTCATGAGCTCACCAGAGGAAACAATGTAAATATCCGTCGCATAGCCCTCGCGAATCGGCACAGCAAAGCCGCCGCAGACCACGTCTCCCAAAACATCATACAAAATCAAATCCTCGTCCGTAATAACCTCCAAGGACTTCAGCTTCTCCAGCGCCACAATAATGCCGCGGCCTGCACAGCCAACGCCTGGCTCAGGGCCGCCGGCCTCGACGCATTTGATACCGTTATAGCCAGTGTGCACGATATCAGCCGCTTTCACATCATCGTCCTTGTCGCGCACCATATCCAGCACCGTCTGCTTGCAGATATGTCCCAACAGCAGGCGTGTAGAATCGTTCTTCGGGTCGCAGCCAATCTGGCAGACCTTCAAGCCCTCCTCGCTAAATGCCGCCGACAAATTAGAAGCCGTCGTGGACTTGCCAATGCCACCCTTACCATACAAAGCTATTTTTTTCATCTAAATTCCTCCGTTTACCAAGATTTTTCTATTCAAGCTCCCACCAAATGTGATATAATTTACTAGATGGAATCGCATAATACGACATACTCCATTTTAATCTATATACCTAGCATATTGTCAAGCTTATGAGGAACATTTATGATTAAAGATAACAAACGAAACTATTTTACTGCTGGCGAGCTCGCCGGTATTTTTAATATATCCAAGCAATCACTGCTCTACTACGATAAGGTGCAGCTGCTTTCGCCTGATTTCATCAGCGAAAACGGCTACCGCCACTACTCCGTGCAGCAATTTCTCGATTTAGAAATTATCGTCAACCTGCGTGCGCTCGACATCAGCATCGCCAACATCAAGGAATATCTTGCCAAGCGCAGCAAGCAGAATTTTGCAGAGGTGCTGGCGCAGAAGAAAGCTGAATGTGAAGAAATTATCCGCAAGAATCAGGAAATCTGCAAAATCATCGACAACTTCACCGACGAAATCACTGTCAACGATAAATATTCCTGCCGTGATATCACGCTTACGTGGCACAAGGAGCATCTTTTGCGCGTAACGCCGCTTACGAGCGCTGACGATGCCAAAAAGCGGATTGCCAAATTTGCTCAGCACACGCTGAAGCAGGCACATAACAAGGCCGTCCTGCCCAATCACACCGGCTGGCTGCTAACGCAGGAAAACTTTTTCGAAAAGCAGGATTTTTTCCGCTCCGATGCCTTCTTCTCTTGCGTAAAAAGTGCGCCTATTCATAAGAAGGTTATCAAAAAGCTGCTGCCTGCCGGTCTTTATTTAGAGATTATTTTTCAGGGTACCTTCTATAAGAATGGCGCAGAGCTACGTCAGCGGATACAGAAGTTTTTGCAGGCCAATCAGCTGCGTCCCTTAGGCGACGTCTATGTCCTGCCCTATGAAAACCATTGGTTCACCGAGGATTGCGACCAATATATCAGTAAAATATTTTTACACGTTGAATATATAACGCCTCATAAAAACTAAAAAAGAGCTGTTGCACTAACCTTTCTTGCGCCCATGGCGACGAAATGACATCAATGCGACAGCCCTTTTTCTTTTTTACTTATTTTGCGTGGCAGTGACCACTGGTCTCGCCGTTCATGATTTTGCGGAACATTTCATGTGCCTCATCAGCGCCCTTGCCGTTAGCTAAAGCCTTCTGCATATGAATCATAGCAGTACGATATTTGGCGTGCGCTGCATCGTTAGGAATGGCTTCAACGTTTTTCGGGTCAAACTCCATAACCTTTTTGAAGATAGCATGAATTTCTTCGCTGGATTTGCCAGCCTTTTTTGCCGCCTCCACATGCTTCATTGCGCTTTCATAGCGATGCTTGCCATGCGGGTCAGTTGGGATTTCAAATTTAGGATGAGTACAGGTCATAATCTTCACCTCCAGATTTTTCTATAATATACACTATATCCTTACAATACAGTCAAGGTTTTTTCAGTTTGCTGTTTTTGTAACCTTTTATACAGAAAGCAGCGGCTTTTTGCCCTGTCCAAAGTATATAGCGGTATATCCTTGCAGTCCCGCCAAAATTCTGCTAAAGTATTATAGTAAACATATAGAGATTGTGGAAAAAGCGCCAGCACCGCTGACGCTTAATCAATAACCTCACGAAAGGTGGAATATATATGTCCTATAATTTTGACGCTGCTGTATCTCCGTTTATTAAAGCACTGCCTGCCTCCGGCTTGGCAAAATTTCTTGATATCATGGCCTCCAACCCCAACATCGTACCGCTGAGCGTTGGCGAGCCTGACTTCGACATTCCGCAGGCTGTTAAGGATGCGGAAATTGTCAGCATCAGCGAAGGCAAAAGCTGCTATACGCCGACGCTCGGCCTGTTAGAGCTGCGCGAGGCTATCGCTGACGACACCTATAAAAACTATGGTGTAAAATATGATCCGAAAACAGAAATCATGGTCACCGTCGGTGTCAGCGAAGCACTGTACACCACTATCACCACGATTATGCATCCCGGCGATGAAATCATTCTGCCCGAGCCCTGCTACGTTGCCAACAAAGCCTGCGTCATCCTTGCAGGTGGCAAGCCTGTTTCTGTAGAAACTTTCCAAGAAAACGGCTTCGTGCCGACTATCGAGGATTTGGAAAAGGCTGTAACGCCGAAAACCAAGGCCATCATGCTTGGCTATCCGAACAACCCGACCGGCGCAATCATGAGCAAGGAGCAGATTAAGGCTATCGGTGACTGGGCAGTGAAGCATGACCTGATTATCATCAGCGACGAGCTTTATGCACATCTCACCTACGGCGGCAAGAAGCATACCATGTTCACCTATTATCCGGAATTCCGCGACCGCACCATCATTTTCAACGGCTTCTCGAAGGCTTACGCAATGACCGGTCTGCGTCTTGGCTATATCATGGCTCCGGCAAGCATCATCAACGCTATGAACATTCTGCATCAATACGTTGTGCTCTGTCCGAACGTAACTGCGCAATACGGTGCTATCGCAGCGCTGAAATATTGCCAGCAGGACGTTGATAACATGGTGGCTGAATACGAACGCCGCCGCCAGATTATGATTGAAGGCTTCCGCAAAATGAACCTGCCGCTCTATGAGCCTGAAGGCGCATTCTACGTTTTCCCCTGCATCAAGGAAACCGGCCTTACCAGCATGGAATTTGTAGAAAAGCTGCTGGAGGAGCAGGAGGTGCTCGTCATCCCCGGCAGCATCTTCGGCGCCGGCGGCGAGGGCTACATCCGCTGCTCCTATGCGTACAGCGAGGAAATCCTCAAAAAAGCCTTGGAGAGAATCGCTGTTTTCGTAACGAAATACAGAAACCTGAACAAAGAAAAATAAGCGCTGCTTGTTAGCGCAAAAAATGAACCTCCTAAAGCATTGCTAAAGTGCTTTAGGAGGTTTTTGGTTATATAGAAGTCTACTGATTT
>OQWM01001480.1_pt1 | contig 16184 bp, 11 predicted proteins | sample 1691531 | NCBI WGS metagenome assembly OQWM01 (sample SAMN03418257, study PRJEB22391) | human gut metagenome | biome: human-gut; feature: organic feature; material: feces | host: Homo sapiens | place: Tanzania | collected 2013-01
TACTCATGGTGATGCCTGCGGTTGCGGCCACGATTATGAACATGAACATGAAGAGTATGCCTCGGTATTGCTTCAATACAGCAACGATACAAGTAAAGTGAAACTTGGTGTAAAAGCATCGGTCCGAAGTGATGTGTCACGTGCTGTAAACATGGGGCAGACTATTGTTTCAGGCAAAGATTTCTGGAAATGGAATATATCTCCTGTCCTGGCATATAACTATTCAAGGGATGGAATGAACTTGAGCCTGCAATATTCAGGTGAAACGAGTCCGGTTTCAAGCCCGTATATGATTCCGACTCCAAATATTGCCAATCCGATGCGGATTATGTTGGGTAATATCTATCTGAAGTCTGGATTTGTCAATAATCTGATGGCGTATTATGATTATGTCAATTACTCGACATATACGTTCTTTACGGCTTATGTGCAGGGAAGTCTAGAAAATAGAGGTGTCGTTTATGCAAATTGGTTTGACAATGACGGCATCAGATATGATGTTCCTGTCAATGGTGACAAGCCGAATACCAGATTGACTGCCTATGCGCTACTTAATCAGCCATTCGGCAAGAAGAAAAATATCACATTCAGTTTTGCTGGGCAATTCGGAATGAACAGAAGTCATAGTTATCAATCAGAAACAAGAAAGCCAGGCATTGACCTTGTGAAATTTGACTACCAGACATTCATGAGCGATTTCTGGGGTAGCATTGATGGCGACAGATTCTATAATGGTATCAGTGGATTCAGGGAGAGTCTTACGCAAACTTTTGATTGGGGCGCAGATGTCCGATTGAAGTATAACAACAAATGGTTCAACGGTACTGTATTTACGTCCGCAATGAATAGCGTTTCTCGTTATTCTCTTGACAAGGCTGCAGATATGAACATTTGGACATTCAATTCAGGAACGGAACTTCTCTTTACTTTCGGAAAAGGATGGGAAATAGGCAATCAACTGTCGCATGTTTTCCACCGCGGCTTTTCGAATGGCTTTGGGGAGCCTGAATGGAGGTGGAACATGACTGTTGCCAAGACTGTCAAATCATTGACAATGAGCATCAAGTTCGACGATATTCTCAATCAAACCAATAATCTTACTCGAGTGGTATCCGCCGGATTCGTTGAAGACCGGTACTCAAATGTTCTGGGCAGAACGCTTTTGTTCAGTCTTTCATTCAACTTCGGGAAGATGAACCAGAACAAGTTTTCTGCGGTGTCAAAGGGGATGAAGCGATTTGAATGATGATGCGTCGTTACCTGATTTTAGCCATAAGTTGCTGATGTTTGAGTCGCGTCTCTTCGCTGGTGTGCTGTTTTGTCCCGCCTAAAACGTTTGAGCGGTACAAAACTCTCAAGAAAACACATTTGGTGCAATATAAAACGTTTCCGCGGAACCGAATTGTCTAAAGACCCGATGGGCAGGCCAATGACAGGAGGGCGCATCTGTTTCTCCATTGAAGTTATCCAGTGTTTCGACTGACAATATCAATGACATTGATCAGGACATAGCCGGCGGGAGCCTCCTAGACGGTGTAGCCGTCCACGGCTTCACGAGAAGGGGCCCACGCAGTGGGAAGGGTAGCCCCGCAGGGGCGTACCGGCCCGGAGGCTCCCACCGGCAGACATCTCAAGTCCCTGCCGCACAGTCCCTACCACAAAGCCTCTGCCATCACACACAATCTCCCAATATCACACAATCCTCCCTCCCACACACAAAAAACCGCGCCGAGCACGACAAACGTACAAGGCGCGGGCCACAAATAATTTCTGAAAAATCCTACTTCACATATCCTCTGGTAACCTTCAGAACACGGTCAGGGTAATTCGAAATGATAGCCTCCACATGGAGATCCAGAATCCTCTTGATCTCGGCCTCATCATCCACAGTCCAAGGAACCAGTTTGATGCCGGCCTTGCGGCAATTCTCCACCATCTTGGCATCCACGAGCACATGCTCAGGACTCAGCCACTCAGGAGTGAAATTCAGCTTGCCCATGTACGTATCCCAGTCAGTATCCTTCTTGCTGATAAGATAAGAAAGCTTGAGCTGAGGATACTTCTCATGCATATAATTCAGAGCGCGGACATCGAAACACTGGACAACAAGCCTGTCACCGAGATTCTTGGACAGGAGCAACTCGACGCACTTGTCCACAAACTCGTGGTACTCAGGCCAATTGGTGCCCTCGCCCTTGCCCTTCTTGCACTTGATCTCGATATTGTACCTCATAGGGTCGAGACCACGGAGCCTTGTCAATGTCTCCACGGAATCTATAAGCTCGGTAGCAAGCGGCTTCACTGCAGGAGACTGCTCCTTGCCTGGCCAGACCTCACTGGCACGCATGCCCACATCATACTTTGCGATGGAATCATAAGGCATGGTATAAAGATACTCCTTAGGATCATCTGGCTTGACAATGCTTCCGTCAGGACGGGTGGCATAGCGGGAATGGAAATACGCATCATGAGAAACCACGATCTGTCCGTCCTTGCTTATCTGAAAATCAAGCTCAAGAGTATTTACACCCATCAATGTCGCATTCGTCATTGACGTAAACGTATTCTCAGGCCACAGGCCGGCACCTCCGCGGTGAGCCTGGACATCCACATGATCAGCAAGCTTGACCTCAAAATGCCACTCCTTGCCGAAACGGCTCCTGACATTGACAGTAACCACCTTGGCATACTGGCTCGGCGTCGCCGCGAAATAATGGGTTGACCTCTTCGGGCTGCGGAAGCCCGGAATCGGCTCTCCCTGATAATGCTCCTCAATCTTCTTGATATAGGTAGGAGAACAATCCTCGACCATCTTCATAGGGCCCATGTCAATGCCATCCTGGGACCAGGTAACAGACCAATTTTCATCATAATCCCATACATTCGCAACCACGGAATTAGGATGATACATGCTCTGGCCAGGGGCAATGATTTCCACCTGATAATCGTCATCATGGCCGAGAGAACGGTAGAACCAGCTGATATCCTTGCCCTTGACATTGAAAATCTCATAGCCGGCAGGCACACCGTCACGGCACCAGTCAGCGAACCACCAAGAGCCGCAGATACTTGGCGCATTGTGGTCCATGATGTCAGGGGTAATCTGGTAATTGTTCATGATATGGGTATGGCCGGAAAGGATATCCACCTTGCGGCCCTCGAGAAGAGCAAGCATCTTGTCCCCATTGACAATCCTCCTGGTATCCTCAGGACGCCACCATCTGTCGATAGGGCAATGCTGGGCCATGAAGATATGTGTCTTCTTCGGAACGTACTTCAGGAGATTCTTGACGAACTTGAGGACCTCCTCAGAATATCCCTCGACATACTCCTTCTCCTTGTAATAGATGATGTTGTTCACGCAGAGCACCAGGTCCTTGCCCATCCAGAAGGCATAATTGTAAGGACCGAAATTGTCGAAATAATCCTTCGAATAATTCTTGAAAGAACGCTCCTTGTTATAGTCATGGTTTCCGGTTACAGTATAGACAGGGAAACCGAGTCTGCTGATTTTCTTCTTATAGTCGGGAAGAAGGGTAGGGAGGTTCTTGTCCCAGCCGGAGTCACCGAGCATGATGGCCACTACCGGACCCTTCTTGCCATACTTCTTTCCCTCGGCCTTCAGATCCTCGAAAGGAAGACCTGCGAACTGCTTCAGCTGATTGTTGTTCCTGATCTGAGGGTCGGAAACGGAAAACAGAGTGTAGCTTGACGACCTTGCCGTCTTCTCGAGATTGAAGTCAAGCTCCTTGTCAGAAGCCTCCTTGTAGAATTCCGGAGTGCCGCTTCTGTAGTCAGCGACATAACCGGAAGGAGTTATGATATAGACGAACCGGGCCTTGTTGTCGGCGTTCAGCTTGAAGGTCCCGTCACCTTTGGTCTTTGTGAAAGAAGAACCGTCAGTAACGACTACACCTTGCAGCGCTTTTGCGCCCGAATGGACTTTTCCGCTGACCTTCCTCGCATCTGCTGCGGCGCAGACCGAAAGGAAAACCAGCATTGACAATATAAATTTTCTCATATCTGTTTGTTATGAAATTCCGCCGGCAGACGTGAATCAGCCGGCGGACAGTTTATTCGGAATTAATTGTTGGTCACAGACTTTTCGCTCTTGATAAGCATGGCGCAGAGGATGACTCCGATACCGGCTCCGATAGCGACAGTAAGATTGGCTGCATTCCATCCGAGAGAATTTGCTACGCTGCCGACGAAAATCTTGGAGCAGATTGCATCACCGACGAAATAGCCGAACAGGCCGACGAAACCGGCTGCCGTACCCGCTGCATTCTTAGGGACAAGATTCAATGCCTGTACTCCTGTAAGTGCCACAGGACCATAGATGAAGAATCCGATGAGGCAGAGGGCTACATAGACGAGAGTCTTCTGGAGGGCAGGGCTCATGGCAACATAACCTGCGCCTACGAACCAGTAGATCAGGACGCCGAACATGCATGCAATCATGCAGATGACATTCATAGGAGCGCAACGGCCCTTGAAAATCTTGGATGTAGCGAGACCGCAGAGGATTGTTCCGAACGCTCCGATGAGGTTATGTACGGAGAAAGCGACCTTGCTCTCGTCAGCGGTCATGATTCCCGCATCCTGAAGGAAGGTAGGAGACCAGTCACCGATACCGTAACGTACCATATATACGAAGATGTTGCTGAGGGCGACAATCCACAGAAGCTTGTTCTTGAACACGTAATCCACGAAGAGCACCTTGAACGGAAGCTTGTCTCCGGCAGGGCCCTTGCTCTTCACTCCGCTGTAGTCATTTCTGTATTCCTGGACTGAAGGCAGACCGCAAGACTCCGGGGTGTCACGGATGGCCCACCAGCAGAAGATTGCTATGACGATGGCCACAACGGCAGGGAAGATGAAGTTACCTCTCCAGGCCTGAGCCGCATCCATGCCGAAAGTCGGCGCGAAGAATGCGAAAAGAGCCACACCGGCAATTGCCAGGAAACCGAGGGAGAAACTGCCGATAGTATGTGAAACATTCCAGATACTCATCTTGAAACTCCTCTCGTTCTGCGAGAACCAGTGGGTCATGATACGGCCGCATGGAGGCCAGCCCATACCTGACAACCAGCCCACAACGAGCATGAGGAAGAAGATGACGGTGGTGTTCAATGCCGTATTGGCGCCATAAGGGATGATACCCGTAAGTATCATTACCAATGCGGAAAGGACGAGTCCCACGCAGAGGAATTTACGTGAATCAGAACGGTCCGACACACTACCCATGATGAACTTGCTGAATGCGTAAGCGATTGATACTGCTGACATTGCAAGTCCTACCTTACCTGCGTCAAGGATACCGTCCTTGATCATGTCAGGCGCTGCAAGAGAAAGATTCTTGCGAACGAGGTAATAACCGGCATATCCGAGGAAGGCACCCAAGAATACCTTCCATCTCATAGCATTGAAAACTTTAGGGACTTTCTCTGACGGAAGCTGTGGCTTCGGTGCAGGCGGGTCAAAAAATCTAGCCATTGTTTATTTAATGTTTTGGTTTGTTTCGCGTTTGCCATATTCTCGGGATTTGTCGGAACAGGTCAATGTCGGAAGACAATTCCCGAAAATACGTGGTGTGTTCTTTTATTTCGAAACATAAAACGATTACGTTTCGAAAGCAAAGGTACAATTATTTTTTGAAATAGAAATGTAACATTTCCGAAATTTGAGGTGACAGGCTACTGCAGGCTCTCCTGAAGTTCCAGCCAGCGCATCTCTTTCTCGTCGATGAGGTCCTTCACCTCACCGAAACGGGTCGATACCTCCTGGATCTTGTCATAAGGAATCGTCCCGGCAGAAAGCTGTTGCTCCAGCTCTTCCTTCTCCTTGCCTAAAGCCTCCATATCCTTTTCCAACTGCTCCAGTTCCTTCTGCTCCTTGTATGTCAGTTTCTTCTTCTTGGCAGGGCGGTCCGCATTGACCTCACTGTCATTGACTTTACCCTTGTTCGCCTCCGCTCTGGCGGCAGCTTTCTGCTGGGCCTCGTACTCCTTGATATATTCGTGGTACTCGCTGTACGAGCCGATGAAATCCTTCACCACGCCGTCGCCGCAGAATATGAAGAGGTGATCGACAAGCCTGTCCAGGAAATGACGGTCGTGCGATACGATTATCAATGACCCTTTGAATTCCTTCAGGTATTCCTCCAGCACGTCCAATGTCACGATGTCCAGGTCATTGGTAGGCTCGTCCAGAATCAGCAGATTCGGATTCTGCATCAGAATCGTCATCAGATAGAGCCTTCTTCTTTCGCCTCCTGACAACTTCGAAACCCTGGTGGTGAACATGTCGTGGCTGAACAGGAACTGGTTCAGAAGATGAGTGTCGCTGACAATCTCCATAACCGTCTGGTCCTCATTGAATTTCATTCCGCTCTGGCGGTAGTAGCCTATTTTCAATGACTCTCCGCGCTCTATGATGCCGCTCAGTTCTCCGTTCTCCGGAACGTTCCCGGTAAGAATGTTCAGGAACGTGGATTTGCCGGTGCCGTTCTTTCCGACGATGCCGACACGCTCGAACCTCTGGAAATTATATGTGAAATGGTCCAGATATTTGTCTGCCCCGTAGCTGAAACTCAGATTCTTGCAGTCAATGATCTTGCTTCCGAGCCTTGAGCCTTTTCCCATGGATTCCAGGCTCACCTTGTTGCTCGTGTAAGTCTGCTCAGCCCTGTCCTTCAGGTCATAAAAGGCATTGATCCTGTATCTGGCCTTTCCGGTGCGGGCGCAAGGTGAACTCCTGATCCACTCCAGCTCCCTCCGGAGAATATTGTTGACCTTCGCCGTCTCCGCATTGTAATTGTCAATGCGTTCCTGGCGTTTTTCGAGATAATTCTCGTAATTTCCCCTATAGGTATAGACAGCCCCGTGGTCCAGTTCCATGACCGTATTGCACACATGGTCAAGGAAATAGCGGTCGTGGGTCACCATCAGCAGGGTGCTGCGCGAATGTCCGAGATAATTCTCCAGGAACTCGATAGCGTCAATGTCAAGGTGGTTGGTCGGCTCGTCCATGATGTAGAAATCGGCCTCGGACGCGAGCATGACCGTCAATGCCACCCTCTTCACCTCGCCGCCGGAAAGGTTCTTCATCAATGCCCCTTCATCAATGCCGAAACTTGTCAGGAACTTCTTGACCCTGAGCTCATAAGCGAACAAGTCGTCATCATCCAGCCCCTCTGTGAAATTCCTGCTTGAATCCATGACCTGCGTGAAGACAACCTTTTCAGGGTCGTGGCTGAACTCCTGTTCCAGAAACGCGATACGTATATGCTTCAGGAATGTGATTTTTCCGCCGGAGTCCGACTTGTCGTTTCCGGCCAATATCCTGAGCAACGTGGACTTGCCCGTTCCGTTTGGGGCAATCAGCGCGATTTTGTCTCCTTCGTTGATATTGAACCCGATATGCTCGAAAAGCACCTTCGGGCCGTAACTCTTGCTTATGTTTTCAATCTGCAGGTATGATGCCATGAATTTATGTCTTTTGTAAGGTTCTGATTACCTGAACATCTTATCGACTTCCTTGACAGCTGACGGCAGGGCAAATACTGCAACCCTGTCGTAAGCCTCGATCTGAGTGTCACCGACAGCGATGAAATAATCATTGCCGCGGATAATTCCTCCGATGATGGCGTTCTCTGGAAAGTCAATGTCTTTCAATGTCTTACGTGTTATTGCACTGTCAGGGGCGACTATGTACTCCAAGATTTCAGCATTGGTTCCGCTCATGTATTTCACGAAACGGACCTTGTTGCTGAGCGTCATCTTGAATATCTTGCCGGCAGTGATGAGCTTCTTGTTTATGACGGCATCCACGCCCATCTCCTCGGCCAGTCGGATATACTCCAGGTTCTCGACCTCCGCAATCGTGCGCTCCACGCCGAATCTCTTGGCCACGACGCAGGCCAGGATATTGGCCTCATCATTGTCAGTTACCGCCACGAAGGCGTCATAATCCTTGATGTTTTCCTCCAGAAGGAAGTCGGAATTACGACCGTCCCCGTTGATTACCTGAACGTTGTCATCGGTATTTTCGCTCAGTTCAATGCACCTCTGCTTGTCAGAATCGATTACCTTCACTGCCTCGACCTGCTTGCAGATGGAACCCGCTACCATTTCGCCGATGGCACCTGCGCCGAGAATCATCACATTGTTGATTTCAATGTTGCTCTTGCCCAGGAAATTCATCAGCGGATTGATGCCTTCACGCGTGGTTATGATATAGACCAGGTCATGATACTTCAGACGGGTGTCGAACTTCGGCATTATGGTCGTGTCGTCACGCGATATGGCCACGACTCTGAACTGTGTCCCGAACGGTACGCAGGCCGCAAACTCGGCAATCTTCATGTCGAGGATAGGGGAGTCGTCCTCCAGCTTGAACACTGCCAGCTGCAGTTTTCCCCTCGCGAAGTCCATGGTTTCCGTCGAAGCTGTACGCTTGAGCAGACCTGCGATTTCGCCGGCCGCAATCTTCTCGGGATAGAACATCAGGTCAATGCCAAGTTCCGTGAACAGGTGTTTGTTCTCGAAAGAAAGATACTCCTCGTTATTGATGCGGGCACAAACTTTCTTGCAGCCGAGTTTCTTTGCCAGAAGCGCGCTCACAAGATTCACGTCCTGCGAACTGTTCGGGTTTACTGCAATGAAAAGGTCTGCATGTTCCACCCCTGCATCCTTCAGTACCTTGATGCAGGACAAGTCCCCGAGTATGGTGACGATGTCCGCCGTCATGCTCAGTTTCGCAAGTCTCTCTTCATCAATGTCAATGACAGTGATGTCATTGGCCTCGTTGCTGAGCATCTTTGCCAGATGGGAACCTACTTCTCCCGCACCTTCGATGATGATTACCATGGTCTGAATTATTTTTGAAAATATTTGTTGATGATGCTGAACGATTTGTTTCTCAGGAATATGGCCATCGGGATGATCCAATGCGGATATATTCCCTGGACCTGAGGCCTCGGCCTTTTTACGGCTGACTCCGACAGCCAGACATTGACCTCCTCCGCTCCCGGCCTCTTCGACAGCTGCCGGAACTCTTTGTGCGCGTCAATGACAGCCTTGAAGTAGTCCCGTTTCAGCATCAGAAGATACGCCGCCCCCGTGAGCCCGTCAATGACCATCCTCAGCCAGATTCGCCTGCCGGCCTTCCTGACCGCTTTCGCGGCAATCTTTCCGGAATTGTCAATGCCTTTCTCCTTTTCGGAGATTGTCAATGCCAGTGTCTTGGCCAGATTGTTCTCCAGAAGCATCAGGTTGTTCCTGTAGTTCAGCTTGAGTTTCCACGGAGAGGTCTGAGGAAGTGTTCCGCCTCCTATATGATATACGAGGGACTCCGGTACGATTCTTATTCTGTATCCTGCAAGCTGGATTCTCCAGCAGAGGTCAATCTCTTCCATGTGGGCGAAAAACCTGTCGTCAAGTCCGCCCAGCCCGTTGAAAAGAGAACTCCTCACCATTAGGCACGCTCCGGTAGCCCAAAGTACGTCGGCGGGCCTGTCATATTGACCTTCATCCTTTTCCAGCATTTTCATCAGTCTGCCGCGGCAGAACGGGAAGCCGAAATAGTCGAGATATCCTCCGGCGGCTCCTGCGTATTCGAAGTTGTCCTTTTCGAACCACGAATGCAGTTTCGGGGAACAGGCGCCCACATCGGGACATGAATCCATCGTCTGCACCAGCGGCTTGAGCCATCCTTCGGGCACTTCAATGTCAGAGTTCAGAAGGACGTAGTATTCTGCATCAATTTGCCGGAGGGCCCTGTTGTACCCTCCGGTAAATCCATAGTTCTTGTCCAGCCGTATCTGCCTTACTTCAGGGAATTTCTCGGCAAGCATCTGCATGGAACCGTCTGTCGAAGCGCTGTCCGCTACGACAAGGCATGCGTCTTCGCCCTTCAGGGAACGAAGAACTCCCGGAACGAACTGCTCAAGGTAATTCTTTGTGTTCCAGTTAAGTATGACTACGGCTGTCTTCATTTTACGAGTCTAGTTTTCGTGGCAGTGGCACTCTCCTTCGTGACCCTCACCGTGGCAGTGGCACTCTCCTTCGTGTCCGTCGCCGTGGCAACATCCGCCCTCATGGCCCTCGCCATGGCAGCACTCGTGGTCGCCGTCCTCGTGATGACATCCGCAGCCGCCGTGGCATCCGCCTTCCTTCGGAGCGAACTCTCCGTGAAGTCCCTCGGTAAGTTCCTTCTCTGTGGCGTCACGGACAGAAACGACCTTACCCTTGAAATTCAATGTCTTGCCGGCCATAGGATGGTTGAAGTCCATGGTGACCGTATCATCATTGACAGCCGCGATGAGTCCCTGTACGACCATTCCTGAGCTGTTCAGCATAGGGATGATCTTTCCTACCTGCATCAGGTCCTCGCGGATTTTTCCGTCGATTTCGAAAGACTGTTTAGGAATCTCGAATTTGTGCTTCGGATCGTATTCGCCGTAGCCTTCTTCCGGTGTCAATGTGAATGCGAATTCGCTTTCAGGCTCGAGTCCTTCCAGTTCCGCCTCGAATTTTGGGAGGAGCATGTGCTCTCCGTGAATATAATCGAGCGGACCGGTCATTTCAGTTGTCCTGTCCACTACCTTTCCATCTACAGTGAGCTCGTAAGTAAGCTCGACTACCTTTTTGTTTTCTATCTTCATGTTATATAAAATTTTCGTGTTCACGTTAATTCACACAATCTACAAAATTACATAAAAAAAACGACCATTCCTCGAAAACAGGACGGATGACCGATTTATCACGGTCATCCGTCCACAGCAATATAATGTCAGTTTCCAGCTTCGAGTCGGCGAAACCCTGTTATTGTCAATACTTTACGATTTCTGATATCTTGCTTTCAAGATTATTCTTGTCAAGTGCTGTAACGAAATATTTACCTTTCGCGGAAAGCTGGTAAGATGTTCCGTCCACAGTATCTATCAGAGTTGCGACTTTCTTGTTTCCGTTGCTCATGTAAACGGCATAATACTTGGCGCCGGCTGACTTGTCCCAGTTCAGTGTCCCTCCTGAGATTACGATGTTCTTCGGAGCATCAGGTGCGGCATCAGCTCCGGTCCCTCCGAGATGAGGAATCAGCGCCTTCTTGCCGAATGAACTCTTGATTACGGACTGGATACCCTTAGGGTCACTCTTTATGGTCTTTGCACTGTAGAGAAGATGTCCGTAACTGTTCGACTTCTTGTCGGCCAGGCTGAACTGTGTCTCAAGTTCTGAAGAGGACTCATATCCGCTGCTGTTCTCTTTGAATCCGCTCAGGCTGTGTCCTATCATCATCGGTACCGAACCTACATTCTGTGACCACCAGTCAAGTCTCGGGGTATAGTAGTCCTTGCTTGCTTTTGTGGACCAGTAGAGCTGAGGAATGGCCGCGTCGATAAGCTTCGCTGCGCACACTTTAGGCATGTCAATGTACTGGGTGCTGAAGTTGTTGTCGTAGTTACCCTGAGGTCCTATAGTGAAAGCCACTTCCGGTTTGGCCGACCGTATTGTATTCTTTACGAGTTTCACCATTTCGAAGACATTGCCTCTCCTGAAATCCTCGATGGAATTATAGTTCGAACCGTATTTCTTGAAGTCATCCTCATCTCCCGGAGATGAAACTGACGGATAGAAATAGTCGTCCATATGGATTCCGTCCACATCGAACTTGGTTACGATTTCCTTCACGATGTCGGCAATCCTCTGTCTGACTTCAGGAAGAGCGGGATTATAGACCCAGATCTTGTCATATTTCTTCACCATCGAAGCGGGAATCTTCGGATCCAGGCCTTCGCTGAAATAGGAAGGGGTCGAAACCCTGTAAGGATTTATCCAGGCGTGGAATTCGATTCCTCTTTTATGGGCTTCGCTGATGAGGAAATCCATGACATCATAACTTGGTTTTTGCCCCTGCGTTCCGGTAATGGAGCGGCTCCAAGGCTCGTATGATGACTCATAGTAGGCGTCGGCCATTCCGCGTACCTGGAAGAATACGGCATTGATACCCAGTCTCTTGAACAGATCCAGATACTCGGTGTAGAGAGATTTCTGGCTGGCCGCGTCGTAATTTCCGTCCGGCCAGTCAAGTCCCCACACTGTCGCCATCCATGCTCCTCTCAGCTGAGGACGCGGCAAGACAGGAACCTCGGCAGTAGGTTTCTCCGGATTGGTTCCAGGTTTGTCAGGTCTATCTGGAAGTTCCTGCTTTTCATTGCAGGCAGCCGCCAGGACGACGGCTGCTGCATAAAGAAAATATCTGAAATTCGTTTTCATCAGTCTTCTTCTTGTTTGATAGGGAATTCAGTGATTACGAAACCGGTATTGAGTCGGTAACCGAAGATGACAAGTTTTTCATCCTTGCCTTCACTATCCTTGATGATGTGATAGTTGGTGCTTATACCTGGAGCCGTGATGCCGGAATCTCCGCCGATGATTACAGAGTAGTCAGGCTGATGCGATTCGGCTGCCTTGAAGTTCTCCATAGCCTCTTCAGGAGTTGCCCCCTTGGTGAGGTTATAGACGCTCAATGTAGGAGTTACCTGGCTTGCGCTTCCGAATTTCGCAACACATGCCATGAGGTATCTCTCCTGATTGAAGGTGAACATTCTTGCGGCTACGGATTCTTTCGGCAGAATATTGTCGTCCAGCGGCAATGTTGCCCCGCCAGGGGTAACGTTCTCGTCTGTCAATGTTACCGGCAGGCGGAGTCCGCTCCACAGGTACTTGTCAGTGTCCTCAATCCTATATACATAGGTGTTAGGGGTAGCATTGGCATTGCTTGCGAGAACCGTAGGCTCGCTGGTGGTCTTGTGGTCGGAAACCTTGATTCTGATGAAATCCTTCGAACCGTTCGAACCGAAGAATATGTATCCGTTTCCGTTCTTGTCAATGCTGGCGGAAATCACGTCTCCGTGTCTCGCATCGGCACCCGGAATATTGGTGAAGTTTCCGATTACTTCCGGCTTGGCGTCAGCATTCTCCCAGTAGTAAATCTTGAGAGGTGACGCGGCGGCACCTGAAAGGGACGCAATATAGATATGCCCGTTTGCAAGGAAACCGCAGTTGACAGGGAATGTTCCGCCGGAAACATCTGTCATGTCCAGTTCCTTAGGCTGGATCTTGCCGGCCTTCAGGTCCTCATATTTGAGGATATAAGGAGGTGTCCTTCTTACTATCAGCACGTTTTCACCGTCGAAGTCGGCGCCTCTGGAAACGCTGCCTGTTCCTCCCGGTATCTGGGATGCGTCCAGGAACTTGTATTCAACTGCCTTTTCGAAGTCGGCTCCATATACAGGGATACGGCGCTTGACAGTCATGAAATAGTCGGTATATCTCTTGTGGTTCTGGACGCGGATGACAGCTGTCTTGCTGGCCACGCCTTCTTCCATAGAGTAGTCGAAAGTCGTCTGGGTGAGCTCCGCTCCCTCAGATACGCTGGCTTCCACACGGAGTTCTGCAAATGGAGAGTCTTTGTCGAGTTTCGGGAACGTGATTTCCTTCTTGTTCTCGTCAATTGTTCCTTCCACGACGGTATTGCCGTCAGCACCGGCATTGACAATCTTTATGGAGACGAGATTTGTCTCGTAAGGGAAGTCCCTGCTCTCCGGTAGATTGTCCTCGCAAGCGGTGAACATGCCTGTGCATATCGCCGCAGCGCTGATGAAGTATAATATGTTCTTCATATCAATTCAATGCTAAATTACTGTTCATCAGGCCAACCCTCAGTCTGGGTGAGAGTATAGCCGCGTTTCTTGTAGTCGCTTATCTGATTTGTTCCGATAGGGCAGAGATAAGGATTGACATTAGGAATGTTCATGTACGGCTGGCGTCCGAGAGCCTCAGGCGAGTAGAAGAATCCCTTCATCTGGGCAGCGTTGGAACCGTTGTAAACTATTTCCTTGCCTTTCATGTCCACTACGCGGAGTTTGTTGACATTGGCAGGCTTCAGCTCATCCGGAGCATCCGTATCGAAGTTTACCCATGTTCCCATGAGCAGTTCCTTGTTCAAATCAGTGTCCATGTACTCGACTTTGCCCCATCTCCTGAGGTCAATGATTCTCGAGAATTCGAATGCGAGTTCCATTCTGCGTTCACGTCTGATTTCCCAGAGGAGGGCAGGGACAGTCTTGTCTCTCGAAGGATCGTCGGTAAGGGTGGCAAGCTTCATGTCGGCAGTCTGCTGAACTCCTTGGTTCATGGCCTCTTCCGCGATAGGACGGTGACGGATGGCATTGATGGAATTGTCAATGTCTTCCTGTGTCACGGTTCCTTCTCCAAGGAACTGGAGTTCAGCCTTGGCCTCGATCCAGTTGAGGAGGACTTCGGCGTATCTGAGTACAGGATATCCGGTCACGTTCTTCTCTCCCTGAAATTCAGGAGCAGGTGTTCCGCCCTTTTTGTTGAGGTATTCGAGTGCGGAGCGAGGAATGAACTTGGTCATGTAGAGATAGCTGGCCTTGTTCTTAGGAGTTGTCTTGTTGTAGAAGGTAGCTTCGAATCTAGGGTCGCGTGTCTTGATGAGATTTGCGAGGCTGAAATCGGAAGCGCCGGATACTGTCGAGTTAGGATCGTTCCATGCCTTTCCGTCATTGCAGATGAATGACTTGATGAGAGTCAGGTTCGCACCGATGTCGGTAGGGTCGTTTACATTGCAATAAGAAGCCACACAGTGTGTTACGCCCTGGGAAGCATCGTATTTGCGGTAGAGGATGACGTCCTTGCTGGATGTGAGGTCTTTGGAACCGAAAAGGTTTCTGAACTCCTCGGTGATGGCGTATTTGCCGCTGCTGATTACTTTGTCGGCAGCCTCTACTGCGAGGTTGAAGAATTTTTTCGCCCTTTCGTCATTCTGGTAGTAGTACTTCTGCCAGCTTCCTTCGATGAGGGCCCATCTGCTCACGAGAGCTGATACGATGTATCTGTTGACCTGCTGCTGTCCGTCATTGAGCCTGACATTGGCAAGTGCGAACTCGAAGTCGTCATAGACATGGTCCATGACATCATCTCTGTTGTCGCGGTCTTTGTAGAGGGCATCCAGCTCTGTGTTTTCAGGAGCATAATCGTAGTAAGGGACATCTCCGAAGACATTGACAAGTCTCGCATATTCGAGTCCTCTGAAGAAACGGGCGACACCGTTGTTGCGGAAACCGCCGCGCTCCAGCTCGAAAGCATCCGTGACTTTCATGCCGATGCAGCCGGGCTTTTGAACATCACCGAGGATCATATCAATCGGTTCGGCTCGATGGAAGCGTACATTGCGGCCAAAATGCGCGTTTTTGAAAACCAGACCGAACAGGATTTTGCCGTTCTGAATGCGGATGATCCAATTGTTTCGGCCGCGGAAACAAAAGCAAAAAAGCTTTACTTTTCAAGGCTGCATGAGGTTCGGGACGGCGCCTTTGTCCGCAGCGGCATCATCATCTTCCGCATGAACGGAGTTGAAACGCAGCTTATTCCCGCAAACGAACTCGGCATCAAATGCACCAAGACGTGGGTTCCGCCCTTTGGCGTATGAGTTCAGCCGTCTGCCGAGCCACGTGAACGTCTGCGAGTCAAACGACAGCATATTGCCTATCGCGTCGTACGAAATCGACTTGCCGTTATACGAAATCAGCTTATCTTTCCACGTTGAATCATATGTGTAATTAATTGTGCTTTTAAGCAGGCTTTCATGTTTGATTCTATTTCAGCATTTTTTGCAGAATAGGTTTTAGAAACCAAACAAACACCAATATACATACCTCGACGGCAACAAAAATCATAACGTAACGAGAAAAATAATACGCCATCCAAGAAGCCACCGCAATCATAGAAAGGCTTGAACCGAAAACCATAAACACGCTGTTATTGTCCTTCCTGTCCTCAAAAATCCATACAATTCCATTTAATGCAAAAACCACGCTAAGCAAAATACATAAAAATTTAATATCCTTATCGAGAGGCAAAGCCACATATAAAAAATTAACAGCGTGAAATATTTTTGATAATACGATTATAACCTTGTTTCTGTTGAAGCACCGCAGGAAACGATATATGTATTTATCATTTATCATAACAAAACCGCCATTTGTTTTCTCCAAACCAAATAAAGATTTATATTAAATCAAAACCGTACTGCCAGCCGAGCAGATTTACGCATATTTCGTCTATGTTAAAATCGTACGGATAATCCGAAAACGG
>OQWM01001481.1_pt1 | contig 16183 bp, 18 predicted proteins | sample 1691531 | NCBI WGS metagenome assembly OQWM01 (sample SAMN03418257, study PRJEB22391) | human gut metagenome | biome: human-gut; feature: organic feature; material: feces | host: Homo sapiens | place: Tanzania | collected 2013-01
CTGTCGAACTCCGGAGTTGAGAAACCGTTTTTTATGGCTTTCTCCGCGGCTTCCGGTCGTGCTGACGCAATAATCGTATTGGTACAGCTTAAATGCGCCTCAGAAAGAAACGGGAACATTTGATTTTTGCTGCCGTCAAACTATCAAACGAAAAATTTAAGGAGGCGGCAGACATGAAAAAGAACATCCCGACCGTGCTTGCGGTCATCGCGGCGCTGGCGATAACCGGCATAGCCCTCGGCGCGTCAAACGCCGGGAAGGAGATGCGGACGCTTATGCCGGCAGAGCTTGCGCAGACGCTCGGCGACGGACAGACGAGGCCGCTGAGCGAGGACTCGGCGTATGAGGACATGCTGAAAACCGAGCTCACGTCGGAAAAGTCGGATAAATATCTCTACCTGTTCGAATCGGGCAGCGGTGAGCTCAAGGCCGTGATGCTCACGGGTGACGCAGCGAAAACTGAAAGCCCCGTTTCGGAAAGCGCGGCGATTGATGCAGCGCAGAAGATAGCGTCCGCAGCCCTCCCGGGCACGGAGCTCGGCGTCTTCGACGCAAAATGCCGCTATAACGGCAGAGGCTGGACGGTCGAGCTTTGGCAGAAGCTCGCCGATGACCTGTACGGCGGCAGAAAAATAGCGGTCAAGCTCAGCGACGGCGGCGAGCTTGAGACTTTAATTCGCACCGATGATGACCCCGGTGACTGGCAGAGCGCAGCGAAAGGCGCGATAAGCCGCGAAAAGGCGGCGGAGCTTGCCCTCGCCGCGATAGACGGCGACGCTGAAAACGCAGAAGTTTCGGCATATATGCAAGCAAACGCCGACGGCATCAACTGGCAGGTCGATATCGCAAATGTCGATATCGGAAACGGCTGGACAGCCACCTATTTCGTCACCCTCAACGCCCTGACGGGGGAAGTGATCACGGTCGATATGACGCGATAGGAATGAAAAGAGTGCAGACCAAAAATCTGCACTCTTTTTCTCGTTTTTTTATTTCTTATTCGTCAGCTCAAGCAGATTGTATCGCTCGATGCCGGAGCGGGAGACGCCGAGGTGGCGGCGTATCGCGGCGGCGGCCATGTCGCGGTCGCCGAACTTGAGGATATCACAGATGAACACGTGATCGTTGTCGACCGTGTCGTAAAAGCCCTCGGGGCGCGAGAACAGCAGATAGCTGCGGCAGCGAAACAGCCGGTACTTCATCTGATCGTAGATATCGGTTATCAGGCTGTTGCCGGAGGCCTTTACAACGGCAAAGTGAAAGTTTATCTCCTGCTCAAGCAGCTTTTTGAACACGAAATCCTTGCCCTTATGAAAGGCCTCATCATAGACATCCTGAAGCCTGTGCGCCATCTCGTACAGCTCGTCGAGCTGCTGCTTTGTGATGTTCAGCGCGGCCTCGCCCGCGGCGTAGGACTCTATCATAAGCGTAAAATCGCAGATTTCGTCATATTCTTTTTTATTAAACTCCGCAACATAGTAGCGGCTGTTCTGTATCTTTATATAATTGTTCGCCGCGAGCTTTTCGAGCGCTGCCTTGACCGGGGAGCGGCTTATTCCGAGCTCCTGCGCGATGCTGCTTTCGCTGATGCGGCTGCCGGGCATAACTGCGAAGCTTATGATATCCTGCAAAACAAGCTCGTGTACGATATCGTTGAGCGGCATGAACGGATTTCCGCTGCGTATTTTCTCAAACTGCTTGACGTCCATAATATCATCTCCTGTTTCGTTAGCTATAATGTTAAAGAATATCATAAACGCCCGCCGGATGCAAATTAAAATGTGTAAAAATGCGCATAAACAGCATCCGAAACACGCAAATTTTGCTCTAAACGATGCTGAACTGCTTGTAAAAACAAGCAGAGCACCAAATCAGCGGAAAAATCGCCTGTGTGTGAGCTCCAGCGCAGGCAGCAGCTTATCGGGCGAAACGCGTATCGAGCAGCCGCCGTCAAAAAGCTCGGTTGATGTAACGATGATGTCGCTGTGTGCAAGAATGCCCACGGCCTCGGCGAGTGTGTTTGCGTCGGCGCCGCGGCCTACGATGCTCACGGTGCTGCGCGCCTTGTCGCGTGTTACGCCGCACAGTTCGGGGCGATCGGAGAAGGAACCCATGACCGTACCCTCGCGTCGGGTAAAGCTTGACAGCAGATGCACACTCACGCCGCTGCGCATCGCGGCCGCCACACTGCGTGAGTGCAGAACCTGCGAGCCGTGCAGCGCAAGGGCGAGCATATCGGCGTAGTCGATGCGCTCGAGCCTCAGCGCCCCGGTCACAAGCCGGGGGTCGGCAGTATATATTCCGTCGACATCGGAGTAGATCTCGCAGCGATCGGCGTTCAGTGCCGCCGCGAGCTCGACTGCTGTTGTGTCCGAGCCGCCGCGACCGAGAGTCGTTGTGTCGCCATTTTCTCCGAAGCCCTGAAAACCCGCAACGATGACGATGCGTCCGGCGCAGAGCTCACGCAGTATGCGTCCGGTGTCGATATCCGTTATGCGCGCCTGCCCGTGAGCGCTGTCCGTGCGTATCCCCGCCTGAGCGCCGCTGAGTGATACGCTGTCGTGCCCCATATCGGCAAGCTGCATCGCCGTCATCGCGGCCGAGCCGGTCTCGCCGGTGGATAAAAGCGCGTCGAGCTCACGCGCCCTCGGGCAGCTGCTTATGCGCTTTGCGTCGGCTAAAAGCTCATCTGTCGTATTTCCTCGTGCGGAAACGACGGCGACTACATCGTTTCCCGCCATTGCGCAGTCGGATATTATAGCGGCGGCGCACCTGAGCCTTTCGACCCCGGCAAGCGAGCTGCCGCCGAATTTTTGAACAATAAGCATTTCATCACCACAAATTTAAAATAAAAAAGAAGTAGGGTATAGCCCTACTTCATAGTATTCAGCTGTGCCTCAGCCTGCCATAAGCTCAATGCTGACAACGCCGGGAACTGTGCTAAGCCTTGCCATGAGCTCGTCGCTGCTGATAACGAGGTTTTCCGGAGCTATCGATATTGTCACGAGCGCGACGCCGTTTGCCGGGATAGATTGATTGATAGTCAGTATATTCGCGCCCGATTCGGTAAAGATAGACAGTACCGAGGAAAGCTTGCCCGGCTTATCATGCAGCTTTATGTGGAAGGTCATGATAGCGTCGCGCTTCATGTCGCGGAACGGAGTGATGCAGTCCTTGTATTTATAAAACGCGCTTCGGCTCAGGTCGACGCGCTCGACAGCCTCGGCGACCGTGCGTGCCTCGCCCGTCTCGATAAGCGACTTCGCTTCCGTGACCTTGACGAATACCTCGGGCAGCGCCGTTGCCTCGACGAGATAATATTTGGGTTTTGCGTTTGCCATTTTCAAGCCCCTCCTGTCTGCGTAGGAATGACATTTGTTCGCGTATTACGGAGTTTATCACATTTCGGCGGCGATATCAATAGGCTGCGAAGAAAAAAGTTGGAGGAGACATACATGCTGCTTGGCATAGTGTTCAGCGTGATCGCCGGTATGGCGATGAGTGTGCAGGGCGTTATGAATACACGCCTGGGCGAGGGGATAGGGAACATGGAGGCAAACGCCTTCGTACAGGGCACGGCCTTCGTGCTGTCACTTGCAGCACTCATGTTTTGGCGGCAGGGCAGCTTCACGGCGCTCGGCAGCGTAAACAAGCTGTATTGGCTCGGCGGTGTGCTTGGGATTGTCATAACGCTTACCGTCATGCTGAGCATAAAGAGTCTCGGCACGACAGTAGCGATATCGATAATTCTTATTTCCCAGCTTCTCGTTGCCGCGCTCATCGATGCCTTCGGCATCATGGGCAGCGAGAGGATAGACTTCGGCTGGAATAAATATGTCGGACTTGCTGTAGTGTGCGGCGGAATGCTTTTGTTTAAGTATAATTAATTCAAATAACGGAATATATGAAAAATTTATGATAAATTATCATAATTTCCAGCAATTATATACTTGAAATTTGGATATAGTATGGTAAAATAGATAACGCTGAACAAAGAGAGTAAAGGATGATGTGATATGCTGTCAATATCAAGGATAGCGGCGGAGCAGGCTCATGCCGCCGGCCGACAGGATAGTCATCACTTCATGGCTCTTTACAAGGCATACCTGCGCGGCACCTCCGAGGCTACCTGCACTTATCGGGAAAGTGAGAATGACTACAGCTTTAAAATGGCGGTAGCAGCAATGGTATTCGCTCTCCTGAGCTGGTTTGTCACAATGTATTTCGTGTTTAAGTGAATTTTTCACCCTGTGCATAGCGCAGGGTGTTTTTACATCCGGGCTTCGACAAAATATTACATATTTGGGACAGAAACAACGAAATCTGCCGGTATCCAAACCAATTTCGTCGAATTATGTCAACAAATATTTCAAATCATCGACACAGTTCGTGTGCCAAAACGTTTCGGATATGGTAAGTTTATACCACAAAAGCGGCTGTTTTGCTTTAAAAGGTAAGGACAGTGCTGTTCATGTAATTTGCTGGAGGAGAATAGTTATGGAAACCAAAACACGAGTTCTGATAGCAGACATCGACGAGGATTTTCGACGTCTGCTGACCGATGTTCTGTCGCTGGAGGACGACATGGAATGTGTCGGCGGCACGGACAACGGAGTCGATGCGCTCACGCTTGCCGCCGAGCAGCGGCCGGATGTCCTGGTCATGGATCTGGTTCTGCTGAAGCTGGACGGCATCGAGGTGCTGCGGCATTTACCGGAGGCATGTCCGGGAACCAAGGCAATCGTCGTCACGCATCTTTACCGCAGTGAGATTGTGCGCCAGTGCAGCGCCCTGGGAGCGGCATACTTTGTACCCGAGCCCTGCGACGTCAGCCTGCTGCTCGACCGCATACGTCAGATAAGCGCATGCCCGACGCAGGAGGAGCTGCTCACCCCGTCCCGCACGGGTGATGCAAATCTTGAGGCGGCCGTCACCGAGATTATACATGAGATCGGCGTTCCGGCGCATATCAAGGGTTATCAGTACCTGCGCGAAGCGATAATACTTACGATAAACGACATGGATATAATAAATGCCGTGACAAAGGTTCTGTATCCCGAGGTAGCCAAAAAGTTCGGCACGACCCCGTCACGCGTCGAGCGGGCCATCCGCCATGCCATCGAGGTCGCGTGGGATCGCGGAGATATAGAGGTTTTGCAGAAGTTCTTCGGCTACACCGTGTCGAACATCAAGGGCAAGCCCACCAATTCAGAATTCATCGCAATGATCGCCGACTGTCTTTCCCTGCGTCAGAAGCAGGGCGTAATGCGCTGAAAACGCCGGCGGCTCAATGCTTTGCCGGGATGGAGGAATATGGTGTGGAAGCGACTGATAAGCTGAACGAACTATGAATTTCTCAGCCGTATAGCAACCTATCATTGATCTCATAGCAACGAACACTCCCTGTCAGTTGGGTATACTAAACCAAGCGACGGGGAGTGTTTTTATGAGCAATTTCAGTTTGGATTATTGCATTGATGAGTTTATGATCTACTGCCGCAGCCGTGATCTTCGGCGGCGAACGATGGACAGCTATGAGCATACCCTGCGCCTATTCGAGCGATGGTGCGAGGTGGGACTGAAGATAGACCGCATCCATGATGTGAGCGAGCAGGTTATACGGCGCTATATCACAAATCTTCAGGAACGCGGCAAATACACGTTTTATGCTGATGAGAAGAGCAGAGGGACAAATTTTCCTGAGCGGAGGAGAGATTACAGGCAGCCGGTAACAACGGCTACCGTAACCTACATAATGAACGCTCAGATCGGCTTCAACATGTCCTGGACAGCGGCCTACATCGTCGGCACTGCCTGTGCAGTCGTTTACCTCGTCGGCATAATTATGTACGGCAAAAAGCGCGCTGCAAAAATCAAACTCGCGTAAAAATTTAAATTACCCACAAAATACATTTAAGAGAGCGTAGGCTTGCCTGCGCTCTCTTTTGCTATTTTTCCTCGTTTTCCTGTTCGATGTACATTTCTTCACATTTTCTCTGCGCCTCGATTATCATCCGCAGAGCCTCCTCGGTGGCGCGCATCATTGTGTAATACATCTCTTCATAGCTTGGCATTGTATCACCTCCTGCGCATAGTTTAGAACAAAATGTTCAAAAATACAATAGACCAATTTGTTCAAACTATACTTGAATCGGTGATTGGATTGCAAAGATATCAGCGTATTCGAGATCTAAGAGAGGATGCAGACCTCACGCAGAAGCAGGTGGGGGAGGCAATAAACGTTCCGCAGCGGACGTATGCCTATTATGAAAGCGGCCAGCGAATGGTGCCGCCGCAGGTGTTGTGCGCTCTTGCCGATTTTTATAATGTCAGTGTTGATTACATCCTTGGGAGAACCGACAAGCTTTTTTAGAGGCGAACGGACACTGTACCGATACGTATACTACGGTTGCCCGAATCGTACCTGCCGATGAAACCGTGAGACTGTCGTTTCCTGCCGGTGCGGTGCAGATTTTGCGCCGCACCCTTGCCTTCCCCTTGAGGAGAAGGCGTCAGCGGAGCTGGCGGATGAGGTGTTATTCAAATTAAAAAAGAGAGTGAAGATCAAATCTTCACTCTTTATTTTTTCTCTTTTTGATTTTTCAGTTCAGGAGCATGCGGTCGTTGTCGAGCGCCTTGCCGGAGCCGGCCCTGAAGCGGTCGAGGAAGTCCTGAACGGTCATGCCCTCGCGCTCGGTGCCTGACACGTCCATGATGATGTTTCCCTTATCCATCATAAGCGTGCGGTTTCCGAGGTCGAGCGCCGACTGCATGTTGTGAGTTATCATCATGCAGGTGATCTTTCCGTCCGCGACGATGCTTTTCGTAAGCTCCAGCACCTTTTCCGCCGTACCGGGGTCGAGCGCCGCCGTGTGCTCATCCAGAAGCAGGAGCTTCGGCGGAACTATCGTAGCCATCAGCAGGGTCAGCGCCTGACGCTGGCCGCCGGAGAGCAGGCCGACAGGCTGCGTTAACCGATCCTCAAGCCCCATATCCAAAAGCGCGAGCCTTTCGCGGAACATGGCGCGATCGGACTTGGTTATATGCGAAAACCAGCCGCCGCTTTTTGCCGCCATTGCGAGGTTTTCCTCGATGCTCATGCCGGGCGCGCTGCCGCGCATGGGATCCTGGAACAGACGGCCGATGCTGCGTGCGCGCTTGTGCTCGGGCATGAATGTGATATCCTTTCCGTCTAGCTCTATGCTGCCGCTGTCGGTGAAGAAGCTGCCGGCAACGGCGTTAAAAAGCGTCGATTTTCCCGCGCCGTTTGCGCCGATGATGGTGATGAAGTCGCCGTCGCGCACATCGAGCGAAAGTCCGCTCAGGGCGGTCTTTTCGTTGACCGTTCCGGGATTAAAGGTCTTGCAGATGTTATTGAGCCTGAGCATATCAAACACCGCCCTTCTGTGCTTTAAGGCCGAGCCGGCGCTTTATCATGGGCATCTGCTTTTTGAGATACGGTATCGATATCGCAAGCACGACGATGATCGAGGAGATGAGCTTGAGCATGAACGCCGGCATATCGAAGCGCAGCGCAACGGTGTACACCAGCCTGAACAGTACAGAGCCGAGCACAACGCCCACAGCTCGTGTGAAGATGCCGCCCCTGCCCATGATAACGCCGCCGATGAGCAGAGAGGCCAGCGCGATGGTGACCATGCCGGTGCCGATGTTTATATCGACGGCCTTCTGCGACTGAGCCAGCAGACAGCCGGACAGCGCCGTGAACGAGCCTGCGATGCACAGGCCGATTATGGTCGTGAACGCGGTGTTTATGGACGATGAGCGCACCATGTCGGGATTATTGCCCGTTGCGCGTATCGCAAGGCCGAGACGCGTTTTGAGAAACAGGGTCAGCAGGACGAGAATGACGATAACAGCGATAAGCGCGACCGCGAGCTTGTACTGCTTTGCGAAAGCAGTACCCTTGAGAAGCTCCTTCATGAGCGTAAACACTGTATCTGCCTTGTTCATATTCAGAAGCGACGAGCCTCCCATGATGGCGATGTTTATTGAATAAAGTCCGGTGTTCACGATGATGCCGGCCAGCAGACTGTCAACGCCGAGCTTTGTCTGCAATAAGGCGGTCACAAAGCCCGAGCATACGCCGGCAGCCATCGCGGCGGGTATCGCAAGATACGGATGCCCCGAGAGCACGACTATCGCGCCGACTGCGGCGCCGAGGGTGAAGCAGCCGTCGGTTGAAAGGTCGCACACGTTGAGCATACTGTAGCTCAAATACAGTGCGAGCACCGTCAGCGAGCAGATAAGACCCAGCTCAAGCGCTGTCTGCCCGAGACTCAGTATCGTTGCAATATCCATGTTGTTTCCTCTTTCCTGTATGGAGACTGTTGTTTACTGCTGAACGTCGCCGAAGCTCTCAGCGGTGGTAATGGTGTTTATCTTGGTGCAGTAGGGCTCGAAGGCCTTTGCGACGGTGTCGTAGTCGTAGCCGAGCTCGGAGCAGATCTCGGTGTTGATGGTCGCGGTGCCGTTATCGAAGGTCTTGACTGCCATGGTCGCTGTATCTGCGCCGTTAAGAAGGATATCCGCCGCCATGTTTGCGGTCTCGACGCCGAGGTTTGCGTAGTCTACGCCGTAGCCGAGGAATGCGCCGTTGAGTGCGAAGGAGTCAGCGCCGGCGTAGTGAGGGATGCCTGCCTTTGCGAGGGTTTCGTAGATTGCAAGCTCTGCCTTCATGATGGAGTTGTCGGTCGGAGTGAACACGGCGTCAACGCCGTCTGCTACCATTGCCTCGGCTGCGAGCATGACCTCGTCTGCGGTGGAGCCGGTGTGCTCGACTACCTCAACGCCCTTGTCTGCGAGAAATTTCTTCGCCGCCGCGATGGAAGCGGTGGAGGAGTCCTGACCGACGTCGTACAGCAGGCCGATCTTCTTTGCGTCGGGGTCGTTTGCGAAGATGAGGTTCATGATAGCGTCCGCGTTGAGGTAGTCGCTGGTGCCGGTGACGTTTGCGCCCGGCTTGTCGAGGCTCTCAACGAGCTCTGCGCCGACGGGGTCGGAAACCGCGGAGAACACAACGGGGATCTCATTATCCTCGGTCAGTGCCTGCATGCGCATCGCAACGGGGGTCGCAACGCCGATCATGAGGTCAACGTCCTCGGCAATGAAGTTGGAGATTATCTGCTCCATAACGGTCGCGTCGGCATTGCAGTTATCGTACTTAATATCAAAGGTGACGCCCTTTTCCTCGCCGATGGCCTTGAGCCGGGCCTGGATGTTCTCGACTATCTGATTTAGGGACGCATCGTCAACATAGTTGCAGATGCCGACCTTATAGACCTTTGCGCTGTCGCTGCCGCCGTCCTTGGTCTGACTGCCGCAGGCGCACAGGGTAAATACCATTGCCAGAGCGCATACGAGCGCGAGTGCCTTTTTGATGATGCTGTTTTTCATTGTTTTTTCCTCCAAAAATGTTTTTTTCAGCTTGGGTGCAGATGGAGGGGAGCTTGCCTGTAAAACAAAAAAAGCAGCCTCCTATCCCAACAATGGGACAAGAGCTGCGCTCCTGCGATACCACCCAAATTGACGAAGAATTCGTCCGCTCGCTTATGCGTACCATCATACGCACCCCGATTGATAACGGGAGGGATCCCGTCGGCATCTACTCAAGCCTTCCGCTTTTTCAAGCCGCCCTCCGAAGTCCATTCACTCTGCACCGCCGACCGCGATCTCACCACCCACGGTTCTCTTAACGCCGGTTTATCAAAGCTACTACTCTTCGTCACAGGTTTGATGCTGCAATTATAGCACCTGATTTTAGCTTGTCAAGCCCCAAAGCAAAATTTTTTCGCAAATTATTTTCGCTGGAAGGTACTGCTTTAATTATTTATATCTTTATTATCTTACATCGCTTGACAAGGGCACACAGCCCTTTGTCGTGTGCGATGGATAAGTAAAAGTCAAATTTTCCACTCAATCGAAACGTGTTCGTCGGTTGCGCGGATCTGTGAGATCAGGCCGTCGGCAACCTGCCGCCTGTCCTCAAAGTCAATTTCTTCCCATTGGTTGAGGTAGACCGACAACCGCTCGATCTGCTCCGGGGACATGGTTTCCGCCGACAGCGCCGCGATCTCTTTTGTCAGGGCTTGGCGGTGTGTGTCCAGCTCCTCGATTTTGCTGTTGGCATAGGACAGCAGCACCGCATTAGCCCCGGTCAGAGTATTCAGCAGCTTTTCAATCTCGTCCTCCACGCGGGCAAGCTCCATGTTCAGCGCGGTCAATTTGGGATTGACCGTTTCCCGCTTTGCCGTCAGCGTCTGGAACTCGGACAGCTTCTTGACCATTTCGCCGTACAGGAACCTTTCAAATTCCCGTGTACGGAGCGTCCCGCAGCCGTCACAGCTTTTACTGTCGGCCCGCTTGGAGCAGCGGAGATACTGAACGCCTGTAGGATTGCCGACGCTCATAAGCGCGTACCCGCAGCGGCCACACTTGACCTTTCCGGCAAGCCATGTGTTCTTTGCCTTGCGCCCGCCTTGGAACGTCTTGTTCGCCATGAGCTTCTTCCGGCAGCGCAGCCATGTATCAGACGATACCAGCCCCTCGCTGGGAGCCAGAACAAGTATCTGATCTTTCAGGTGCTTGTTTTTTCTTTCCTGCACATCCCGGCCCTGATAGAGATAGCAGCCGTTTGTCCCGGCAAAATCTGTGGCTTCATTGACTACCACCGTACCCTGGCTTTTGAAGAACTCGTACATATCGAGGTCAGCCTGTGCGTAAATGGGGTTTCTCAAAAGCTGGGAGATAAAGCCCCGTGTCATTTCCTTGCCGTAGATCAGGATGCCCTCGTCGGCAAAGTAACGGGCGATGTCCCCGAAAGAGGTTCCGGGCTGGGAGTACATTTCAAACATCAGCTTTGCAATATCTGCCGTTTCCGGGTCAGGCTTCATCATTTTTGTGCGGATGCCCTCAATGGTGGTCGGCTCCAGTTGGAAGCCGTAGGGGGCCGCGCCGCTCATGTGAAAACCGTGCTGGCAGCGGGAATAGTAGGCATCGGTCACGCGCTTCTGGATGGTTTCACGTTCAAGCTGGGCGAACACAATGCAGATATTCAGCATGGCCCGCCCCATCGGGGTGGACGTGTCAAACTTCTCCGTGGAAGATACGAACTCAACATTGTATTCCTGAAAAGTTTCCATCATGGTTGCGAAGTCCAGAATGGAACGGCTGATACGATCCAGCTTGTAGACCACTACGCGCTTGATCAGGCCCCGGCGAATATCGGCCATCATTTCTTGGAACTTGGGCCTGTCGGTATTCTTGCCGGAATAGCCCTTGTCGGTGTACTTGCGGAAATTGCCTCCTCTCAATTCATACTTGCAGAACTCAATCTGGCTTTCAATGCTGATACTGTCCTTGCGGTCAACGGACTGTCTGCCATAAATGGCATCTTCACGAATAATCATTTGGTGCTCCTTTCCGTGTAGGAGCTACCAAACCTTACACCTATATTATACCTCTGGCAGCCCCGCATCTCAAGGATGTCCCGCATTAGTGCATCTGCGCCCGTCCCGGCGCATACTTCACAAAGACCTCATACAGACAGCTTTCAATTTCACGCTTGCGCTTGTCCCGTGCTCGGGGAGAGAGCATCGGGGTCAGGTTTTCCACGGTGATGGATTTGCCCTGAAAAGACGCGGTTTTGACTTCCTTGTGATAGCCGACTCTTGCCTCCGTCATCTGAAAACCTCCTATAAAAATCAGCGGTGTGAATAGATTTGATGGTTTCCCGTTGTCCGTGGGGAAACGTGAAAGGACGGCACAAAAGCGCCGTCCTTTGACCTTGCCCCACCTCTGGCCACGATGACCAGAAGCAGCGGGACAGTTGTTTTCCGTTTCAATCCACAAAAGAGGGAGCCGCCGCGCCGGAATGGTTTGGGCTGTCATAAGACAGAAAGGCCCGGTTTGACGGCTCCCTGTATGATTGTTGTGTGCCGTATTTGCCACGCATCCCCGGCACGGGGAGTATTCCAGACCGCCGATGGCTTCGGCTGCATAGCCCCACAGCACCGCTGCCCGTGGAGGGCTGGCGCATACCGCAGGGACTCCCCCTCAAGTCTGTGGGAGGGCGTGAGCAAGTTTCATTATCCTCCGCGCTGTCCTCGCGCCCGGTTTGCCAGCACCGGGTCAAAGGCTGCGTTGATCGCTCGGCCAGCTTGTCCATCACCTCCTGAGCTGGCTGTCGTGGCGGCGCACCTTACGTCGCTATCACGCGGATTTCGTATCGGGAATACTGTCTATTCAGTTTTCAAGGCGAGGAAGAAAACTCCTCTCACCTATCAGGAGGTTTCGGGGGCAAATGTACTCCCTCTTACAGAGATTTTTTCAAAATATTTTTCATAGCGGCCAGCCCGCGCTCAATGGAGCAGCAGATGCGGCTCCGGCCAACGCCCTCGGCTGCCGCGATCTCGGCCTTGCTCATGCCGAGAAGATAGTGCTGGTACACACGCCGGGCCTGCGTGGGCGGGAGCTGGGCCAGCGCGTCATAGAGGGCAAAGGTGGTTTCCCGCGCCTCAATGTACTCGTCCGGGGTCATGGGCTGGCGGAGCACGTCGGCCTCAAAGCCGGGATCGGTGTCCAGCGAGCACTCGCCATTTCTGCGCTTCTGCCGCTTGTAGCTGTCGCACAGGCGGCCTCCCATAGAGAGGGTGGCGGCGATCTCGTCCGAAACTTCCAGCATCACATTTTCGGTCATATAGGGGTAATACCGTTTCAGGTTGATAGTCGTCATAATTGTCCTCCATTTCAAAAGGTGGTTGGTGAGTGCGGATTGAAATGGAGAACAGGCGGCCCCCGGCACCTTGGAGCCTCTGGCCACCGTGACCAGAAGCAGGGGCATATAAAAACGTCCGCACAGCATGACACTATGCGGACGCACGAAACAACATTTTCGCTTACATACTGACAGATTTCGCATCCACCGCCGGACTGATCCCATCGGACAGGCAGACTTTTTTTGACAAGTTAGGGGGGGTAGAAAGTGAAAATAGCATGGCGGCACCTCCGATATGCCGCCATGCCGTCTGTTAATATGGTGGCAGATTTGATCTCAAATCAAACCTACCACCGCAAAGTGTAAGTAAGATAAAGCCAATATGGAGTGTATATGAAATGGCCGGTTCTCGCTGAGAGAACCGGCCCAAGTGAGAAACTTATTATTCGGTGGAACCATTGTTGAGCAAATCGTCCGCTTCTTCCTGTGATATATTTCCCGATGAAACTTGCTGCTCCAAGTATTCCTGCACAGCTTTAGTAGCAGCGTCTGCAGTATCAAAATGGCCCAAATCAACTGTAGAACCGTCAGGTAAAGTAATGATTGTCGATCCGGGGGCAGACGCTGGTTCAGCGTTCCATGTTTCAGGATCAAATGCGCCAGAAATGATACCACCGTTGGACAATTCCATAGATTTAGTAAAGTGATACCCCTCTTTCATAAGCGCAAGCTGATCCTGCCAGCCTTCATACAGACTATCTACATCTTCCTGTGTCCATTCGCGACACACATAGCTGCCGTTGTCATCTTTGTAATAGAAGGATTTGTCCTTATTATCCGCCAGCTTTTGAATTTGGTCACGCTGTTGCTCCATCCAATCTTCAAATTCATCGATTTCCCAATACTCCAGTTGGGTATCGGATGGGCCTCCTGGCAAGCAGTTTTCATCGGCTACCGCATCTGATGTATCCTGGCCGATGTTCGTTGAAACAGGTTGGTTCTTTCCCGAATTACTCGGTATCTCTTGTGTGGAAGTGGCGTTTGCAGTACACGCAGCCATGATCAAGCAGCTAAACAAGGCAAGTGAGATGGCTATAAACGTTTTTTTCATAATATGACCTCCATAGTGATTATTACACATACCCTTCTGTGCAATGATAATCTACCATCTGTGTATGGAGCATATATGAAACCAATATGGAAGTATATTTTATTTTCACATAGCATAGGGATGGCATCAAGATCATCAAAAAGTAATGGTAAACCGCATTCCCAATGGTTTTTGTATGGGTTCCAATGAGTAGGAAAGTTTCAAAGAATCTAAAATCGAGGCCACTATGTATAACCCAAGACCATTACCGCCATCATTCTGGTTGCGGGCATAGTCGGGGCGATAAAATGGTTCAAATATATGTTTTAGATGCTCTGCTGAAATTGGCTCACATTCATTTTCGACTATCAATTTACGGCCATCAATGCGGACAAAAATAGAGTGACCAGGCAAGGTATAAGCAACAGCATTGGAGAGAATATTTGAAAATGCTCTTGCAAATGTTTTTGGGGGCAAGGTAATTGTAAAGGTTTCAGGGAAAGCCTCTTGAAAGGAAATTCCATTTGCCTGAGCAATCAAGCGATATTGTTTACACAACTCTGATAAATAGCAGTCTACGGCTAATGCTTGTGGTTCCTCCGCCGCCGTTGTGCCAAGTTTGGATGCGTCCAATACCTCTGAAATCATTTTACTGAGTTGTTCTGTTCGTTCTTTGCACAGTGGCAGATATTCTTCATAATCGCTGTATTTACCAACCTTTAAGATCATATTTTCCAACATGGCATTCAATGCTGTAACCGGAGTTTTTAGCTCATGGGATGCCGAACGCAGAAAGTCAATTTTTTGCTTTTCGGCTTCACTAACCTTATCTTTTTCCTCTTGCAGATGTTCAATCGTGCTCAATAAATTTTGATATAGTTGGTTGATTTGATTGGCTAATATTCCAATCTCGTCATTGGTTGCAGTCTTACACGCTGCTTTGCGATTCAAAACAGCCATGTGATTTGTTGCATCTAAAATACCCTTGATGGGTTTTGTTATTGCTTTTGAAAAAAAGTAGGCACATAAAAGTGAAACTACAATACAAATTGCTATGGTATAGGGTAATGAGCGCAATATTGTATGGGCTATTTCTGTATTTCTCGGAATGGCAGCAGTCCTAATTGCTGATGACATCCCATCGACATAAGTTCCCTCTGATAGGACTGAATTTTCTCCCATCATCGGGGCGAGAAGATAAATCGTTCCGCTGGCAAGCATTGTTATGAGCAATAATAGCGCCAAGGTATAAATAAATATTTTGGGAAAGAGCTTTAACTTTTTCATGTTTCTACCTCAAATTTGTACCCGATCCCTTTCACCGTAACAATACAATCAAGGCGAAGTTTTTTACGCAAGTTCTTAATATATGTATCAATGGTACGATCAATAATAGGGTAATCGGCTCCCCATAGGTTATCCAGCATTTGAGATCGAGTAAGCACTAAACCTTTGTGTTCAACCAAGAGCTTTAGCAAATCAATTTCTTTTGGGGTAATGTCAATTTTCCCCTCGGGGCCTTTAGCTGTGTATCCAGAAAAATCAACTGTTACATCCCCAAAAGTCATAATATCAGGTGAAACCGTTTGCCCGCTTCGCCGTAGGAGGGCAGTAACTCGCCGTCCGAGAAGAACCATTGAAAAAGGTTTTGTAATGTAGTCATCAGCCTGTTCATCGAAACTTGTAACTTGAGTATATTCATCACCGATTGCGGTGAGCATGAGGATTGGCACAGAACTTTTTGCTCTAATCGTATGTAATACAGCCAGCCCCGTCTTTTTAGGAATCATAATGTCCAAAATGATCAGATCAATATTATTGCACTCAAAAAGTTGTAATGCTTCATCACCATCATAAGCCGAAAGCATCCGATACCCAAAAGATTTTAGATATTCAGCAACAGCATCGTTCGTTTGCCTATCATCTTCTACAATCATTATTGTTGCCATAAAAGCACCTCCTTGTGTAGTCTACTCGCAGTTTGTGGAGTGTATATGAAATTACCCAAAAACATTATATCTCCATTATCTGTGTCAATCAATGTTGCGTAGTGAAATTAAATACTACTTATCATAAAATTGTATTTCGTTCTCATATACAAACCTGAAATGTAGAATAATATAGGGTGATATGAGAATGTACCAAGATGAAAGACGGCTCGACTTCCACGCATTAGGCCGGGAGATCAAGCGCAAAAGAGAGGCAAAAGGCTGGACACAGGAATACCTCGCGCAGCTCGTTGACCGCACACCTCGTTCTATTATGTATTTTGAAAATCGTGGTCAGCATCCGAGCCTAAATACCTTTTACCAAATGGTAACGATGTTCGGTATCTCCGTGGACGAATACTTTTATCC
>OQWM01001482.1_pt1 | contig 16173 bp, 16 predicted proteins | sample 1691531 | NCBI WGS metagenome assembly OQWM01 (sample SAMN03418257, study PRJEB22391) | human gut metagenome | biome: human-gut; feature: organic feature; material: feces | host: Homo sapiens | place: Tanzania | collected 2013-01
CGCCCCGCAGATGGAAAGGGCCACATCGTGGGGGCCCACACCGGGCCGGGGGCTGCCGGTCAGGTAAATGGCGATGACACCGGGCCGGGCAAAGTCGTAGGTCCGGCCTACCAGCTGCTTGGCCAGCTCGCCGCCGCCCTCACCGATGGCCATGGTGCCCAGAGCGCCGTAGCGGGTGTGGGAGTCGGAGCCCAGGATCATCCGGCCGCAGCCGGCCATGGTCTCCCGGTTGTAGGAGTGGATGTTCGCCATATTGGTGGGCACATAGATGCCGCCGTACTTGTGGGCGGCAGAGAGGGCGAACTTGTGGTCATCCTCGTTGATGGTGCCGCCCACGGCGCAGAGGGAATTGTGGCAGTTGGTCAGCACATAGGGCAAGGGAAACGCGGTCATGCCGGAGGCCCGGGCGGTCTGGATGATGCCCACATAGGTGATGTCGTGGGAGGTCATGGAGTCAAACTTCAGCTTCAGGTTCTCCATATCCCCACTGTGGTTGTGGGCTTTCAGGATGCCATAGGCCATGGTGCCCTTCTGGGCCTCTTCCTTCAAGGGGGCTTTGCCGGTCTTGGCGGCCACCTCGGCGGGATCGGCAGCGATTTCGGTGCCGCCTATCAGGTAAATGCCGGTATTATAAAGTTCGATCATTGTTGAACCATCCTTTCTTGTGGCTTCATCATAACAGTCCGGGCCGCAATTGTAAAATTGGAAAACGGAATGATGAGATTCTCTTTCTGAATCGAAACAAATGTCCTTTGATCGCCGCCCAAAAGCCCACGGTGCCCTCTAAAAGCTGCCGGTAGAGCTGGCCCCAGTGGGCCGTCTGGACCTGGCCCTGATGGCCTACCGGGAGGATCAGTGGGAAAATCAGAGGAAATTCCTGATGAAGGACGAGGTCCTTCCGGTCACCAACCGGGACAGCCCGGTTATGGAATTCGTCCGGGAAGGCCATGTATCAGGTACTGGCCTCGGAGGTCTTCTGACCACGCTCCCCTGCCCGCATATACGCATCCATCGTCCTTGCCGCCTGTTTGGCGGCTTCCACGGCGTGGACGACTGTCTTAGGACCTGTGATCACGTCGCCTGCGGCGAACACGCCGGGGCGGGTGGTCATATAATTTTCGTCTACGATCAGGTTTCCCCGGTCGTCCGCCTGGAGGCCGTCCGTGGTGCGGACCAGCTTTTTCCGGGGCATCTGGCTGACGGAGATGATCACGCTGTCCACGTCAAAGTGGTACAGCTCGTCCTCGTAGCCCACAATATGGCCCTCATCGTCAAAAATGGAGCTCTTGAACACCGGGCCCTTTTCGTCGATATACTGGATCTGCTTCCCGAACACGAATTCCGCGCCATCCAGGCGGGCGTAGTCCACCTCGTTGGAGCTGGCGGTGATCTGCTTGCCCCGGGCGAAGAGGGTCACGGACCGGGCGCCCTGCCGCAGAGCCGTCCGGGCCACGTCCATGGCGGCGTTGCCCATACCGATGACCGCCACCCTATCGCCGATCCTGTGGCCTTGGGGATTGGCCAGATAGTTCAGTCCGAAATACACATTGCCCAGGGACTCACCCTGAATGCCCAGGCTCTTGGGCTTCTCCGCGCCGGTGCCGATAAAGACCGCTTTGTAGCCGTCCCGGAACAGGTCATCGATCATGAGCACCGCGCCGATGGTGGTATTGGGCCGGATATGGATGCCCATGGCCTCCAGTCTCTGCTGATACCGGTCCAGAACGGACTTTGGCAGCCGGAACTCCGGGATGCCGTAGCGCATGATGCCGCCGATCTTGCCCTTCCATTCAAAAATGGTCACATCATAGCCCAGCTTCGCCAGCTCAATGGCGGCGGTAATACCGCCGGGGCCCGCGCCGATCACGGCGGTCTTGATGCCATTGGGTTCCGGTTTTACGATTGGCATCCGGTCCAGGTACATGTCGGAAATATAGGTCTCAATGCTGGAAAAATGGACGGGGCTTCCCTTCCTGCCCAGGACGCAGTGCCCCGCGCACTGCTGCTCGTGGTTACAGACCATGGAGCAGACCAGGGACATGGGGTTGTTCTCAAACAGCATCTGCCCGGCCTCCGTGAGCTTTCCCTCCTTGAACAGGCTGATGACCCTGGGGATGGGCGTATGAATGGGGCAGCCCTGCTGGCACATGGGTTTTTTGCAGTTCAGGCAGCGGTTTGCCTCGGTGACAATATGCAGTTCCATCGTTTTATGACCTCCTGGAAGTTTTTTCGGTACTATCCTAGCGCCGATAGAAGAAAATTTCCAATTTTGAAACGGAATAATGGAATTCCCGAAGGAAATCGCAGAACGGGGCCTGTTGCGCGGTATGATCCCACTGCCTGCGCAGGGGAGTTACACGATTAGAGTATACACCCCGCACAGGGCCATGACCGCCAGAACCACCAGATTCAGAACCGAAACCGCGAACAGCTCCAGGAACATTCTGTTCTGGGGGAACCGCGTCTCGCTGTCCGGCTGCTGGGCTACACCGGCCATGATCAGTGCGCCGGTGGTGGAAATTGGGGTATAGCCCGCGATGGTGCCGCCGATGACCACCATGGCCACCAGCTGAACGCCGTCAATCCCCAGTCCGGCAGCCAGTCCGCCGCAGACCGGCACCAGCGTTGGGAACACCACGCCCAGGCCCGAGGAGAAGAAGGATGTAAGTCCCGCCGTCAGGGCCATGATGGGCGCCGCGCTCTTGGGGCCCATAAAGCTTTCCAGGGCGGACACCAGCAGGTCAATGCCGCCGGACAGGGAGATGATATTCATCAGCATGCCCACACCCAGCACCATCAGGATCACATTCCAGGGCACACCGGAAACCGCCTTTTTGTCCTGCCCGCAGCCGATGACATTGAGAACGCCGCCGATCAGGAAGCCCGTAAGGCCCACGTTCCATTTCAGCGCCAGCACGCCTACCGCCAGCAGCACCAGGCCCAGCAGGCTCAGGATCTGCTGCCAGCTGAACCGGGGCAGGGCCTCCTTCGCTTCGCCGGACAGCTTTCTGTCCACCCGCCAGCCCTTATAATACACATAGATCAGCAGAGAGCAGACCACGGCTGTAATGGCCGTGCAGATCATAATGGGCACCGTATTGGCCTCCATGCCCTGGGCCTCCATCAAACTGCGGACAACCGCGGCCTCGGGGGTAAGAGGGCTCATGCGGCCTGCCATGGCGCCCATGTCGCCGATGATGGAAACCATAATGGGGTTGATGCCCGCGGAAACGGACAGCGGAATGGCGATCACCGGAATAATGGCCAGACAGGGAATGGAGCCGGGGCCCACGGCGCTGAGGACCATACCGATCAGAAACATGGCCGCCGGGATCGCGTGGACCGGCACATGGCTGACGATCTTTTTCGCCAGCAGCTCCAGCGTGCCATTGCCGTTGATGATGGCAAAGAGGTAGGTCACGCCCACCATCTGGATAAACAGGGATGTGGAGAAGCCGGAAAGGACAGCCTTTACGGTGATGGTGTCGCTTCCGAACACCATGGCAATGACCAGGGCGAAGCCGATGGAGAGAATGCCCACATTGGTCTTCCGGGCAAAGCCCAAGGCGATGGCCAGCAGCAGGGCCAGCAGAGAAATCAGTCCTACGCTCATAGCTTTTCCTCCTCAGTCCGCAAACACGATGCACACAGGGCTTCCCGTATGCACAATATTCAGCGTGGGTGTCAGGGTACCGGTCACGCTGTCAAAGTCGAATTCCACGATGGTATCGCTGTCCTCGTTAGCAACGTAACATCTGCCGTTGCTGCCGAAGCAGAAGAATCGGGGGGTCTTGCCCAGGCAGGGATAGAAGCCGACGCTGCGCAGATAGCCGGTGACAGGGTCGATGCGGTAGACCGCCATGCTATCCGTATACCGGTTAGATACCAGCACAAACTTTCCGGAGGGGTCCACCATGACCTCGCTGGCATCGGAGTAGCCTGTAACGGTTTCCGGCACGGTGCTCAGCTCCTGCAATGCCTCGAAGGTTCCCGTTTTCTCATCAAAGTGGAAAAAGAGGACCTTATTGCCCTTTTCCTCGCACATGTAGACCCAGCGGTTATTGGGATGGACGGCGGCATGCCGGGGCTCGTCCCAGGTCCGGGACAGGAACCGGTCCGTCTGGGTAAACACGCCGGTCTCATGGTCATAGCGCAGGACCCGCATCTGGCCGTAGCCGTTGATCCGCCCCTGGGCGCAGGCAAAAAGGAAGTTCTTCTTGTGGTCCCAAAGGCACTGGTGAATGGTGGACACCTTGCCGGGCTCCTTGCCCTCATAGGTGAACTTTGCCGCCACATTGCCCAGAGAACCGTCGGCATTCCGGGCAACGGTGTACAATGTGCCGCCCTGCAAAGTCGCCACAATGACATGCTTATTGTCCCGGTCTACGGTGATATCCACCGGATTGCGGCCACCGATGTCGATGGTGTTCAGGTACTCCAGGGTGTGATCCGGCAGCACCCGGTAGCTGGAAACCTTGGTAATATCCCCATGGACGCTGTAGAGGAATTTTCCCTCCCGGTCCAGGGTCTGGAAGGATGGATTCGGCTCCGTTTCCAGGCATTGCAGCTGCTTCCAGCTGCCGTCCGGCAGAATTTCATAGGTTTTCAGGCCCTCGCCCCGGGCATTTCTCTCTTTGGTGGTCCGGCATCCCACATAGGCATAACGCATGGTGTATTCCTCCGTCTTTCTCGAATTGGAAGTTTCCTTCCGACGACATCAGAATACCAGACTTTTCCGTCAAATGGGCATTCCCGTATTTTCTCCCCTGGGTATTCCGTTTTGGAATAGGGAAAGGCCCTCGCCCACAAAACAACTGGGCGAGAGCCTTTTACCTGTTCACCTGAAAAAATTCCTCCACCAGGGATACGAAGTCCGCAATATCCGGGTCCTCAAAACACCGGTCCGACAGCATCATCCACACCCAGCGGCTCACCGGACTGCCCTGGGCGTCAAAGGCCTGTATAAACTGGGCCTTGGTTTGGTCAACGCGCCATTTGTCCCCAAACAGCGTGGTGATCCCCAGCCCCTTTTCCACCATTTCGATGGCAATATCCGCAAAGGGGACCTGATAGCTGCCGTGGGGCAGGCTGCCATACTGGGACTTCCACCACTGATCCCGGATCATCTCCACCAGGGGATTCATTTTCCACTGGATCAGCGGGCTTTGCTCCAGTTCCTCATAGGGCAGCCCGGCAGGTGCCAGAACATACAGGTTTTCCTCCATCAGCGGAGTTTTCTCCCCCAGATAGGGGTAATCCCCGCAGACGAAGCCCAAGTCCACGGATCCATCCACCAGCTTTTGCAGGATCACCTCGCTGGAATTGGGGATCAGGTGTATATCCAGCCGGTCAAACCGGGCAATATAGCTGCTGAGGACCTCCGGGAAATACAGTCTTGAAAAGGAATTGGGGATCCCCACCGTCAATGCCTTTTTCCGGCAGTCCCGCTGGGCATAGTGCTCCCGGATCTCCCGCAGAAAATCCAGCATAACGCTGGCCCTCTGGGCAAGGTAGGTGCCGTCCTCCGTAAAGGCGACCCCCTGGCTGCTGCGGCGGATGACCTCGATGCCCCACTCATTTTCCATATTCTGCAGGCGCTTGGTAACGGCGGACTGGGTCAGATACAGTGCCTCCGCCGTTTTGGTAATGCTGCGCTTTTCATACAGGACGATCAGGATCTTCCAATCCAGTTCTTTCATCGGCAGCCCTCTTTCTGTCCCGGAGGACGAAGTCCACAAACCGCTCTACGTTCTCGTTCAGACGCTTGTTCTGGGGGTACAAAAACCAGGTGTTCCTGGTGACCGTGGTGCCGTCCGGATTTTGCAGCGGATACAGGCACAGGCCGTAAGGATTTGTATACTCCTCCGGCAGGAAGCACAGGGTATAGCCCAGGTCCTTCTGGACCATCTGCCAGACCACGTCCACATAGCCCATAACCTGGCCTGTAGGAGGCTTCTCCCGGAACTGCGTTTCCCACCAGGCATCCAGCAGCTTCTGGGACTCCGCGTTGGTGGAATACCACAGGCGGCGCATTCCCCGGAGGTTCTCAAGGCTCTCAATGGGCTTTTTCGTCATGGCGTAAGCCGTATTCCGCCCCAGCAGCACCCGGTTCACAGCGCCCTCATAGTCCCCCCGGACAAAGGCCACATCCACCGTGCCGTCCAGAAGCTGCCGGAACAGCTGGCCCGAGTGGACGGTCTGGACCTGAAAGCGCACATTGGGGCACTCCATCCGGAAGCGGATCAGCTGATCCGTCAGGGTATACTTGCTGTAGGTATAGGAGGAGCCAATGGTGACGAGGCCCCCTTCGTTTTCCCGCATTTGCTCCAGGCGGCTTCTGGTCTGCTTCAGAAACCGGAGATATACCTCCGCCTGCTCCGCCAGAAACTTCCCCTCCGGGGTAAACTCCAGCCCTTTTGGGGTACGCTCCACAACGGTCACATCAAACTCCGCCTCAATGTGCTGCAAGCGCTTCGTCAGGGTGGGCTGGGTGATGTAGAGAATGTTGGCCACCTTGGTCAGATTTGGATTTTTGTAAAGCTCATGGAGCAATTCCCAGTCGAAATCTTTCATATCGTTCACCCTTTCGGCATCTTTCTGACAAAAGAATAGCATACCAAAGGGCGTTTTGCAAGGCCGGGATCTCATCTGGGGATATACACGGTCCCCTCCATAATGACCCGGGCGGTGCGCTGGACAGCCACACCGGAAACCTGTATTTCTTCCAGGGGCTTGGTGCCGTCATCCACATAGGGGAACATGGTCATGACCCCGGAGGGGTGGCCAATGCGGACACTCTGGCCATTCGCCTGCTTTGCCAGCTCCCGGACGATGGTCCCCGGAACTTGGGCCGCCACGCTGATGGCGGAGGCCGCCGTCAGGGGGCAGGCCTTGTGGCACTTGAAAACGCTGATGACCCGGGCGCAGAGGTCCATATCCTGGGCGGAAACGGTCTTGCCGGAGATATCGGTGTAGTCCTGGGGCGCCGCCACGAAGCCCACCTTGGGTACGGCGGGGCTGTTGTCCGCTGCGTCCCGGAGGTCCTTGGCAAAGCCCAGCTTCACACAGGCAGCCCCCCGGATGGCCTCCAACCTGGCGGACACTGCCTGGTTGCCGTCCACCTCAGCGGGAAGCTCTGTGCCGGTGAGGCCTAAATCTTCGGCCCGGACCAGGACGATGGGGTTGGACACATCCAGAATGGTGGCCTGGATCTGTCCCTCCGGCAGCACCAGGATCTCCTTGGCCTTTCCTGTGGGGAAGAGCTTTCCGGTTTTTGAACCGGCGGGATTCAGAAAGTTGACCTTTAATTCTCCGGCGGTGCCCTCCACCCCGGCAATGGCGCAGGTGCCCTGGTTGTCGAACCGGCCGTCCTTCACAGGGACGGTAACGTCGATGTATTTGTTGGTGTTGAGGTTGAACATATGCACCGTGGTGACAGGCTCCGTCAGCTGCTCCACCAGCCCCTTCTCCACAGCGAAGGGGGCGGCGGCAGCGGTCATATTGCCGCAGTTGCTCTTATAATCGATCTGGGCCTTGCCCACAATGGACTGGCCCACCAGGTAATCCACATCCACCCCGGGGCGGCTGCTTTTGCGGACCACCACGATCTTATTGTTGCTGGACACGCAGCCTCCCATGCCATCGATCTGCTTGGGGTCCGGGGAGCCCATGACCTGGACGAAAATATCGTCCCACTCCTGCCGCTCCGGCAGGTCACTTTCCAGGAACATGCACCCTTTGCTGGTGCCGCCACGCATGAAAACGGTTTTGAATGAACGCATGCAGCATCTCCTACTGTCTGTAAATTGAGGTTTCCGGAATGAATTGAAAATTTTTACATTTCGTGAATCGTCCGAATCAGGTATTCCACAAACTCTGCCGCGCTGTGCTGACCCTCCTTGGGGCCGACTTCCATGGCACCCTCGCCCCGGGTGCATTTGTCCAGGGCCTTTTCAAGCCGGGCGTTTGCCTGGCCGTAGCCCATGTGGGCCAGCATCTGGCCCATGGCCCGGATCAGGCTGCAAGGGTTGGCGCAGCCTGCCTTTCCGGCGGCGCACAGCCCCGGTGCGGTGCCGTGGATGGCTTCAAACAGGGCGTAGCGGTCACCGATGTTGGAGGAGGAGGCAGTGCCCAGACCGCCTTGGTGCTCCGCGGCTACGTCGGTGACGATGTCGCCGTAGAGATTGGGCAGGACCACCACCTCAATGCCCCGGTTAAAATCCGGGTCCATCATCTTGGCGCACATGGCATCCACCAGCCGCTCCTGAATTTCGATATCCGGGTATTCCTGTCCCACCTCCCGGACGGCCTTGATGAAGTTGCCGTCGGCCAGCTTGACAATATTGGCCTTGGTGACAATGGTCACGTTGTGCTTGCCGTTCTTCCGGGCAAATTCAAAGGCGGCCCGGGCAATGCGGCGGCTGCCCAGGCGGGTCTGGACCTTGAAGTCCACCGCCAGATCTCCGTCCACCTGGATGCCCTTGTTGCCCCAGATGTATTCCCCCTCGATGTTCTCCCGGAAGAAGGTCCAGTGGATGTTTCTTTCCGGAATGTCAATGGGCCGCACGGCGGCGTAGAGGTCCAGGGACCGGCGCAGCAGGGAATTGGCGGAGACCAGATTGGGCAGACCGTCCCCGGCTCTGGGGGTGACCATGGGGCCCTTCAAAAGCACCTGGCACTGCCGGATCTCCTCCAGGCACTCCTCCGGCAGGCTGTTGAGCTTGGCCACCCGGTTTTCGATGGTCATGCCATCGATATGCCGCAGCTCTATTCTGCCGCTTTTGATTTCGTCCCCAACCAGGGCCTCCATGACCTTCAGGGCCAGAGGCATGATCACGGGGCCGATGCCGTCGCCGGGGAGAATGCCCACGGTGATTTTGTCCAGCTTGCCAAAGTCAATGGGTTCCTGGGCCTGTTTCATGCGGTCAATGCGCTTGTAGTCTTCCCAAATGAGATCTCCAAAGGCCTCCTGGGCCTTCATAATGCTTTCTTCACGGGTCATTGTGATTTCCTCCGTTTCAATTTAGGGTCTATCTGCTTTCCGCAAGCTGTTTTTTGAGGTGCCGCAGCTGGCCGCCTGCCAGGATCACTTCTACCTCGTTATCGGTCAGATCCAGATTGACCTGGAATTCAAAATGCTTGGTCACGTTCTTCACGGTGACCTTTCTTGTGGGGATCTGATCCAGCAGATTCTCAATTTCCAGCTCATCCCCCTGGTCGATGCTGTCATAGGCGGCAGGATCCGCAAAGAGCATGGGGATGATGCCGTGGTTCACCAAATTCCCCTTGTGAATTCTGGCGATGCTTTTGGCGATGACGCATCGGACACCCAAATACATGGGGTTGATGGCCGCATGCTCCCGGGAAGAGCCTTGGCCGTAGTTTTCGCCGCCGATGATAAAGCTCTGGCCCATCTTCCGGGCCCGCTCGGAGAATTCCGGATCATAGCGGGTGTAGCAATACTTGCTCATAAGCGGGATATTGGAGCGCATGGAGCTGAACTCCGCGCTGGCGGGGGTAATATCGTCTGTGGACACATTGTCCCGGGCCTTCAGGCTCACCCCTGCCTTCAGATACTGCTGAGGCACCTCGGGCACCGGCAGGAACTTGATGTTGGGGCCCCGGGTGATCTCCACCTCGGCGGCCTCCTCAGGGGGCAGGGGCGGGATCAGCAAAGAGTCATCCACAATGTACGTCTCCGGTTCCGTAATTCTGCCCAAAGTAGCAATGTCGTCTCCCAAAATCTCCTCCGCTGTGGCAAAGGTACCCTTGATGGCCGTAGCCGCGGCACTTTCCGGGCTGACCAGATAAATTTCCGCCGTGGGGTTTCCTGCCCGGCCCTTGAAGTTCCGGTTGGAGGTCCGCACCGCCACGCCGTTGGTAGGGGGCGTTTGACCGATGGCACAGCAGGGACCGCAGGCGATCTCCAACAGCCGGACACCGGCATCCACAAGCATGTCGATATAGCCATCCCGCAGCAGCTCCTTATAGGTCTGCCGGGAAGCGATTCCACAGGTGCAGCTCACATCCTCGTGAACGTGGTGGCCCCGGAAGACCATGGCTGCCTTGGCCACGTCGGCATAGCTGGTGTTGGTGCAGGAGCCGATGAACACCTGCTGGACCTTCTTCTTGGGCACCTCCGTCAGAGGCTTCACGTTGTCCGGCAGATGGGGGCAAGCCATCATGGGCACCAGCGCGCTCAGGTCAATCTCCATCTCCTCGTCATATTCCGCATCCTCGTCGGGCAAGCATTCCCGGTAGGCATCGGCCCGGCCCTGGGCGGTGAGGAATTTCTTCACCTGGCCGTCGGCGGGGAAAATGGAGGTGGTGGCCCCCATTTCTGCGCCCATGTTGGCAATAGTGGCCCGCTGGGGCACTTCCAGCGCCGCCGCGCCGGGGCCCACATACTCATAGACCTTGCCCAGGCCGCCCTTGACGGATTCCCGCCGCAGCATTTCCAGGATGATCTCCTTGGCGTTGACCCCGGGCCTCAGGGCACCCACCAGGTTCACCTTCACAACCTTGGGCATTTTCAGACGCATGGGCACCCCGGTCATGGCCGTGGCCACGTCCATGCCGCCCACGCCGATGCAGAGCATACCGATGGCGCCGCCATGGGGGGTGTGGCTGTCGCCGCCCATGGAGATTTTTCCGGGGACACCGAACCGTGCCACATGGACCGTATGGCAGATGCCGTTGCCGGGCCGGGACACATAAACGCCGAACTTCTTGGCGGCGGACTGTAAATAGATATGGTCGTCCGGGGTCATATTGTTCACATAGAGTAGATTGTGATCCAGATAGCTGACAGAGCACTCCGTCCGCACCCGGGGCAGCCCCACCGCCTCAAAGGCCAGATAGGTCATCACCGCGTTGATGTCGTGGGTCAGGGTCTGGTCCACATGGATAAAGACCTCCGCACCCGGCTCCATACTGCCTGAAACAAAATGACTTTCGATGATTTTTCTCGTTAAGTTTTTTCCCATTGCATGCGCCCTCCTTCTGCTTTCTGTCCTCATTATAAGGTTCTCCCCTTTGTTTATCCAATACGGAAAGAGAATGCGCCTATTCCATTTCTATATCGGGCGGCAGGCTGCCACTCCGGAGGAGGCCCTGTTCGCGGCGGCGGAAATGTGGTGCATGATTGATTTCAATATGCAAGTCCGTTATTTTGGACTTGCATATTTTAGGTCCCAATTTTGTAAAGCTTTCACAAAAGGCATTTACCGTCTAGCGGAATAATTGGCAGTTTCCCGCCTTGATTTTACTTGGTTTCGTGGATATAATAGGGCCAATACAAAGATTCCTTTAGGAATTCTAAATAGGCACAAAGCAAGGGCGCTTTGACTGATGCATGCAGTCAAGGCGCCTTTTTTTGAGGTGATATGTTGTGAATGAAATGATTCGGCTGGAAAATGTCAATAAGATGTTCGGAGATCTGCACGTACTAAAGAATGTAAACCTGACCGTGGCCGAAGGAGAAAAGCTGGTCATCATCGGTCCCTCCGGCAGCGGAAAATCCACCACTGTCCGCTGCATGAACTTTCTGGAAGCGCCCACCACCGGCAAGGTGTTCATTGCCGGTCAGGAGATGACCCATAAAAACAAGCGTCAACTGGTCCGTGACAATATGAGCATGGTTTTTCAGCAATTCAACCTGTACCCCCATATGACGGTGCTGAAAAATCTGACCCTCGCCCCCATGAAGCTGCACCACAAATCCAAAGAGGAGGCCGAGGCCCTTGCCTACCACTATCTGGATGTGGTAGGTCTCCGGGATAAGGCCCACGTCTACCCCGCCACCCTTTCCGGCGGCCAGCAGCAGCGGATCGCCATTGCCCGGGCGCTGTGCTGCCAGTCCCGCATTATTCTTTTCGACGAGCCTACCAGCGCCTTAGACCCGGAGACCATTCAGGAGGTTCTGGACGTGATGATCAAGCTGGCCTCGGAGAATATCACCATGGTGGTCGTCACCCACGAAATGGGCTTTGCCCGAAAGGTCGCGGACCGGATCGTCTTCATGGCAGACGGACAGATCATCGAAGAAGGAACCCCCGAGCATTTCTTTGAGGATGCCCAGAACCCCAGAGTGCAGCAGTTCCTGGGCAAAATTCTGAAACACTAATATATTCTGGCCCCAGGGCCTGGAATAGAATTTTCCAAGAGGAGGATACCAAAATGAAAAAACTGACCAAACTTCTTGCGGCTGCTCTCACCGCCCTGACCCTGATGGGTCTGACCGCCTGCGGCACCTCTGCCCCGGCAGACACCACCGCCGCCCCTACCGTTGCTGATACGACGGCCGCTGATACGACAGCCGCCGCAGGCCTGGATGCCGATGTGCAGGCCATCGTAGACCGGGGTGTACTCCGGGTGGGCGTAAAAAATGCCGTTATCGGCTTCGGCTACCAAGACCCCATTACCGGCGAGTACACCGGCATGGAAATTGACATTGCCAAGGCCCTGGCCGACCAGCTGGGCGTAGACGTAGAATTCACCACCGTCACCGCCGCTACCCGCACCGAGCTTCTGGATTCCGGCGATATTGACTGCGTACTGGCAACCTTTACCATTACAGACGAACGGAAGCAGAGCTGGGACTTCACGACCCCCTATTATACGGACCATGTGACCGTTCTGGTGGAGGATTCCTCCGGCATCAAGTCCCTGGCGGACCTGAAGGATAAGCTGGTAGGCGTCTCCTCCGGCTCCACTTCTGCCCGTGCCTTGACCGCCGCCATGATCGATGCGGGCGTCATTGAAGGCACCGGCTTTGATAAGAACACCTTTGACCCCGCCACATGGAAGGACGGCATTGCTTTCCAGCAGTTTGACGACTATCCCGGCATTTCCACCGCTCTGGCCGCCGGACAGGTAGACGCTTTCTGCGTGGACAAGTCCATTCTGGCCGTGTATAAGACCGAGGGCCGCAGCTACATTGCCGATGAGTTTGCGCCTCAGGAATACGGCATTGCCACCAAGAAGGGCAGCTGCTTCAGCACCTATTGTGAGGACTTCATCCAGAGCAAGCTGGCCGACGGCACCATTGACGGCTGGATCGCGGACTACAACCTGGGCTGATCCCTTTTGGGGCTGCCGCAAAAGCGGCGGCCCCAAATCCGGAAGTATTGAGAAGTTTCCCCGCCGGAGCGAGGAATTTTCTCAATGTTCCCACCAACAGGAGGTCATAATGATGGATGAATTATTCTCCCCGGAAGCCTGGCTAAAGCTGTGGACCTATCGGGCCACCTTTCTGACGGGCTTCGGCAACACCCTGCGCACCGCCGCGGCGGCGCTGCTGCTGGCGCTGTTTTTGGGCTTTCTCTTCGGCCTGATGGCCGCGTCCGGCAAGCCAATACTTCGGGCCATTTCCAGAGTGTATGTTGAGTGCATTCAGAACACCCCCGTGGTGCTTCAAATGTGCTTTCTATACTATGTGCTGGCTTTTTCCGGCGTAAAAACCGACATCATCGCGACGGGCATTGTTTCCCTGGGCGTCTACACCGGAGCCTACATGTCCGAGGTCGTCCGGGCAGGCATCGGCTCGATTCCCAAGGGACAGTTTGAAGCGGCTCAAAGCCAGGGCTTCAGCTACTGTTCCACCATGTGGCGCATTATTCTGCCCCAGAGCATCAAAATCATCCTGCCGCCCATGGTCAACCAGATGGTGAACCTGATCAAAAACACCAGCTGCCTGTACATCGTCGGCGGCGCGGACCTTATCAGCCTGACCTACAGCTTCGTCACCGGCGCATCCACCGGCGGCGCTTATGCCCCGGCCTACATTCTCTGCGGTGTCCTGTTTTTCTGCATCTGCTATCCCCTGAGCCATCTGGCCACCCGCTGGGAAACCGTCCTCAAGCGCCGGGAGTCTCAGCAGCATCTGAAGGAGGCGGCATAAATGAATTGGAAAGCCAGCTTTTCGATTCTGGGTTTCCCCGGAGTCCTGTCTTACATCGGAAAAGGCGTCATCTTTACGCTCATTTTATCCGTTCTGGCGGTGGTCATCAGCATCGTTCTGGGCAGCGTTCTGGCCCTGTGCCGGAATTACTGTCATGGAAGGAGCAGGATCTTCCGCTGGATCTCCACAGTCTATATTGAGGTGTTCCGGAACACACCGCTGCTGCTGTGGATTTTCATCTGCCTGGTGGCCTGCCCATGCCCCAAATTCTTCGCCCGGAAAATGTGGGGACTTACCAGCGTGGAAATGAAGATCCTCTTCCGGGCCGTGGTGGCCCTGGTGCTCTTTGAATCCTCCATCATTGCGGAAATCATCCGGGGCGGCCTGAACGCCATTCCCAAGGGACAGTTTGAGGCGGCCCACACCCAGGGCTTTTCCACGGTGCAGACCATGCTCTATATCATCCTGCCCCAGGCCTACCGGGCCGTGGTCCCCACCCTGCTGAGCCAGGTCATCTCCACCATCAAGGATTCCAGCTATCTGGCAAATCTGGCCTGCATTGAGCTCATGAGCCGAGTCCGGAAAATCCTCGCCACCTCCAATATGTTCAACGGTGTGGGGCGGCAGATGGTTTCCGATGTATTCGTACTCTTCGGGCTTGCCTTTGTGATCTACTTTGTCATCAACTTTACCCTGTCCTGCGCTGTGCGGAGAATCCAGAAGCGCGGACCTAAAAAGCAGGAGGCCGCCGCATGAAGCATTTTGTCATCACCCTGACCCGTCAGTTTGCCAGCAACGGCCGTCCCATTGCCCAGGCCATGAGCCGGGAACTGGGCATCGAGTTCTACGACCGGGATATTGTGGAAGCCACCGCCGCCCGGTTGGGGCTTTCCGTCCGGGAGATCAGCGATTCCGAGGACACCCACAGCACCAGCTTCTTCCGCAGTCTCTATCCTTTGGGCACGGGAGCTCTCAGTGTCCAGGATGAGCTGTTTCAAACCCAGTCCAACATCATTCGGGATCTGGCAAAGAAAGAAAGCTGCATTATTGTCGGGCGCTGTGCCGACGCAGTCCTCCGGGACCGGACCGACACCCTGAATATCCGGGTCTATGCGCCCTACGAATACCGGCTTCGGGTGTGCCTGGACCAGCTGGGCATGGACGAGCGCACTGCCCGGAAAATGATCGACCGCATTGATAAGAGCCGGGAACAGTACCACCGGGAATACGGCGGCTGCGAGCCGGACTACTACAGCCACGTTCTACTGAACTCCGCCCGTTTCACCGTCCCCCAGGCAGCGGAGCTTCTGTGCGGCATCGCCCGGCAGTACTTCGGACTGTAGCCTTTCTTCAACACGATGCAGCCGGCATGCGGAATATAATAATGCTTTATTGAAAAAAGAGAGAAAGAGGAAAAAACAAATGCTGTCTTATCTTCATCGCCCTGCCATTGGCAAGCGGGTGTATAAGACCTGTCTTTCCGCCTTTGTGGTGGCGGTGGTGTACCATTACGTTCTGGGGGGCCGCAACCCCTGCTTTGCCTGTATCGGCGCCGTGTACGGCATGGGCAGCTGCTTCAAGGAGGGCTTCCAGCATGGCTTCAACCGCTTTGTGGGCACGCTGCTGGGTGGTCTGCTGGTGATCCCATTTTACTGGCTGTGCCTCAATGCCCCCAGGGCAATTCCCTGGATTCCGGTGGAAATCTACATGGCAATCGGCCTGCTGTGCGTCATGGCGCTGAACCTGGCCTTTGGGGCAGCCAGCGCCATTCAGCCCGGTGCGGTGGTGTATTTCGTGGTGATGTACACCCAGCCCCAGGAGCACTACGTCAGCTATACCATCGCCCGCATCATCGACACCGGCGTGGGTGCCATGGTGAGCCTTGCCTTTGCGGCACTGTTCCGCAGTACGGTGGACCGCACCAACGGCATCAGCATCCGGGAGGCCTTTCACAACTGGGCACATCAGGCCGACGGTCATGTGGCAAAGCACAGCCTGAAAGAGAAGGAATAACCCCCAGGGCGGCAGAAATGCCGCTCTTTTTTCGTCGATCGGTGATAAAGCTGTCCCACAGGGGTGAGACAGCCTTGATGTAACCCAGCGAACCGACAAACACATAGGAGCGGCGACACCACGGCTTTCAAGAAGGTAATGCCGGAAATCTACAAGGCTTATACCAAGCAGGTTTCCAGCCGCCGCTTTACCATCAGCGTGTGATAGAAAAGGCGGGGCCAAAAGCCCCGCCACCAGAAGGAGAGATTGCTATGGATTAC
>OQWM01001483.1_pt1 | contig 16170 bp, 9 predicted proteins | sample 1691531 | NCBI WGS metagenome assembly OQWM01 (sample SAMN03418257, study PRJEB22391) | human gut metagenome | biome: human-gut; feature: organic feature; material: feces | host: Homo sapiens | place: Tanzania | collected 2013-01
TTGTAGAGAATTTCAATGTTTTCTTTCTCGTTCACACGCTGTTGCATAGCAGCCGACGCACGCAAATAAGGTTTACGCACAATCATATACACCTTCTTGGCAAGGTTGCTCAAATAGTAAGCCTCTTCGCAAGCAGTGTCGCCACCACCCACTACAGCCACCACCTTCTTGCGGTAGAAGAAACCGTCACAAGTGGCACAAGCCGACACGCCCATACCTGCATATTTCTGCTCATCGGCAAGACCGAGATACTTGGCTGATGCACCAGTGGCAATAATCACCGCATCGGCAGAAATGGTGCTGGTGCCGTCAACCGTTGCCACAAATGGGCGTTTCGACAGGTCAATATCAGTGATGATGCCATTGCGCACTTCAGCACCCACATTCACGGCTTGCTGGCGCATATTCTCCATCAAGTCGAAGCCTTCCACGCCTTGTGGAAAACCTGGGTAATTCTCGATGGTGGTGGTCTGAGTGAGTTGTCCACCGGGCTGAATACCTGAATAAAGCACGCTGCTAATTCCTGCACGAGAGAGATAAATGGCTGCTGTATAGCCAGCCGGGCCAGAACCTATGATAAGACATTTAGTTGTTTCCATATTTTTTTGAGTCTACGAGTCAACGGGTCAACAGATCAACGAGGTTTTCGAGATTTCGGGATTTCGGGACTGTTGGACGTTGTTGGTTAAATAATTTTAAAACAATGATTTTTATCGCAAATCCACCACTTCGGTGCCTGCTGGAACCATCTTTTTATTAAATTTGAAGGTGGCTGCATTGGTTGCAACTTTGGTTTTGTAGTTGCTGATAGTGAGCGTTTCGCTACCCTTTTTTGTGGTGTAAATTGCCTTGGTCAGCACATAACTTTTCGACACATAAAGGGTGACCGAAACCACCTTGCTTTTTGCCTTTGGCTTCAAGGTGAGCACATAGCCCGCACCGCTTTTTTTCGCACTCATTTTGTAGCCCGATTTGAGCGATTGAGCCGCTGCCAATGGGTGAATCATCACCAACTGTTGAGCAGTGGGCGTAGTCACATTAACTTCATCTGTGGCAGTGGAATAAGTCCATTGCGTTTTGCCATCGTACCACGATTTTATGTTGTTGGCAAGGATTCGAAACTGATTGCCCTTCATCACAATCGTACCGTGTGAAGAACCTGCTCTATAATTGGCACTCACAGCGCCTGCAGCCTTGTAGGCAGCCACTGTGCGGTCGAAAATTTGAGTTGCACTTTGAGCATGGCAGCACACCACTGCCAGCAGCAACATTGCCATTGTGAATAATCTTTTCATCGCTTTAATTTCTTACTTTAAACTTGTTGCAAACATTTGATCTATATCCATTGGACTCATCAACACGTTGCGAGGTTTACCGCCACTTGATGGGCCAACGATTCCGGCAGCCTCCAACTGGTCCATAATTCTACCGGCGCGGTTATAACCGATGCCATATCGGCGCTGGAGCGATGAGGTGGAAGCCAAGTTTGCAGTCACCACCCAGCGAGCCGCTTCCTCAAAGAGCGAGTCGCGGTCGTTGAGGTTTGAGCCTACGCCACCACCCATACCATCTTCGCCTTCAGTAGCGCCAATGTATTCTGGCAATTCGTATGGCTCTTCGTGGTTCACATCCAAGTCGGCGTCTTCTTGCTGCTTGATGTAGTCGCAAATCTTGATGATTTCAGGGGTGTCGATAAATGGACACTGCAAACGGGTGATGTCGCCATCAACGGAGAACAGCATATCGCCACGGCCAATCAGATTTTGAGCACCCGGACGGTCGAGAATGATGCGGCTGTCCATCATCTGCGAAACGGCAAACGCCATACGGCCTGGGATATTCGCCTTGATATTACCGGTAATCACGTTCGCCGCTGGGCGTTGAGTAGCCACAATCAGGTGAATACCCACCGCACGAGCCTTTTGTGCAATACGCACGATTGGGGTTTCCACCTCCTTACCCGATGTCATAATCATATCGGCAAACTCGTCGATGATACACACGATGTAAGGCATGAATTTATATTTCTTCTTGCCGTCGGCATCAAGCACTTCACGCAGTTCCTTGCGCCACTTTTCGTTGTAGTCTTCCAGTTTGCGCACCTTCACCTCTTCAAGCACGGTATAGCGGTTCTCCATTTCCTGCACGAGGCAGTTGAGTGTTTTCACCACCTTTGCAGGGTCGGTGACGATGCAGCGTTCCTCGCCAGGCACACGAGCGAAGTAGTATTTCTCCAAATCGGCATACACGCTAAATTCCACACGCTTAGGGTCAACGAGAATCAACTTCAGTTCCGATGGTCCTTTCTTGTAGAGTAGCGAAGCGATAATGGTGTTCAAGCCCACCGACTTACCCTTACCAGTGGCACCAGCCACGAGCAAGTGAGGCATCTTGGTGAGGTCGGCAACAAACACCTCGTTCGACACGGTGCAACCGATAGCCATCGGCAACTTGTATTTCGTTTTCTGGAATTTTGGGTCTTCCAAGGCTCGGCGAATAGGCACCACTTGCGGATCGCGGTTAGGCACCTCAATACCGATAGTGCCGCGACCAGGCATTGGGGCTATGATACGAATACCCAGTGCCGCAAGGCTCAAGGCGATATCGTCTTCCAAACCACGAATCTTGGCAATACGCACACCATCTTCTGGCACGATTTCGAACAAAGTGACCGTAGGGCCCACATGCACCTCTATATGCTTGATTTTGATGCCGTAGTTGTTGAGCGTTTCGGTAATGCGCTGCTTATTGGCTTCCTGCTCCGATGCGTCAACACTCACACCCATAGTGGAAGGTGCGAGCAAATCGAGCGGTGGGAAGCGGTAATGCGCGTATTCGTAAGTGGGGTCGTTACTGTTGAGTTCACCCTCTGCTGTGCCGAAAAGATTGCCTGTGGCTGGGTCGCCGCCCTGCTTGAGCACGGTGGTGTCTTTTTGCGACTGCTTGCGCTTCTTTTCGGGGCGAGGTGCCACCACAGGTTGCACTTTCTTGGGTTGGTTGTTGTGGTCGTCGCCCAAGAAGTTGGAGTGTGTGGCTGGCTTGTCGTCGGTGTGTTCCACTATTTCGCCGTCGAATTTACGATGAGGGATAATCTTATCTTTCAGCGTTTTATACATCGATTTGATGGTTTTGTAGGTAATCACAATCCACAAAAACATCACAAACACATTCACGCCCACCATTCCATATAATCCGAGCAGCCCGGTGAGCAGTTCGTTGAACTCTTTACCGAAATTGCCGCCTAAAGGATAGGTGGTGAGGTTGAGTTCCATAGTGCATAGGCTAATCACCAGCGAAAATGCGTACAATGAGAACAGGCAAATCAGCGAGAATGAGAAGAAAAGCACTTTTCGCTCTTTCTTGAAGAAGCGGAATGCCAAACACAGGCACCAAATCACCAGCACAAACGATGCCAAGCCATAGCCTTGGCGAATGAAAAATTCAGCGGCTGATGCACCCAGCGTACCCATGATATTGCGTGTGGGCACATGCTCGCGTGCGTTTGCAATGGCAGAATCGGCTGTAATACTTTGGTCAACATCGCCCGCTCCGAAGCAGAACGAGAAGAACGCCACACACAGGAATACACCGACCAGGAAAAACAGTGAGCCAATAATCAGACGGGTACGCCCATCTTTAAAGAAATAAGAAACTCGCCGACGGAATGTGAGTTGCTGCTCTTCCGCCTGCTTCTTGGCTTCCTGCTCGCGACGAGTCTCATTCTGAACGCCCGTAAGGTCGGGGTTAAATGTTGTGTCTTTTCTCATTTTGTAGGTTATTCTTTATATTTTTCGAAATCTTATTTTTAAAATTAACTCTCAAACCAGAAATCTCTGGTAAACAGCACCAACACTGTGAACAGTTCCAAACGGCCCACCATCATCTCCAGCGACATCAGCCACTTTGCCAATGGGTGAACGGCATCTAAATCGCTCACGATATTCAAGCCCACATTGCTGATGCACGACATTGAGGTGAAGAATGCTTCAAATGGGTCGTTGATGCCCAAGAAGTTGAACGCAAGCGACATCACCACCATATAAAAGATGAATATGGAAAGGAACGCCACCACGCGCGACACTAAATATTGAGGCACTGCCCTACCGTCAACTCTTACGGCTGTAACGGTATTGGGGTGAATCACCTTGTAAAATTCGTTGCGAATGTTCTTTATCATCACCACCATGCGGTCGATTTTCGCACCACCCGCAGTAGAGCCTGCCATACCACCGAAAAACATTACCACCATGATAACGAATGACACAAACGTGCCGTAAGCTTCAAAATTGATGGCGGCAAAACCTGTTGAGGTGATTGCCGAAACGGTGTTGAACGCTGCATCCACAGCATGATCCAGCAAGGTTTTGTCGCTCAAATGTGCGTTGACATTGATAGTGGTATCGTAGTAGAGCGTACGCCCCATGATAATCAATGAGGTGATCAGCACCACCATCGTGTACCACTTCAGCGTGGTGCTGTGCTTCAATGCCTTCAGTCCGTTGCGTTTAGCCACAGCAAACACAAGTGCAAAATTGATACCACACACAAACATAAACAGCATAATGATACAGTTGCTGTAGATGTCGGCATATTTTGAATAGTCGTTCACCGTGGAGAAGCCACCCGTAGATACGGTGGAGAGGGTGTGACAAATGGCATCGAACATGTTCATCGGCCCCACAGCAAGCAATGCGCACAGCAATACGGTGTAGAACACATACAGCCCCCACAACCACATTGCCGTTTCACTCACGCGCGGACGCATACGCTCGTGCGAAATGCCAGTCACTTCGGCATTAAACATGGCTATGCCGCCTTTGGTGTTGAGCATCGGTATCACGGCAAGGGTAAACAGAATGATACCCATACCGCCAATCCACTGCGAGAGCGCACGCCACATGAGTATGCCGTGTGGTGCTTTCTCCACATCGGCTATCATGGTCAGGCCTGTGGTGGTGAATCCCGACATCGACTCAAAAAAAGCGTCGGTAATGCTGGGGAGCACACCTGTGGCATAGAATGGAATCACAGAAAATGCCGAGAAAAACACCCACACCACGCTCGTGAGCAAAAAGCCCTCACGGCGACGCATCTGGGTGGTCTTGATAGGCACTTTATACAGTCCTGCGCCACACACGAAGGTGATTACAGCCGACCACAGGAATGCCATTGAGCAATCTGCCTCGGCATATACCACCGATGTGGCAAGCGGAATGAGCATAAAGCCTGCCTCTATCATCAGCAGAAGCCCTATGATTCGCAGCACAAGTGGAAAATTGATATGATGGCAATGTAAACTCATATCTATTTCTTAAAGAATTTTTCAACTTTATGAAACGATCCGTGCATACAGAACACCACCACATGGTCGCCAGGCTGCAAGCGTGTGTTACCTTTCACAAGCATACCCACGCCATCTCTCACCAAACCTGCAAGGGTGATTTCGGCTGGTATGTCGAAATCTTTAATGTCTTTTGAGCAGAGTTTGCTGCCTTCCTTTATCACCACCTCTGCCACTTCGGCATCGGCGAGGGCAAGGCAGCGGGCATTGTCTTCCTCGCTGTCGAGCAGCATTTGGAATATGCGGCTTGAGGCGAGCAGTTTTTTATTGATGATGGTGCCGATGTTCAGGCGTTCAGCCTCGTGCACAAACTGGATATTTTCCACTTCGGCGATGGTTTTGCACACACCATATTCTTTCGACATCAGGCAACTCAAGATATTGGTCTCGGAGCGGTCACTCAATGCGGCGAAAGCGTCGATGCCACCAGCCTCTTCTTCCATAATGTCGCTGTCGGTGGCATCGCCATGCACGATTTTGCAATGTGGAAGCACGTCCACGAGATAGGCGCAGCGGTCTTCGTCAGGTTCCACGATTTTCACCTTCACATCATATTTTTCAAGTTCTTTCGCCACTTGCACGGCAATGGCGGAGCCGCCCATAATGAGCATTTTTTTCACTTGCACCTTTCTCTTACCGCACAGTTCCACCACCTGGTCCAAGTGGTCGCGTGTGGTGGTGATATATGCCACATCGTTGTCCATCACGATGTCGTCGCCACGAGGAATCAGAATTTCACCATTACGGCGAATGGCATTCAAGTGAATGAACGTGTTGCTGCCGCCTATTTCACGAAGGTGCTTGCCCACCATAGGCGAGGCGCCTCTCAATTTCACGGCCGCTACAATCAGTTGACCGTCGAAAAGTTCAAACCAGTTGCGCACCCAGTTGTGCTTCAGCGCTGTGGCGATTTCCTCGGCTGCGAAAAGTTCTGGGTAAATCAGCGTGTCAACGCCCATTCCCTTGAAAAACTCGGAATATTCTGGTCGCAAAAACTCATAATTGTCGATTCGCGCCACGGTTTTTTCCGCACCCATGCTCTTGGCGATGGAGCAAGCCAATATGTTGCGCGTTTCGTAGGGTGTAACGGCGATAAACAAGCCGCAGTTGCTCACTCCGTCGTTTTGAAGTGTCTTGAAAGATGTGCACTCGCCTAAGCAAGTTTTCAAATTGTATGAATCAAGAGCAAAGAGTTTTTTTTCATCGTTGTCAATCACGATGATGTCGCGGTCTTCGTCGCTCAGCATCTTCGCCAAGTGCGAGCCAACCTCTCCTGCTCCAGCAATAACTATTCTCATTGTGTTATTTTTGATTTAGAATCTTACAGATGGTGTCGGCTATCGACTCGGCATCAATGCCACACTGGTGCTTCAACTGTGCCACGGTGCCTTGATGCACAAACTCGTCGGGAATGCCCAAGCGTGTGAGGCGTGGCGCATTCTCCTTATCCGAAAGCCATTCCGACACGGCGCTTCCCAAGCCGCCCTCGATGGTGCCGTCTTCCACAGTCACCACATGGGCATACTTATCTTTCACTTCTGCCAAAATAGCCTCGTCGATAGGTTTAAGGAATATCATATCGTAATGAGCCACTGAAATGCCTTTTTCTTTCAACTTTGCGAGTGCTTTCTGCACTTCGTTGCCTATGGTGCCAATGCTCAGCACGGCAAGCCTATCACCATCGGCGAGCTTTCTGCCCTTGCCTATCGGCAATTCCTGCATTTCGCATTTCCAGTCGGCATACACGCCTCCGCCACGCGGATAGCGAATGGCAAACGCCCCCTTGCCTTCGAGTTGCGAGGTGTACATCAAATGGCGCAAATAGTGCTCATCCATTGGAGCCGACACGGTCATGCCGGGAATACAGCGCAGATATGCCAAATCGTAGGTGCCGTGGTGCGTCACACCATCTTCACCCACCAATCCGGCACGGTCGATGCAGAAGGTGACTGGCAAATGCTGGATAGCCACATCGTGAATGATATTGTCGTAGGCGCGCTGCAAGAAACTGCTGTAGATGGCGCAGAATGGGTGCATTCCGTCTTTTGCCAAACCGCCAGAGAATGTCACGGCGTGGCCCTCGCTGATGCCCACATCGAAGGTGCGCGCAGGCATCACTTCCTGAAGCATCGACACCGAGGTGCCCGATGGCATGGCGGCGGTAATACCCACCACCTTGTCGTTTTTCTCTGCCAATTCCACCAAAGTGTGGCCAAACACATCTTGATACTTCAATGGCTTGCCTGTGGTGTCGCTCACGATGCGCTCACCTGTCTCCTCATTGAATTTGCCCGGTGCGTGCCATACCGATGGTGCTTCTTCCGCTGGCTTGTATCCCTTGCCCTTGCGTGTGTGCAGATGCACAATCTTCGGACCGGTCATATCTTTCACATCTCGGAATGTCTTCACCAGTTGCACCACATCGTGTCCGTCAAACGGCCCGAAATAGCGAATGTTCAGACCCTCGAAAATGTTTTGCTGCCCCGAAAGCAGCGATTTCATCGCATTATTGAAGCGAAGCACCAATCCCTTACCCTTATCGGTGATGATGTGGTGGCGGCGCAGGAACTGGTATGTTTTGTAGCGCAGATTGTTGTAGCGCTTCGATGTGGTGAGTTTGGTCATGTAGGCACTCAGTGCGCCCACATTCTCATCAATCGACATATCATTGTCGTTGAGCACGATAAGCATATTATTGGGGTGCGACGACACATTGTTCAAGCCCTCAAACGCCAAACCGCCACTGATGGAGGCATCGCCGATGATAGCCACAATCTTGCGTTGCTTATCGGTCAGTTCCGAAGCTATCGACATGCCCAATGCGGCTGAAATACTGTTGCTGGCGTGGCCTGCCATAAAGGTGTCGTATTCGCTCTCGCTGGGGTTGGGGAAACCACTCAGTCCGCCCATTGTGCGGTTTTCGTAGAAAAGGTCGCGGCGGCCTGTGAGTATCTTGTGCGCATACGCCTGATGGCCTACGTCCCACACCAGTCTGTCGTTGGGCGTGTCAAACACATAGTGCAGCGCCACATTAATCTCCACCGCGCCCATACTTGAGGCGAAGTGTCCGGGATTCGACGAGAGGAAATGCACGATAAATCGGCGCAATTCTTCACACACCTGTGGCAACTGTTTCACATCGAGTTTGCGCAAATCTGCCGGGCTATCAATCGTAGCGAGCAGAGGGAAGTGCTGATTAATATATTCGTTATCCGACATTACTTATTTATTAAATCATGATCGGTGAAGTGCCGTGGCTTGTGACCGAAAATGGACATACACAATGATAATCCACTTTAAATCACATCGTTGCCAAAACCGCACACCGAAGTGGTTTTGCTTATTTTAATTCTGCGGAAACGCTTACGCATTTCCACTATATTTCAACTTGCAAATATAACACAATTTACCCTTTTTTCCTTGATAAAAAGCAGAAAAAAGCACAGATTGCCCGCCGCACACCGCAGCCGCCCAATCTGTGCCTCACTATGATTTTTTTTTTGAGAAGAGAGCAGACCGCATCAAAAGTCAGCCCCCCTGCCGCATCAATAGTTCACATCCACACCACGCTCCACGCCGTCGTTTCGGAGTGTGCGTTTGGCTTTATTCCATTTTTTGCCGAAGTCAAGCCTATAGTTGATGCTCACCATCACCTTGTTGGCGTCGTCTTTAATGCACTGCACCATTGTATTCGGGTGCACGGCGGAAATCGTCTGTGCTTCGTCTATGCTGCCCCGCTTGGTGAATAGGTTCACACCTGTAAGAGCGAAATTCCAGTTTTTATAGCGGTATTGCACCTGTATGGTGTTCCACCGGGTCTCCGACGTGAATGTGCCGCCAACCAAGTTGCGCCGTGGCTTAATCTGATAGTTTGCCGACACCACCCAGTTTCCCCACCAGAAAGCGCCATTCACCGAGCCATACAGCCGCTTTTTGCTGAATTTCCGCTCTGGCAAAATCACGCGATAGCTGTCCCAGCCAAGTTTCCCCCACAGTGTGAAGTGGTCAAGCAGATTGTCGAATGTCACATACCATTCCAAGTTCACCAAATCGTCATGACGTCCGTTGATGGTCTTACTCATAAACTTGCCATAATAAGGGCTCTCCACATCGCTGATATAGCTATAATCATAGTAAATAGGCTTATTGGTGCGGCTGTGCGACACCCACAGCGAAGTGTTGAACTTCCGATAGACATACCTAAAATACACACGGTTTCGGACATACTGCGACGGCTTCAAATCCGGATTGCCTTGGCGAACCGATATGCCGTCGATGGTCTGCACCAGTTCCGACTGCTGCGAGGCCGATGGCATCGACGGATCGTAAAGAAACAGGTAATTCGCCGTTAAATGACTTGATATAGCATAATTCATACTCACATTCACTTTCAAGCGAGAGGCATTCACAATATAGCCATTATTGCTGCTGTGATTATTTTGATACGCTAAATTCACGCCATAGTTGAATTTTCCGTGGCGCCCGTAAAGCTGGGTGTACGCCGACACCATATTCATGCTTATCTCGTCGGAGTTGAGTGATGCGTTTTCCGCTTGGGTATTCTTTAATGAGTTGAAATAGTCCTGAACGCCAAAGTTTGCCACAAAGTGCTTTGAGAACGACTTGCTGTACATCACTTCAGCACCAACACGCCACGCCTCGTTTTTGGTTTGATTGTTCCAACTTTGGTTTTCCGCCACATTTTCCGCCACATCAGACGTAAATCTGCCATAATCTCCAGTCGAGTACCTTCCGTAAGCATTCACCTCTAAGCTCTGGCTTTCGTTTATCTGTTTTCTGAAAAACAAATCCAATTTGGGCGAGGTAAAATCAATGTCGCTATGAAGAAATCGATTGAATTTTCTCACATTCATGCCTATGGTTTCGGTATTCCATGAATTGTCGTCAACCTTTTGACTTTCAAACGACACATCAGTGTTTAGCGCAAACATAGTGTTCACACTGTGCATATAAGTGTAGCCCAGCGACAAGGTGTTTGAGAGATAATTGAAATCGCACGGCATGCCCACACTGCTGCGCACAATTGGGTCTTCACCAAGCGCTTCACTCTTCACAAATCGCTCTTCCGAAGATTTGGAGCGCTTATTGTAGTCACGCCATCCTCCACTGTAGTTCACTTCAAATTCCGACTTTTTGTAATGATAGTTCACACCCACATCGGCATTGATGCTGCCAGTGGTCACTGCGCCCAGGTAATTGGCTATCACATAACCGCCATCGTCTCTGGGCTTCAAAATAAAGTTGATAATCTGGCGGTTGCCGTATCTGATGTCTGGATTGTCGTGATACTCCACGCGAAGCACATTGTCGGGACTCACCGACAGCACATGGTTTATGTCCGTAGGCTTTCCGTTGATTTTAAACACTGGCGTCTTGTTGTCGACCGACACCGACCGCAGTGTCTCATTCACCATCAGTCCAGGCAGTTTAAATTGAATTCTATTCAGCAGCGACAAGCCATTCGTCGATTGCTCCAATTCTCTGGATGAGGGAATGATGATATAGCGGTCTGCCGTCTGCATGACGGATTGCGCAGTGACGGTGACCTCGTCTAAACTGACCGACATTGGGCTAAGCCGCACCACGCCCAAGTCGAGGAAAGACTCCATTGTGCCATCTACTCTCATGTGCACTGGCGCATAGCCTTCTTTCGTGATTTCGAGCGAGAGCGTGGTGTCGCTCACATTTGCCGATGCGAATTGCCCATTTTGGTCTGTCTCTATGCCCACACGCACCTTATTCTCAGCATTGCGCCCCACTATAAGCACTTTTCTTATTGGCTTATTGGTGCCGCCGTCTACCATTGTGCCTCTTATCACATAGGCAAAAGCCTGCGAGGGCACAAAAAGGACAGCCCAAGCCAACATTACGCCAAGCGATTTCACCACATTCCACTTCTTAAACTTTTTTTGAAAATCACGCATCGTTCGTTGTCAGTTAATGGTTTTATTAATCAGTGCCCCAAAATTACTCAAAAAAAAAAAAAATACAAGTTTTTTGGCCAAAAAACTTGTATTCCTGCAGAAAATCTCCACTTCTCCACTTCATGCACACATAACCATGTTTTATTGCTCCGACTTTCGTCACTCTATCGCATTAGAGTTACCATAGGACTGTGGCTTGCCAGATTGAGGTGCGCTGAAGTGCCATCCATTTGCCGAAGCGTCATTCCCGCTGTCGGCATTATGGGTAATCACCACTTCCACACGGCGGTTGAGCGCACGCCCGTCGGCGGTGCGGTTGTCGCCCACCGGACGCTGGTCAGCCATACCTTTGCAGAAAATTTGGCTCGATGGCACACCCTTCTTCATCAAATACGCCTTCACCACTTGGGCACGCTCCACCGAGAGGCGGCAACGCTGATTGTAGGTGCCGGTATTGTCGGTGTAACCGTAGATTTCGGCGCACGCCGTTGGGTCGTTGATGAGTTTGCGAGCCACACGGTCGAGAGCCTTCTTTGCGCCACCGTCGAGCTTGGTTTTGCTTTGTGCGTAGTAAATGCAGTTGTCGCCACGGCGTGGAGCGCTGGAGCGATAGGTATATTGTGGTTGGCTTTGATACAGTTCATCGCCTCCATAGTAGTTTCCGCTTGCATTTTGCTGCCTTTGCTCAGCTTTTTTGTCCATGTCGCTACCGATTGCAGAACCGATAGCCGCGCCTGCCACAGCACCCACAGCCGCACCTATAATCGAGTTGTTGCGGCTTGAGTAGTAACCATTGCCCATCAGCGAACCGATGAAAGAGCCTGCGCTTGCGCCCGAAGTGGCACCCACCACGGCGCCCTTAGTAGAATTGCTTGCGTCGGGGTCCGACATCACTGCCCACTCAGCCAAACCACAACTGGTGGTAGAGCCCATCAACAATGAGCCACATAATATAGTAAGTAAAGTTTTTTTCATAGTCACAAAATTTTAAATTCCACTATCAATGATATGACTTGCGAAACGAAAAATCGTTTAATCCTAATTCACTGCAAATTTACACTAATTTTTTGAATATCAACCACACTACACGACAAACCACCCCTAAAAACTATCGTCTTAACCTCCCAAAAATTCGTCCTAACTTCCAAAAAATCCAATCTCTAACATCTAATATCTGACTTCTAACTTCTAATTTCTAACTTCTAATCTCTCCTTATGCAATCGTTTGAATATTAAATCTCATTAACAAGGTGTGCCCTATCTTGGATTGACTGAAAAAATAGTTTAACTTTGTGTGTGCCTTTTTACGACACAAGAAATCTGAAAACATTAACATATTATAGTATTACAAAATTATGTCAAAAATCACGAAAAAAATGGCCCTCGACTATCACCATTTAGATGATAAGCCTGGAAAAATTTGCGTGGTACCCACCAAGCCATACCAATCTCAAAACGACCTTTCACTCGCATATTCTCCTGGCGTGGGATTCCCCTGCCTCGAAATCAAAGACAACGCCGACGATGTGTATAAATACACCAACAAGGGCAACCTTGTGGCAGTAATCTCAAACTGCACCGCCGTGCTCGGTCTGGGCGACATCGGCCCGCTGGCTGGCAAGCCTGTGATGGAAGGTAAGGCGCTGCTGTTTAAGATTTTCGCAGGCCTCGACAGCTTCGACATTGAGCTCGACGAAAAAGACCCCGAAAAGTTTATCGCTGCCGTTAAGGCGATTTCTCCCACTTTCGGTGGCATCAACCTTGAGGACATCAAAGCACCTGAATGTTTTGAAATCGAACGCCGCCTGAAGGAGGAATGCGACATTCCTGTGATGCACGACGACCAGCACGGCACTGCCATCATCTCTGGCGCGGGACTGATCAATGCGCTTGAAATTCAGGGCAAAAAAGCCAAAGATGTGAAACTCGTGGTCAATGGTGCCGGTGCTGCCGCCATTTGCTGCACACGCCTGTATATGCAACTCGGTGTGAAGAAGGAAAATATCGTGATGTGCGACAGTCGTGGCGTGATTTCCAATCGCCGCGATAAACTCACCGAGCAGAAGAAGGAATTTGCCACCGACCGCGAAATCAACACGCTTGAAGAGGCTATGGTGGGCGCTGATGTGTTTCTGGGGCTTTCGGTGAAAGATGTGGTTACGCCCGAAATGATTAAGTCGATGGCTGCCAAGCCTATCGTGTTTGCGCTGGCTAATCCCGACCCCGAAATCGCCTACGACAAGGCCGTGGCTTCACGCTCCGACCTCATTTTTGCCACCGGACGAAGCGACTACCCCAACCAAATCAACAATGTGCTGGGCTTCCCCTACATCTTCCGTGGTGCTATCGACTGCTCTGCCACCGAAATCAACTCTGCAATGGAGCTGGCGGCTGTGCGCGCTATTGCCGATTTGGCAAAAAAGAACGTGCCACCTGTGGTGAACGCCGCCTACAAGATGAACAACTTGAAATTCGGTCCGAAATACATTCTTCCAAAGGCTCTCGACCCTCGCTTGATCGAGACCGTTTCTACCGCCGTGGCTAAAGCGGCCATGGAATCGGGCGTGGCACGCCGTCCTATCGACGACCTCGACGCTTACCGCTCCGAACTGCGCAAGGTGCTGGGCTACGACAACAAGTTGCTCCGCCGCTTTACCGACACAGCGAAGAACTCGCCAAAGCGTGTGGTGTTTGCGCAAGCCAATACCGACAATATGCTCCAAGCAGCCGTGGAGGCTTACAAGAGTGGCATCTGCTTCCCTATTTTGCTGGGCAACGAGGAAATGATTGCAAAGCGTGCTAAGAAACTCGACCTCGAACTGAAGGGCATCACCATCGTGAACCCTCGCCACGACCGCGAGGAACGCCGCCGCGCACGTTATGCCAAGTTGCACATGAATAAGCATCAGCGCGATGGCATCAACCTGACCGAAGCCTACGAAAAGATGTACGACCGCAACTATTTCGGTATGATGATGGTGGAAACTGGCGAGGCCGACGCTTTCATCACTGGCACTTTCGCCGGCAGCGGCAACACCGTGAAGATTGCAAAAGAGGTGATTGGCATCAAGCCTGGATTCAAGCATTTCGCCACTCTCCACATTCTCAACACCAAGCGTGGCACTTTCTTCCTTGCCGACACTTCTATCAACCACGAGAACTCTACCGAGGAACTGGTTGACATCGCACGCCTCACCTACGACGCTGTGAGATATTTCGCGCACTATCCTGTGATGGCAATGGTTTCGTACAGCAACTTCGGTTCAAACCCCGAACACGGCCCTATCGAAATCCACAACGCCATCGACATCTTGCACCGCGACTATCCCGAAATACTGGTGGAAGGCGAAATGCAGGTGCAATACGCCCTCAACAAGGAGTTGCGCGACAAGCAATTCCCATTCAACAAACTCGTGGGTAAGGATGTGAACACGCTCATATTCCCTAACTTGAGCGCAGCCAACACCGTGTTCCAGATGCTCCTTGAAATGGGCGCCGCCGAAATCGTGGGTCCAATCCAAATCGGTTTGAACAAGCCAATCCACTTCACCAGCATTGACACCTCGGTACGCGACATCGTAAACCTCACCACCATGGCTGTAATCGACGCCAACGTTTACGAAAAAGTAACCCTAAAAAAGTAACTCAGATAACATTTACACGAAGAAAGACCACGATTAGAAATCATGGTCTTTCTTTGTTTTGTCATTGGCCATAATGAGGCACATTTTTGCTTCAGATTTTCGGTATAAGCGTTCTGTAATCAGGCGTACCTTTAGCTATATCCCATTTTGCTATTTGCATCTTTTGAATCTTCTGCCCATAGCCAAAATCAAGAAGATCTGTACGGTTTAGGTTGTTTATTATCTTATCAAGGCTTCCCAAACCTGCAGATGACAACAAAAAAGCTTCTCTGGGATTGCATAATTTACAATAAGCCCATAGTTGTCCAAGATCATGCAAGTTTAGTTGAGTTTTCTTTGCCTCTATAAAAACGAGATTGGTCTCATGTTTGGTTTGTATAATCCCAAGAACATCAATTTGTATGTCAAGTCCAACAACTTGAGGGTATAAGTCTATAATTCCAGATTCTTCTAATATAGAGTCTAACGTGCGAGCATGGGAGTCGATAGTCGTTACAGTTGCGCTCTTATTAGTTTCTTGAAGATATTTGTGCAACCAGCAACGCATAGGCTCATATAGTTCTATTTCAAGTTTAACGTTTCTCGACATAACCTAGTAATTTTGCAAGTTCTATCCATGAGTTGAAATGAAGTCCCCTAATCTCTTTCGGAAGAGAAGGGTCGTTTTCTCCTGGATGTGTTTTCTTTACTCTTTCTGAAGATTTTCTTCTCTCCCAGTAAAACTTGTGAGTTTTAGCAGGGTCTAAAAATTCCAATAATTCCTCACTGTATTTTTCTAATGCATCTTCTTTGTGTTTAATATTAAAGCCTATTGGAAGGAATTCATTGGCGAAAACCTTAATTTGATGTTCTTTTTTCCAATAATTCACTTTCCCTTCATTATATTTTTTTAAGTTGCCATCCCTGAAATTCGGATGTCCGAAATCAATGGTGTGTACAGGTACGTCTACATCTCTTAACATATTTGCAATATCAATGACCATATACCAATTGGCTGGAATCTCAATATAAACCCTATGGGCACCTTCCTCTCCATAAGCCCTATTACTCTTACGAATATAGCCTGTAGCGTCAGCAATACCTCTGATTAGAGATTTTTTCTCCTCTGTGTTCAGATTAAAGAGTTCTGGATTCATTTTCATCGTTGTATGATGGACACCCCTATCAATTAGACGTAAAATTTCCCTCAGGGCATATTCCTCATTAGCTTTCACAAAAGACAATTTCGTAGAGTGCGTCG
>OQWM01001486.1_pt1 | contig 16156 bp, 11 predicted proteins | sample 1691531 | NCBI WGS metagenome assembly OQWM01 (sample SAMN03418257, study PRJEB22391) | human gut metagenome | biome: human-gut; feature: organic feature; material: feces | host: Homo sapiens | place: Tanzania | collected 2013-01
TTCCGCGCTGCGTGATCATCGGGAAGAACGGAGTGATCGCTTACGTCGGGATCGGATCTACCGAGGCCGGCCTTAAGGAGATCGCAGGGACGCTCCGGAAGGAACTGGCGAAATAGGACTTCCTCGGTCACTGAGCCTGTCGAAGTGACATTGTTATATTGATTTACAGAATGGTTGGCACGCTTCGACAAGCTCAGCGGCCAACCTTTTCTATATGGCGATGGACCGGGCTACTGTGTAGCCCATTGACCAGGCGGCTTGCAGATTGAAGCCGCCTGTTATCGCGTCCACGTCAAGGACTTCTCCGGCAAAATAGAGGCCAGGATGGTTCCTGGACTCAAGGGTATTGAGGTTGATGTTGGAAAGGGCGACCCCGCCACAGGTGACGAACTCCTCCTTGAAACGGCTTTTGCCACGGATCTGGTACTCGTCATTGATTAATGTGTTCACAAGACGGTTCATTCCTTTGGATCCCAGTTCGGCCCAGCGGGCATCCTCACGGATTCCGCACTTGGTCAGGAGTTCCACGACTTCCACACCGTCCTCGAAAAGTCCGGTGACATCCGTTTCTCCTTCACGACCTCTCAGGCAGCCGATTTCAACGAAAGGTTCTCCTCCTGGCAAACCAAGTACAGCGACCGCTGCGGAGACGAGTTCGTTGCCTCCGTCCGCCGCCTCGGCCTGATAACGTTCCGTCTCGCGATGATCCTCTCCGCCCTCCGCATAATGGAGGACGGCATCATCGAGGACAGACTGATCTGCCTCGACACCGACTATCAAAGTGCGATGACGATGGCCTCCGTGATCCTCTACCACAACGCCCACGTCTTCCTCACCCTCCCGAAAGCCGACACGGCTCAGACCACCTCCTCTGCCACCACCACAAGAACCACCCTCCAGCAACGCCAGTTCCTCGAATCCCTCCCGCCAGAGTTCGACCGCCAGACCTACACCGAAACCGCCCTCAGCATCAACCCACGCACCGCCGACCGCATCATCCGCCGCTGGTGCGACACCGGCCAGCTGGAGAACGTCTCGCACGGGAAGTATCGGAAGAAATAGAATTACATAAAGTCCGAATCTTTCGGAACTTTTCATAAATTTGCAAAGACAAAGAAGATGACGATTATGACTATTGCCGAAATACAGGGACTCATCAAGAAAGACGAAACAAGGACTCTTGAACTGAAGAAGACCACAGGAGAGCTGAAAGAAGCGATGCATACTGTATGCGCATTCCTCAATACCTCCGGAGGCCAACTTCTATTTGGCATAGCGCCAGGTTCTTTGCAAGTCATAGGACAGCAGGTAACTGATAACACTCGTAGAGAGATTGCCCGCGAGTTGACCAAGATTGAGCCGGCTGTCTCATTGGATGTGAATTACATTGAACTGGACGGGAAGTCTGACTTCTATGTCATCGTGATTGATGTGCCGACAGAGCCGAACAGAAACCGCCCGTATGTGTACGATGGCAAGCCGTACTACAGGATTGAGAGCACCACATCGGTGATGCCACAGTCGATGTATCAGGAACTGCTTCTGCAAAGGGATGCCCGCAAGATGAAATGGGAAGAGGAAATCGACCAGAAGGCCAGCGTGGATTGCCTTGACGAGGAATCCGTAAGACGGCTTGTAGCCTCCGGCATTCAGGCCGGAAAGATTCCGGAAAGTATGCGCATCAAATCCATTCCGGAAATCCTTGACAAGATGAAATTGAGTGAGAACGGACACACCAAGAATGCCGCGGTAGCTTTGTTTACCAAGGAGGATTACGCACCCATACAACTTCATATCCGGTTGGCCAGATTTAGAGGAACTAATAAGAGGGAGTTCATAGACAATAGGCGTTCAATTGGAAATATATTCCATCTCTACGATGACGGTATGGCGTTCCTTTTCAAGCATCTGAATATCTCAGGAACATTTGTTGACGGGCAACCGGAGAGGGTCGAATCCCTGACTATCCCGTACAAGGCCCTGAGAGAGTGTCTCCTGAACGCCTTGGCGCACAGACTATATGATTCACCATCGGGCTTTGTGAGCATAGCGGTATATGACGACCGTGTTGAGATTGAAAACCTCGGAACTCTACCGGCCGGATTCACTCTGGACGATATGATGAAGCCGCATATCTCCCACGCACAGAATCCGCTCATCGCCCAGATTATGTACTACGGGAAATATCTTGAGACTTGGGGGCGTGGCATCGAGTTGATGAATGATGAGTGCGAACTCGCAGGTGTCCCGAAGCCGAAATTCGAGATGACCGGAGGATGCTTCAAGGCGACTTTCCAGAGGAATGACTATGTTGAAGATGCGGCCAAAGGGGTGAACGACAAGGGTGAACGAGGGGTGAACGACAAGGGTGAACGAGGGGTGAACGACCTTAATGATACGGAAATAAGAATTCTTGCAATAATCTCCGCCAATCCGTCGGCTTCCATTTCCAAGATTGCAGAAACGTTATCATTGTCAAGAAAAAACACCCACAAGCATATGGCTGGGCTTCAGGAAAAAGGTATCATTAAAAGAGTAGGGCCTAACTTCGGGGGGACTTGGAAAATCAACCGCCAATAACGACAAAACTGACAGAATACGCAAAATGCGCAGTCTGTCAGTTTTATATTGCATCCCTTACTTTATGCGGAACAACATCACAAAAACCACCAACAAATCACCGAAAACCGACCTGAAAACCACAAGCGCTCTCTGAATATCCGAAGTCACCTGCCTCGTGGATATCGAAAATTTCTCGGCGATCTCCTTATATGTCAGACCATCCACCCTGCTCGCCATAAAAACCTCAAAACTCCTGTCTGGAAGCCTTTGGCGGCAAGAAGCTATCCTATCTTCCAGATCGGAGATGAAAGACATACTATCGGCCTCCCTCTCCGCCAGAATGTCAACCATCGCATCACGCAGTGCAGTGTTTCTTATCTCCGTATGGGCATCCGCAAGTCTGGACTGTCTCTTGATAAAATCGTAGCACCCGCTTATCAAGACCTTAAAGAAATACCCTTTGATGTTATCCCCTTTGGTAAACTTCTCCCTCTTCTCAAGAACCTTGAGAATGCTCTCTGAATATATGTCCTCAGCCACAGCCCGCTCGCGTACAAAAGACATAGTATGGGCTATAAACTTACCTCTGTCCTTATTGATAGCGGCAAGTTCCTCCATAAAATATGTCAGGTCCACGCTCGGCATACGATGCAATTTTAAGCAAAAATACTAAAAATGTTCAATTTTGCCTGTAAACATTCGATTCTCGTTCCTTTATTATTATGTAGGCTTTTTAACAAACACTAAAAATGAAAGAAATCAACGACAAGACTCTGTTCCGTTACTTCAGCGCCAAAAGCACTACTGAGGAGGAACACGACATAAATGAATGGCTCCTTCAGGATGAGGGTAATGTCAGAAAACTCAAGGAATCATACAGCCTATGGGAAACATTGCTTTTCAGCGGTTCCGGCAATAACGAGGAAGAGCATATGTCGGCCACACGGAGACATCGCAAGCCACTCCGCTCCATAATGCTTGCCGTTGCCAATATCGCGGCCTTGCTTGTATTCTTCCTCATTGCCGGATATGTTATGCACCGTACTGATGCCGCGAGACTTGCCACCACAATGAATACAATTGAGATTCCTGCCGGTGGAAAGATGGACATCACACTTTCTGACGGAACCAAGGTCTGTCTCAATGCTGGAGCGTCAATCAGTTATCCGATGCGGTTCTCACGAAGATTCCGCGAAGTCTCCGTCAAAGGGGAAGCCTATTTCAATGTGGCGCACGATGAAAACAAACCATTCATTGTCAAGACTCTACTCTCGGACATCGAGGTGCTGGGGACAAAGTTCAACGTCAATTCAGATGAGGAGAGCAGGCACCTGTCCGTAGCACTTTTAGAAGGAAGCATAAAACTGTGCGGCGATGCCGGCGAAAAATTGATGTCACCGGGGCAGAAAGTTGAAATCAAGGATGGGCAATTCTTATGCGAGTCCTACAATACAGCCAAGGATACGCGTTGGATGAACGGCATTCTTGACATCAGCGGTCTGACATTCTCGGAAATTATGAAGAAAATGGAGAACGCTTTTGGTGTAAAGATAGTCATCGAACGTAAGAACATCCCTGAAATAGGCTTCAAGGAAGCCGAACTCCATCAGAGCGAAGGAGTCGAATCCGCTTTGAAGTCTCTCCAGTATGCTGGTGTTGACTTCAAGTATGTCAACGACTTCAAAACAGGAGTGATCTACATCCGATGACCATTACGGAGGCATCTCCTGAAACATAACCACGACAATTATTTTTTTTAATAACACAAAAATATGACTGGATACGGAATTCTGCAGAAGATCTGCGGCACATTCTGTTTTGCGATTCTTTTCGCGCTGTCAGTCTCGGCACGACCGGTTTTGCAGGACGAAGACATCCGTCTTACCTTGCAACTCAAGGATGTCAAACTTGAAAAGGCGATAGAAAGCATCAAGGAACAGAGTCCATACCTCTTCTTTATCAGCATCGCGAACCTTGACCAGAAGGTCTCCATCTCGGTGAAAGATGCAACGATACAGAACGTATGTAGTAAACTCTTCACCCCGCTCGGGATCGACTACAAGATCAACGGGCACTACATCTACCTGTCCCCCAAGCCGAAACGGGAATCACGGACGGTCAGCGGGGCAGTGACCGACCAGAACGGGCAGCCGGTCCCCGGCGCATCGGTGTTCGTGCAGGGAACGACCACAGGCACGACCACCGACGTTGACGGACGGTTCACCCTTCCGGTGCCGGCCGGACAGCTGGACGGCAGGCTGGAGTTCAACAGCCTCGGCTACGAGACCGTCACACTGCCGATCGGCGACAGGAGCATATTCAATGTGATGATCAAGGAGGAGGTCGTGTCGCTGGAAGGCACGGTCGTGACGGCGCTCGGCATCAGGCGCGACCAGAAAGCCCTGAGCTACAACGTGCAGGAGGTCAGGTCAGACCTGCTGACAACGGTCAAGGACGCCAACTTTATGAACTCCCTCAGCGGAAAGGTCGCCGGAGTCAACATCAACTCCTCGTCCTCCGGCGTCGGCGGAGCGTCCAAGGTCGTGCTCCGAGGCAACAAGTCCATCAGCCAGTCGTCCAACGCCCTGTACGTCATCGACGGCATCCCGATGTACAACTTCGGTGGCGGCGGAGGGACCGAGTTCGACTCCAAGGGAGCGTCCGAGTCCATCGCCGACATCAACCCGGAGGACATCGAGAGCATCTCCGTCCTGACCGGAGCCGCCGCGGCGGCGCTTTACGGCTCGGAGGCCGCCAACGGGGCCGTGATGATCACCACGAAGAAGGGACAATCTGGCAAGATTAAAGCGACCTTCTCCAGCAACACGGAGTTTCTGGATCCGTTCATAATGCCAGAGTTCCAGAACCGCTATGGCACCGGACTCAATGGCTCAGAGGCCGCATCAAGCCTGTTCAGCTGGGGAGCGTATATTCCCGAAAGCGGCAGAGGCTACTCTCCTACAGACTATTTCCAGACAGGAAAGACCTACACCAACGCCATAACGGTCAGTGGAGGAACAGACAAGAACCAGACCTACGTCTCGGCTGCGGCCGTGGATTCCGACGGCATCATCCCGAACAACAAGTACGACCGTTACAACTTCACTTTCCGTAACACAAGTTATTTTCTGAAAGACAAGCTGAAGTTCGACGCGAGCGCGAGCTACATCATCCAGAAAGACAGGAATATGACGAACCAAGGAGTTTATGCGAACCCTCTGACATCCGTCTATCTGTTCCCGAGGGGAGAGGATTTCGATGTTTATAAGGTGTTCGAGAGGTACAATCCGGGAACCAAGCTGATGGAGCAGTTCTGGAGCACGAACCTGCAAGGTGACCTTCATATGCAGAATCCTTACTGGATCAACTACCGCAACCTGAGGGACAACAACAAGAAGCGCTATATGCTCTCGCTCCTCGTCAGCTATGACATCCTCGACTGGCTCAATGTCGCCGCCCGTGTACGTGTTGACAACGCCGATAACCTGTTTACGCAGAAATACTATGCTTCTACCGAGCCGGTCATCTCCGAAGGCGGGGAGAACGGCCACTACACCGAGGCGAGGACGTTCGACACACAGACCTACACCGACATCATCGCAAGCGTGAACAAGACTTTCGGCAAAGACTGGAGCCTCGTGGCCAACATCGGAGCGTCGCTGAACGACATCAAGACCGATGAGCTCCGTTACGGCGGCCCGATTCAGGCGAACGGCCTTGCCAACGTGTTCAATGTCTTTGATCTTGACGACACTATGAAGCGGGCGAGCAAGACAGGATGGCACGACCAGACACAGTCCGTCTTCGGCAGCGTCGAGATCGGCTGGAGGAAGATGCTCTACCTCACCGCCACAGGGCGCAACGACTGGGCCTCCCAGCTCGCCGGCTCGTCAAGCAGCTCGTTCTTCTACCCGTCCGCCGGACTCTCGTGGGTGCCGACCGCCGCCTGGGATCTCGGCGCGCTCAGCTACCTCAAGGTGCGCGGCTCGATTGCCTCGGTCGGAATGCCTTTCCCGAGATTCCTTACGGTTCCTACTTATGAATATGACGCCACAAACAAGATCTGGAAGAACAAGACCCACTACCCGATCGGCGACCTGAAGCCGGAGCGCACGCTCACCTACGAGGTCGGAATCGAGACCAGGCTCTGGCAGGACCTCAGCCTCAACGTCTCCTGGTACCTCGCAGACACCTACAACCAGACCTTCGACCCGTCCCTGCCTCCATCATCGTCCTACACGACCATCTACCTACAGACCGGAAGCGTCAGAAACACCGGAATCGAGGCGAGCCTCGGCTACAACCACACCTGGGGAGGTTTCACGTGGGACAGTGGACTCACGTTCGCCTGGAATAAGAACGAGATCCGCGAGTTGGCGGCTGATGCCACCAACCCGGTCACAGGCAAGAAACTGAATCTTGAGAAGCTTGATGTCAAAGGACTCGGCAGAGCCAAGTACATCCTCCGCAAGGGAGGCACACTCGGTGACCTTTATTCAACCTCCGACCTGCTGTACAACAGCAACGGCTACATAGAGGTCGATGACAACAGCGATGTGACCGTCTCGGACACCGGAGAGGAGATATTCCTTGGCACAGTGTTTCCTAAATACAATCTTGCCTGGCGCAACAACTTCAATTGGAAAGGTTTGAGCCTCGGATTCCTGTTCAGCGGACGGATCGGTGGTGTCTGCTATTCCGCCACTCAGGCTTACCTTGACTACTATGGTGTGTCCGAGGCCTCGGCTGCCGCAAGAGACGCGGGCGGAGTGCTCATCAACGGCCGCCAGATGCTTGACGCTCAAAAATGGTTCAGAAAGATAGGCTCCAGCAGCGGACTCCCGCAGTACTACACTTACAGCGCCACGAACTTCCGTCTCCAGGAACTCAGCGTCGGCTACACGCTCCCACGCAAGTGGTTCAAGGACAAAGCCGGAATCACACTTTCCCTCGTGGGACACAACCTCTGGATGATCTACAGCAAGGCTCCGTTCGATCCGGAGTCTGTGGCCACCACAGGTAACACCTATCAAGGAATCGACAACTTTATGATGCCATCGCTGCGAAGCGTCGGCTTCAATGTGAAACTTGAATTCTAATGATGGAGGAATATACAATGAGAATATCCAACACAGTGGTCTGCGCCGTGATCTCCCTGTCATTGGTTTCCTGCACGGGTAACTTTCTTGAGTACAACACGAACCCTAACCAGGTGACTGACGAGCAGATGCAGGCCTACAACTACAAAGTGGGAGCCGAAGTGCTTACCCTGCAAAGCAATGTGGTACCGGTGCAGGAGCATTCGTACCAGTTCATCGAAAGCCTCTCGGCCTGTCCGTTCGCCGGCTACATCGGTGAGGCGGCCCTGTGGGAGGAACGCTTCACAACATTCAACCCGGGGATAACCTGGCGCAAGGCCGTCTTCTCCGATGTCATCACCAACGCCTACGCCCCATACCGAGGAATCAAAGGCGAGACCGATGATGAGGTGTCAGGAGCGTTCGCATCGCTTTTCCGAGTCGCGATAATGCATCGTCTCACGGACAACTTCGGCCCTATTCCGTACAGTGACATCCTCAAGACCGAGGATGTGACCGTGAAGTACGATCCGCAGGAAACCGTCTATGACGAAATGTTCGCCGAACTTGACGAAGCCATCGCCGGACTGAAAAACAACGCCGGAATCCCGGCCTCTGGATGGAGCAGGTACGACCTCGTCTATTACGGCGACATCGCGAAATGGGTGAAGTATGCCAATTCCCTGAAACTCAGGATGGCTATGAGGCTCAGTTATGTAGCCCCGGCCACCGCTAAGGCCAAGGCCACCGAAGCCATCGCCGCTGGTGTCATCACCGAGAACGCTGACAACGCTTTTATGCATCCTGCGGACAACCGCATCGCCTTGATTCAGAACACTTGGGGAGACCACCGCATCGCAGCCGACATCATCAGTTATATGAACGGCTATTCAGACCCACGTCGCGAGAAAATGTTCACAAGTGTGGAGACTGAAGTCGAGAAGAACGGCAAGAAGGAAACCATCACCGGATTCTATGGAGTCAGAGTCGGAGGCTCAATCACTGACAAGGACGCATTCAAGGCCGCCTACAGCAATATGATAGTGGACTCATCATCCCCTATCCTATGGTTGAACGCAGCCGAAGTGAGCTTTCTGATGTCTGAATATGAACTCCGCTGGGGAGACTCCGCCAAAGCCAAGGAACTATATGAAAACGGCATCATCCTATCATTCGAGGATAAAGGTGCGGCCGGAGCGGAGGAATACATCGCCGACGCGAAGAGCAGACCCGAATCTTACAACGACCCTCTTGGACAGTACAGCGTTAGCACTCCTCAAAGCGAGATCACGATCGCCTGGGAGGAAAGCGGCAATCTGGCTGACGGGACATCTCTGACCGACAGCCCTGCGGAAAGGAATCTGGAAAGGATCATTACCCAGAAATGGCTGGCGATCTTCCCGTCCGGAGCGGAAGGCTGGGCCGAGTACCGCAGGACAGGTTACCCACGGTTGCTCCCGGCGGTACAGGACAAGAGCGGTGGCACGGTGGATCTGAACCACCGCGCAAGAAGACTTATCTACCCTGCCGAGGAATATTCCGGCAACGGCGAGAACCTCAGCGAGGCTGTGAACCAGCTCAACTCCGAGTCTTTGGACAATTCCGGAGACACCTTCGGAACAAGGGTATGGTGGGATAAAAAGGACTACAGATAATGATTAAAGATATGAGACACAAACTATTCATGACAATGTGCTGCCTTGTATCGGTTTCGCTTGCATCCTGTTCCGACTGGAGAGAGATCGAGTCGGTCAACATTGATGTAAAGCGACCGTGTGACCAGGCTCCGGAGTTGTGGTCAAGATACACAGCGGCCCTGAGGTCCTACAAACAGACCGAACATTACATTCTTTACGCCCGTCTGGAAAACTCACCATCGCCTCAGGCCGGAGAGAAGAACTATATGCGCTGCCTTCCGGACAGTCTGGACATCGTGAGCCTCACAAACGCTGACAATTTCTCGGCCAAGGACTCCGAGGATCTGGCCGTGATGAGCGAGAAAGGCATAAAGGTACTCTACCAGATTGATTTCGCATCCAGAGTTGGAGAGTTGTCCGATGCCACGAAACTCGGAGCCTACCTCGACAAGGTCATCTCTTCCGTTAAAGAGCTCGGGCTTGACGGATTCTCCTTCACCGGAACAGCCAGAACTGATGACTCCAAAACGGCCGAACTCTCGCGGATGATGGTCGAAAGACTCTCGGCGGCGAAGAGCGACGGACAGATTCTCGCTTTCGAGGGAAATCCAAGATTCATCAGCAAGGATGACATCACGAAGATTGACTATTTCGTCCTTGACACCGAACAGACACTGAATGCCCAGGAGATTCGCTTCCAAGTGCTTGAGGCTGTGGAAAGTCTCGGGATTCCGTCCGCGAAGATACTTCTTGCGGCCCAGGCCGACGGCACGGTCACAGATGAGGACAAGGTGGAGAACCCAGCCCTTGAGGAGATGGCCGACAGGGTCATCGCTTTCGGGCCTCTCGCCGGACTGGCTATCTACAATATGGACACGGACTACTACCACACAGGCTCGAACTACTCAGCCTCACGGGCCGTGATCCAAATTCTCAATCCTTCAAAATAGACAAAGGAATATGAAAACCAAAATATTGACATTTTTAGCTTTCACCGCTGTCGCCACTTTGTCGTGCAACAGGTATGGCAGTGAGACTCATCCGTTTGACAACACTGTCTTTATGGATGTGAGTTCGGTGCGGCAGGATCAGGCCACGACCTTCGGGAACAACATAGAGGGATTCACGAGGGAGATCACAGCCCAGATCGCCTATCCAGCCGAAAAGGACGTGAAGGCAAGCATAAAGATTGACAAGTCCCTTGTGGATCAATACAACGGCCGCCACGGAACCGACTACGAGATGCTTCCGGAGCGGTACTACGACTTCGCCGGAGCGGATGTGACCATTCCTGCTGGAAGGACATATTCAGAAAGCGTCAGCATCGGCTTCAAAGGTCTGACCGGAGAAGGCGAAAGCCACGACGGAGCGCTCACGATAGACAAGACTTGGCTTCTGCCAGTCAGGATGACATCGTCAGATCTGGATGTGCTGAACGCCTCGTCCGTTGCCTACTACCTTGTCAGACGCTCCTCCGCCATCACTTCCGCCGCCCGTCTGACGGACAACTGGATCAATTTTCCTAGCCTTGACGAGCCGGGCGAAGGCAGCGCGGCATTCAACGGCCTGAAGGCTGTGACCTATGAGGCACTCATCTACATCGACAGGTTCGATCTCACTAACAGTTTCGGAGACTGCAACATCTCGTCCATTATGGGAGTCGAGCAATACCTGCTCCTCAGAATCGGCGACACCAATTTTGAGCGCCAGCAGCTTCAGTTCGACGGCAGCGGCGGCGGAACAACCTTCGGCAAGTTCCCTGTAAGCGATCCGGGAAAGAAACTCTACGAAAGACGTTGGTATCACGTCGCCTGCACCTACGACTACGACACCCGCACCACGCGTGTCTATGTCAACGGCAGGATTCAGAGTGAGGGTCTTGAAATGGGCTCCTCTACCACAGGCATCAACCTGGCGCAGCGCGCTCTCGGAGAGAATGAGGCCTACCAATTCTTCATCGGCAAGTCCTACAACGACTTCCGTCCTCTGCAGGGAATGATAGCCGAGGCCAGAGTATGGTCAGTGGCCAGAACTCCGGAGCAGATTTGGGAGAATATGTACCGCATCGAGAACCCTGAGACCGACCCTACGCTGATCGGTTACTGGAAATTCGATGAAGGCAAAGGTAACACAATCAAGGATCACTCCCGCTACGGCAATGACGGTGTCGCCCAAAGCGACATCATCTGGCCGGCCGGAATAGAAATCCCGGAAATAAACAAGGAGGACTAAGCGATGAAAACCAATAAAAAACACATTCTGTCTATCGCGATTGCCGCGGCTATAGCTGTCTCCTGCGACCAAGTCGATCCAGTAAGCCTCAGCAGAGGGAATCTTCCTGACGAAACGGCGATGGTCACATCAACCGTGACTCTAAGGAGCTCCAAGACTTCCAGAACCACGATTCCAGTCATCATCACCACCGGAGAAGGACACGTCACCGAAGGCCTCCTCGCGGCTATGCCAAACCCTTCCAGACTTGAGCAGACTATCATGGTCAGTGCCGAGCCATCGCTTGTCGAGGTTTACAACGCCAAGCACAAGACTGATTTTCAAGAATTTCCGGCACCATTCTTCAGTTTTGGAGATGAAAGCACACTGAAAATCCCGACCGGCAAGACCTCATCTGACATTATAAGGCTGAATCTCTGCTCCAAGAACGCGCTGGGCAACAAGCTGGAACCCGGCAAGTATCTCCTTCCTGTCTCCGCAGCGGTCTCGGGTGCGTCAATGGGCAAAAACACGCTCTACTACGAGATAACTGTGCGAGAACCGTTCAAAGGGGTTGCCGAACTCACCGAAGCCCCGGCATTCTTCGTGTTTTACCTGAACACCACCCAGTACGATCCTCGCCTTGTCACCGACTATTATCTGATGGGTTCAAGCAAGGATGACTGGTACAAGGCAATCGGGAGCATCGTGAACCTGAGACGTTCCACCGTGGCTTACGACACCGCAACCGGCCGTGCTCTCCTGAAACTCGCTCCCGATCTCAGGTACGTCCTCGACCACTGGACCACAAGGGTACGTCCCGTCCAGGAAAGCGGCAGAAAAGTCTGCCTCTGCATCGAGGGTGGCGGACAAGGAATCGGATTCTGCAATATGACCGACTCCCAGATAGAAGATTTCGTGGAGCAGGTGCGTCTGCTGATGAGCCAGTACAGTTTCGACGGCATCAATCTATGGGACCGCAACTCTGGCTACGGCAAGGAAGGAATGCCTCCGATGAACACCACCTCCTACCCAAAGTTGATCAAAGCCCTGCGAGAACTCCTCGGCAAAGACAAACTCCTGACTCTGACCGACTATGAAGAGCCCACCGAATATTTCTGGGACACCGCTGCCACCGGCGGAATCAAGGTCGGTGAATATCTTGATTACGCCTGGTCAGGCTACTGCGACGAGAAAGAGGCCTATCAAATTGTCGATCCTTATCATCAGGGAGAAGCCGGTGTTTCAACATTACATCCCCGGAAACCGATTTCAGGACTTGATTCAGAACGCTATGGCTGCCTGAACGTTCCGTGGAGGAGGCAAACCGTTCAAGACGAGGCGGAATTTCTTGCTTGGGAAGAAGCATTTATAAATGGTCGGAAGTGGTATAATGCGAATCTGAACGGAAACAACATCGTTGTCTATGAAGACATCAGGACTAGTCTGCAAGATGCTTACGAGACAAGTTGGGATTTTATGTTTATCGAAATAATGTCCTTGATTTCAGATAGTGCATATTATCAATTAGATAAAACTCAATTATCTAATTGGGGCACTCACTTAGGCTACGGAAAATGGCTGAAAGACTGGTAGTTTTACCAGATTCTAATAATCAATTAAATTTAAATTCTATGAACAAAGTTATGTTCTTGGTATCTGCTGCTGTAGCAGCCACGATGCTCGTCTCCTGCAACAAGGAGAACCAGTTCGAAGCGACGTCAACAGTTGACGAGACTCAAAGTGTAACCACCAGAGCCTATGGAAGCAAGACTCCGAAGATCGTGTCTTATGTCGAGGTTAACGACGTGAACCCGCTCAACGCCGGCGACTATCTGATGCCGGACGGAAGCACTTTCGTGGACATCGTGGAACTCTTCGCCGCAAACATCCACAAGGATGATGATGGGAACCCTACCCTGTACCTCAACGACAAACTCACACCGATTCTTGAAGACGGCGCCGCTGAAACCTATGTCGCGCCACTACAGGCAAAAGGCATTATGGTGCTTCTCACTGTTCTCGGCGACTGGCAGGGAATCGGTGTCGCCAATATGACCGACACACAGGCGGAGCAATTCGCCACCATTCTGGCCTATGCCGTTGTCAGGTACGGTCTTGACGGTATCGGCTTCGACGATGAGTACGCCAACTATTCAGGCTCCCTTGTCAGCGGATCCTTCGGCAACATCATCTCCAAGCTGCGCTCCAAACTGGCATCAGGCAAACTCATAACCGTGTTCTCCTATGGTAACACCAGCCAGATAAACTCCACTGCGGGTGCTCTCGTTGACTATGCCTACACCGACTTTGCCACTTGGAACTCCACAATCGGCATTTCAGGCGTAAGCAAGAGTGGATGGGCTCCAAGCGCATACAACCTCGGCAACTACTATTGGTCCAGCACGCTCAACACCATCACAAGCAAGGCACAGGAAGCCAAGAACGGAGGTTATGGCGCCATTATGACGTTCAACCTGCGCCCTACTTCCGAGAGAAGTCCGCTCCCGGTATTCCAGGCAATTTCTGACGGGTTGGGCACTGGCACCATCTCGTGCTCCAACGGCAACCGTTCAAGGGACATCACCCCTGAACCAGATGGTTTCACCATTACATATTCAGATACACTGTAATACTGATGTTTTGACCTTGAACAACAAACGTATTCTTAAGATGAACAAAGCGTTAATACCTGCATTCATATCTGCAATCGTACTTTCCGCCTGCACAAGTTTAATGGAATCTCCAGAACAAACCACAGCCGCGAATGAGTTCAGCGTCTATCTTACAGGCGCACAGCAAACGCGAGTGGTAAATGATGGATTATCCACAAAATGGGAGGGTGGAGAAACAATCAATCTTTACCACGCTGTCGCTGGAACTGAGACATATACTCTGAACAGTGCTTTTAAGGTAGAGGGTGTTTCCGGAAAATTTACTGGAAATCTAAAAACCGAACTTGATGAGGCATCTAATTATGATTGGTATGTGCTATTCCCCTACAATTCAAATATTAAACAACCAAATGGGACAAAAGGTAACATCACCATAGGTGCTAGTAAAGGCATCGAAACCCAGAATGGCTATAATAGTATGGCGCATCTTGCAGGAAAGGCCGCATTCCCTATGGCAGGGTCTGTGAAAAATGTTCCAGCAACAGAATACCCAACTATTCCACTAAAGCATATCGCTTCAGTCATAGCGTTCAATGTGACCAATAATCTCGATGATGATATTGTTGTGAATAGTATCAATATTTCCGCTCCTAAGGGAATCGTTGGCTCATTTTTGGTTGATTTTACCAAAGATATTTTTTCTCTCAAAGAAGGAAGCAACTACTCATCAAGGTATGTGGCACAACTTAATGTTGAAAATGGAGCGACACTGAAAAAGGGTGAGAAAGCGGTATTCTATTTTGGCGTGGCTCCATTTGTCGCTGAAACTGGAACAGAACTCAATTACTATGTAAACGTCACAGCTGGTAGCAAGCAATTAACTCAAAAGTATAGCCAAGTCTGTAACGAGTCCGTGGCGTTTAATTCCGGACATATCAAAAACATAAACATGTCCTTTTCCTCACAGGGAGCCACAGCTTTAACAACAAATCACGATGACTTTAAGTCTTTCAACCTTGGAGCCAGAGATACTTCTGTGCCGAAACTTTACACCAGTTTTGATGGTTGGGTGTTGACTAATGGGTATGTGATTGATCCCAGAAATTTCAGTGCGTGTCCAAGACTTTCTCCAGTGCTTGAAGGCAAAACGACCGCTGGGGGAACATTGGTTTCCCCGAAATTTGCCAACGGATGCGGAACGCTGAAAATCAAGTATGGAATTTACAACAGCAACGATAAGATTTCATTCAATGTTATTGTCAAGGATGCTGATGGAAAAGTATTCAAGACTATTCCTGTGTCTCAGGAGACTCCGGAGAACAAAACCGAATACATTTTTTCCGAGCCCATCAACCTATCAGGAGATTTTCAGGTCGAGTTCGTAAACCTAAGCCCTCAGCAATCCACAACGACTTCAAAAGACTGTGTCGCAATTCTCTCCGTAGAGTGGACGAACTATCCTGCATAGTTTCACCATTCCCCAATCATCCCTGCGGCTCACCCCGCAGGGATATTCATTTAGTGGCTTTGGCATATCAGTCGCCACTGGCATATTCATTCAACTTTTATCGGCATATATCCTCTCATTTTCCAGTCTTCTCGCCGTCACTATTCTGGTCACATCGACTGGTTCCGTAACTGCTGCGAAACCGTCCGGCAACATCTGTGGCCTAAACCTGTCGAACCATTAGGATGGTGCACTATGACAAGCCCATCGACTGCACTCTTACAGAACCCTGACCGTACCAGACCGCTCGACAGTCCAGTTACAATAGCTGCATCCACAATCTTTTATCGTCCATCCTGCCAATAATCGCAACTCTCTGAATATCACAAGGTGGAATGTCACAAAAAAACGAGGAAATCAGGGAAAGGCATCGGCCTATATCGTGCCAAACGTCTTATGGAGTTTTGTAAAGGTCGATTGTATGTGGATCCTGGAACCGAGAAAATTCAGGAAGCAGATGAATTGTACTACTCAGATAATACTTTCATCATCAATACTACGTTAAAAATTTAAAAACACTGTGGCATACAGCCACTTACGTATACA
>OQWM01001487.1_pt1 | contig 16148 bp, 14 predicted proteins | sample 1691531 | NCBI WGS metagenome assembly OQWM01 (sample SAMN03418257, study PRJEB22391) | human gut metagenome | biome: human-gut; feature: organic feature; material: feces | host: Homo sapiens | place: Tanzania | collected 2013-01
CTTGCATGTGTTAAGCACGCCGCCAGCGTTCATCCTGAGCCAGGATCAAACTCTCATGTTCAATGTTGATCCAAGTTCAAGAAGCACTAGCTTCTTTATCCTTGTTAATTACTGTTCTCTATAAAGAACGTTCGTTGATTTTTACTAAAATCATCTGAAAAATTCATTAGAATTTTCAAGGTTGTCTTATTGTTCAGTTGTCAAAGATCTTTTTGTGATCCGCTTCTTGTGTATAAGAAGCTTTATTATTTTATCACAGTTCTTTTTGTTTGTCAAGAACTTTTTTAATTTATTTTGTTGTTCTGAGCTGTTCTGCTCTGCAACAACTTTTATATAATATCATTTCTGATCTCATCTGTCAAGAACTTTTTAACTTTTCTTTCAGATCTGATCTCTATTGTTCTGATCGTTCTCCGTCAGCAACTTTTATAGATTATCACATCTGATCACTTATGTCAAGAAGTTTTTTTCATTCTTTTCAGAGTCAAAAACCGAATCTGATGTTATATTTTTCCGCCGCTCTTTCAGCGACGTTGACTATCTTACCATAGCTGTATACAGTATGTCAACAGCTTTTTTATGTTTTTTCGATAATTATTTTTACCATCCATATATTGTGTTTTTCTTTATCAAAGCTACAATATATGGATGGCATTTTTCATTTTATAATAGATACGTTATATTTATGGTTCCCGAAATTTAAATACGCACTGTATTTTTCCTTCATGATATCTAAAAATCCTGCCTTCTAAAATATTTTCCTCATAGAATGGTTGCATTACCCAGAATCTGTCTTTTCCTGATTTTAAATAGAAGTTTGTCATCAGCTCATATTTTTTCTTTTTTGCATACTGCTTCATATCCTTTGAAAATTTTGCTATCTTTGGATAATTATTTTCGGATAAGCCTTCCTTCTTCTTCAAATTTTCCAGATGATTTCCCTTTCGGTATGTTACCTCATCTTTCTTTAAATCAATGACTATACTCTTAAGCTCTTTGTCATCTTTGGCATTGATTGTTTGCTCTTTTGAATTATATCTGCATTCATTATAAATCAGATATTTTTCTCCATCTTTGGATGGATAAAACATTGTTGATTCTTCACTATAGTAATAACCCATTCCATATGGATGCAGATTTATGATTTTATCAATCTTATATGTATGATCCTTCTTCTCATTTAACACAAGAAAATAATTTCCTATCACTGCTGTGATCTTCTGATCCGCAACTTGTATGATATCTAAATATCTCCAGTCTTCTTCTCCTATATTCTCGTAAAAATCCTCGTAGCTCATCGTCTCTAGTTTCTCTGTTTTTACAACCTTTGCATCATTTGTATTCGTCTTCTGCTTTGGCTTTGTTGTCTGATCCTTCTGACATCCTGCAAGTACGATGATCAGAAGCAACACCGTCATAGATAAAAATTTCTTCATAGTTAACTCCTTTCCTATCCTGCCTTTATTGTTTTAACCTACCATATTTTCATTATATCATTTCTATATTTATTCATCAACTTTTTTTATTTTTCGTTCATAAGATTCTCCTATAAAACAAAAATGCAGTTCTGCATTTCCTACATACAAAACTGCATTTCTTCTATAATAAAATTAATTACAAATATTCTTCCAGCTGATCGATCGAACTTTCATCCGTTGACCAGCTTGTTGCAAATCTCACAACCGTATGATGATCATCGTATTTCTCCCAGAAACCAAATTCTACATTCTCGCTCAGTTCTTTCATCTTCTCATTCTCAAGGATGATAAACTGCTGATTCGTTGGGGACTCTAAGAAGAATGTATATCCTTTCTTATGAAAGACTTCTTTTAGTTTCTCAGCCATTGCAATTGCATGCTTGCTGATTTTAAAATACAGATTGTCTGTAAACAGGGTATCAAACTGGATTCCCAACAATCTTCCCTTCGCTAATAATGCCCCTCTTTGCTTAATCTGTGTCACAAAATGTTTTGGTGTATTATGATGTGGAAATACGACTGCTTCTCCACATAATGCTCCTACTTTGGTTCCCCCAATATAAAATACATCACATAGTTTCGCAATTTCTTCTGGTCTCAGATCATTTTCTTTATTAGATACGAACAAAATATAATTCATAAGTCCTCCATACGTATAACACTTAAATTAGAATCTGTAATTAAGTTCTACGGAATATGTACGTCCAGGTTGATAATAATAATTAAAGAAATCTCTATCTAAAATATTATTTACCGATGCAGTTAAAGTATAGTTCTTGTTAAATGAATAGCTAATATCCATATTCATAATAAAGTAAGGGTCGTACGAACCATAAACTCCATTAACTGTATCACTGTTATCTGTTTTGCTGAATCGTTTGCTGATGTATTCTCCTGTTAGCATGCCGCTCCATTTATTATCACTATAGTTAACACCTGCACGGAATACTTCTTTAGGAATTGCTGTAACATATTTATCCTTTTCAGTTGCCTTTAAAGCTTTTTTTATTACAGGATTTTGATAGGTGTAATTTAAAAAGGCGCTCCATTTATCATCAAAATTATGATTTAATTCCAGTTCAAAGCCTTTCGCTTCTGCTTCACCAGCATTTTGATAGCATGTAGCATTCATTCCATCTACTACACCCAAAGAGTTTTTATACAACAATCCTTTATACTTTGTATCATAAACGGATAAACTAATTGCAGATTTATTGTTTAAATCTTTCTTATACCCTAATTCAAATGTCTCAGCCTTTTGTGGTCTAAGATTAGGATTTGCAATATTATAGACATTAGAGCTGTAACTGGAAGAATACATTCTATATAATGACGGAGCTTCAAACGCCTTACCCCACGACAAATATACACTGCTGTCAGCTTCTGGTTTATACATAACACTTACGCTCGGGCTCCAATTATCATAAGTTGACTCGTCATAATTAATGGCTTCAGTTTTATTAGGTAACAGAATTCTTCCGTCTGTAGACCATTTATCATAGCGTAAGCCTGCTGTAGCTGTCCATCTGTCAGAAAATTTATGCTCATCCATAACATAAGCAGAAAAAGATTTATTTGTTCCGCTAGCCATAGAATCCACTGCTATCTTACTGTCACTGTTAAACTTATCTGCCAGCTTATAGACAGTAGCATCCATCTTATCTTTTCTGTAGTTTAAGCCAAATACTGCATTGTTATTAACAGAAATTACTTGATTTTTTTGTAAATCAAAGGATAATCTGGTGTTCGGTTTACATGAATCAGTTGCTTTAGAAATACTTGTATCATGTTGCTTATATTGATCACTATAACCTACTACAGCTTTCCAGCCATTTTCGCTATCATTATAAGTCATGCTGTATTTATTAGATGCTTTTTCCCCTGGAGTAGAAAAATATGTGCCAGCTTTATTTATAATGTTATCGCCAAAGTAACTTGTGGGCGCAGAATAAGAATACTCATATTCATTTTTAGTAAAATCTAAAGCTAAAGATTTAGATTCATCAAAATGATATTTGAATCCAACTCCAACAGTGTTTTCATCCCATTGTCTTTTACCCTTATTACCTATTATCCATCTCTTCGCTCCGGTGTTAGTAGTAGTAGTTTCAGCTCCAGCAACAGCTTTAGAGCTCAATACAGGATCGGTAACATAACCATCAGTTCTTTTCTTTTCATAGTTAACATTAAAATCTAATTTATCACTGGCTTTTCCGGCAACATATAAGCTATGATTTTGAGTATTATTAGATCCATATGACAATTTTAAATTGACGGATGTTTTATCCACATCTTTAGTGATAATATTAATTACACCGGCAAGTGCGTTACCACCATAAAGAACAGATGCAGGGCCACGAAGTACTTCCACCCTTTTTACCATATCTACAGGAATAGCAGACCATGTTACGGAACCATTATAAGAATCATTTACCTGAACACCATCGACCAATACTGCTACAGAATTCGCTGCATTAACACCTCTCATAACTGTCTGAGAAGTAGTTGAACCAATCCCGCTTAAACGACCTACATATACTCCCGGAATCTTGACAAATGCTTCATCTAAATTATTAATATGCATCTTGTTCAAATCTTTATCAGTGATAAGACTGACGCTGGCAGCAGTATCTAATAATTTCTTTTCACTACGTGTAGCAGACACTACCATTTCATCTAAAACAAAATTTTCATCGAGTACATCATTATTCTGTGCAAAAGCATTCATAGAACTGCCTAAAACAAATAACATCATTAATGTACTACTTACTCGCTTAGTACTCATACTATAGCTCCTTTCTGGTATCAAATATCATTTTTTAGTCTTTAGCAATACTAACGACATTTCATATCGTTGTTAGTATTATAAGTCAAATACTAACATTGTAGTCAAGTGTTTTTTCTCTACTTAAATTTTAGACTTTATAGACCTAATATCCAATTGATTTTTAATTTCTATTGTTTTTATTAACCAGAATGAATTTTATTATAATGCATTCTGCACAAAGCGCATGTGAAAACTGTCTACTTACTATGTGCTTTTGCGTAATTGCTATTAATCAGATACTGCTTCACTCTGCTATAGATATATAAATCAGGAAGCGAAGAATACACAAGCCATTGTCTATTTCATGAATTTGTTTGAACTTCACTTTAGAAATTTTTTTGAGCAATCAAAACGACCTGATAAATTTAGCTATCAACTAATATGTTATCAGGTTCTTTTTATATTACCATACTCAAAGTGCACAAAAAGGCATAACAAGCTGCATTATCACAGCTTATTATGCCTTTGCTTATTTTTCTCATCTTATAAAACAGACTTACGATAGCCTAAAAGTTTTATACGCAGGATTAGCGCTCCTCAAACATCTTCCTCAAAGAAATTATATCCGTCGCAAAGGCATACGTCCCATCACCCTTGCGCTGAGGATAAATCTCCTCCTGTAGCCACTCATAAAACTCCCTGCTAAGCTCATCATTCAGCTGCCACTTGGCCTTTACAGCGCCATGACGCAGCGTAGCCTCCGCCACCCGGCGCAGTCTTTTCCATTTCGAATAGTACGCCAGCTTCAGCTTCGTCATAAAATGCCTGCTGTCCTCAATAACAAAGCCTTCAATATGCTGACCGTCATACAGATAATCCTCCTTCATAATTATCTTGAGCCAAGCCTGCAGCTCATCCCAAGATGCCAGCGTGCAGGCCTGCTCTTTAACCTCAACCTGCAGCTGCTCGCCCAAAGCCACCAGCTCCGCATACGGACGATGCGCAAAATTCAGCTCGTTTTCAATAATCTCCAGCAGTACAACCTGCGGCTTCCTGTATTCGATAATATGCGGGTCCTTCTCCGGCTCAATGCACTCAAAAATAACCGAGCAATTATTCTTTTTAACAAAATCCTCTAAAAGCTGCATGCGCTCCTTAAGCTCCGTTGCCAAGGTATTTTTGAAAATCTTCGCATATAAACCGTACATATCGCCCTTAGAGGTTACGAGCAGCTTTTTTTGTGCGCTGTCATAACCCACAATGCCAAGAAAACCGTTGACCTTCACATAGGCCTGCACCGGGAACTGCAGATTGTGCCTCAATGCATTCAGCTTAGTTTCCGGACGCTCATCAAGATTGAAGAATTTGTCATAACTGCGGGCGACAATTTTTTCTGTCCGCTTGTTGATGTACAAACCTCTTGCCTTGCAGGTAACATCATCCCACGCCTTGTTATAAAAGGCGTCACGTGTAAAGTTGAAGGAAGAAATCACACCGAAGCTCTTTTCTTTAATCAGCGGATTACCGGCAAAGTTGGCCAAAAGCTGCTGCACATTCTCAATCTTGGCATTTGCTTTGCTGCCATTCGCGCCCTTCTTTTTATCAAGATACTCCAAAGCGTTACCGACAGTAACTACGGCAAAGCCATCCTCGCTAAGCTCCAACGCCCGCAGCTGACCGCCCATTTCCGCCGCCCCGTCCAGATTAAAGCAATGCTCGTTAACCTCCGCCGGTACGCCCTCATAATTGCGGTGTCCGTGAACCTGATACTCGTTATCAGCGGCGTGCTTGGCAAAGGACATGTCAACATCCAACGCATCCTCATAATCGCCGGTGCCGTAAATCAGCTCCGCTGTCGCTACCAAGGATAAGTTTTCCGGCATACGCGCCAAGCCGCCATGACTTACCAAAACCTTTTTCCCCTGATATGTATAGCAGAAGCACTGCGATAATTTCCTGTAAAAATTATATACCGCCTTCCTGCTCAGGCCTGCTTGCGCCAGCTCCGGTGCCGTCTGCAGGTGGAACTCCTTCGAAGCAACGCCATCTGCCAAGCCGTAATCCCGCAAATTGGCTTCATGGTTGCCCTCCAGCAGTGTAACGTTATCTAACGCGGCAAGCTGCAACAGTAATTGCAGAACCTCGGCATTCTCACTGCCTCTGTCAATATAATCGCCAAGAAAAATATAGTAATTCTGCGGATTGATTTCCTCAAGATATTCCTTCAGCGGCTTATAGCAGCCATGAATATCACCGATATGAATTACCTTTTTATAGGCAGATAAATCGCGTGGCTTATACCAAATTTGCGCCAGCTCCTCCGGTTTGATTACGGTAATGCCGGACGGAACCTTATTATCCGCCAGCTGAGCATACATTCTTTCAATAACATTTTCCGGAACCTGTTTGTATTCCTCACGCTGCAGGTTCCTTTTCTTTGCTTCCTCAATAGTAATATCAGTAAAATCAACAACATAAATGCGATATTTATACTCATTGGCGAGCTTTTTGTACGCAGTCATATCTCTGCCACGGATGTTGGTGGCATCCACGACCGTAAAGCAGCCACGCTTCATGCGCTCCTCCAGCGTCTGCAGCAAAAACGGCCACATCTGCTTGTCAAAATGCGGGCTGATGCACCATCTGCCTGTATTATCCAGCATCGGCGAAGCATATAACAGACGCAGCGCATCCGCGCTCAATGTATAGGGCTCCAACCCCTGCTCTTTTATAAACGTGCTCTTGCCGGAGCCCGGCACCCCACGCATCAATAATAATATTCTCATATCAATCATTTCTCCATTCCCGTAAAAACTTCTTGGGCACGCTTTCAGTCAGCCACACGCCGTTGGCTGAAAGGTAAAACTTATAGCCCGCTCTCGCCATCTCGCCTGCCAAAACTGCGTAGATAAACGGCTCTCCATGTCTTTTGCCGACATTATACGCTGTTTCGACGTTCGCCGATAAATGCACATACAGCCTTTGCTTGGCGATAATTCCCTGTCTGTTGATGCTCGCAACATATTTAACGCCAGTCCCGTGATACAAAAGCTCCGGCGGCGCAGCCTCACGAAGCTCCACATCAACCTTCACGGAATGCCCCTGATTCGCTCTTATTCTCTTCTTATCCTCGCTGAACGCGAAACGCTGCTTGCTATCTTCGGCAACAATCTGCTCCAGCATAAGCATATTAAATGCTTCAATACGATTAAAGGCAGCCAAAAGTGCTTCTACCTGTGCCCAACCATGCGCATCCAGCTCAATGCCGACTGCTTGCGGTTTATGCCGCAGCACCAGCGCCAAAAATCTTCCCCATTCATTTAAGCTCTTGCTCATAGCATTTCCCCGCCTTATAAAAAAGCAGAACTCCCGAAACTATAGCCATAGTCCCCGGAGTTCTGCGCTTTCTTACGATTATAAATTTTTGCCGAAGCCTTAACCTTGGTAATCGGCTTCACATTTCCCCAGTTGCCTCGTTTGGAGGCGTTGACTATCTTTTGCTGTTTTTTTGACATTTTTTCATAGCTTACAAATCTTTCCATATGCTTATTCCTCCATTGTCTGTTCTGTTTTATAAAAATAGCTTGTTGCTATGTTAATCTTAACACAGCAGCAAGCTATAATCATGGAAAAAAACATGCGCACTTAAAATTGTGCGCTGCATTGCATCTGCTCTCTGAGCTTTTTCCTGATAAGCTCCTTAAAGCACTCAGGCTCACGCACTTTAACCGTAGGACCGAAGCTCAGTACACGGAAGATCATTTCGGTTTCATCGCCCTTGTCATATTGCACTTTAAGCAGGTAGTGCGACTCGTCCAGCTTTTCCGTTTCCTTCGCCAGGTCAGAAAAATGCATCAGCGCGCGTACCATCGTACTGCGTTCATCCTCAATTTCCAAAACCAGCGTCTGCTCGGCAAGCTCTCCCTTCTTCAAGGTTTTTACATGCTCTACCGCCTCTCCCGCTTCTACGGAAATTATTCTGCCTAAATTCAGCGTCACCAGCTTACGCTCCGCAACCGCCTGCACGCGGAACTTATCATCCTTGGCCGAATATTCCAAGGATACAGGCACCAAATCCGTCCAGACGATAATCGTCCCCTTATTGCTCCTGTAGGAAGCATTCAGATAGCGCTTTTCCCGCACGGCATGAAGAATTTCCCGGAAGCTTGCTCTGTATTTGGGATTGGTATAAGCATCGCCATCTACAAAGCGGTCGAAAAAGACAAACTGCTCAGGCCTGTACAAAGGCTCCACAGACTGCAAAGCAGCCTGCTGCCTCGCAATCTCCTCATCAGAAAAGAATAAGCTGATTTTTTCATCAAGCAGCAAGGTTTTCAGCCATCGTTTCTGCAGAGCAGTCAGGGGCATCGTCGGCTTATTTTTCAGCGGCGTCCCAAGCTCCGGCGTCAGCAGCTTCCATGTACCGTCAGCAAGCGCAGGCAAAAGCTGCAGCATGCTGTCGCCATAGGCGCCCTCACGGACAAGCTGCTGCATGCTTGCTGCAGACAGCTTTCCTTCAAGCGCCTGCGTCAGCACCTTCGCCACAACATTATAATAGGTTCCGTAAACCTCACTGAACACTGTGCTCATCTACGCTTCACCTGCTTTCTTCACACCATACATAGCGTACACCTCAGCCAAATCCTGCCAAAACTTTTCGGCCACAGCCTTATTGCTGCACGAAAAGCTTTCAATACGACCGATAAAGGTACGCAGCCAGGGCAGCATTTCGCCTGCATCATGCACATCGGCCACAAAGCGATAATGCTCAGCATCTGTTTTTTCCACTCGTCCGCAGCGCTTTTCCCGCTCCAGGCACTGCAAAATATACGGCTCATCGCTGCTGATGTGCACTACAAGCTCCACATGCTCCAAAGCATCTGCAGGCCCTCTGTTCATAGATACGCCCCAAAGATGCTGCTCCATCTGCTCTGCCATAGCGCAAAACTTGTCATAATCACGCACAGGCTTCGCTTCCAGAACACGCTCAAGATTATCCAGACGGCAGAAAATAATCCTATGCGCCTTAAAGAACCAGCACATCACATAACGCCTGCCGCTTTGCGTGCTTACGTAAATCTTCAGCGGCAGCACGCGAAAAGAAATGTTATTGCCTTGAGAAGAACAGCTTTCAATACGCACGCACTGCCTGCGCTCCATCGCCGCCAGCAAATCAAGCAAAACGTCACTCTCCAAGGCATGCAGCAGATAATGATGCTTATAGGAAAATACGCTGCTGCCAGCAGCAAGCTTATCCTCTATAAAGCTGCCCACAACACCTATCTGATCCGTTTCAGCAAAAAAGCTCACGGCCTCACTCCAGGCCTCCAAATCAACTTCATTCCTGCTGCGCTCATAATATAATTCCCGGCCGCATTTTTCATTTTCTATTAAACCAAGCTCTGCATATTCTGCCAATTTCTTACGCACAGTAGAAATATCCAGCGCCGCCGGTTCGTCAAAACAGGATAAATACTCTGCATCAAGTTTATCCATAAGCTGACGCAGAGTAAATTTTTCACCAGGCTGCAAAATATCCAACAGGAAAAAATGCAGCATGATATCATTCGCCGTAAAGCTCTTAGCCTTTAACGCCTTATAAAAAGGATTATGTCGGATTTTTCTGCTGTCTACGGAAATAAAGCAGTTCTTGCCGCCGGCATTCTGACGAAAATACATATACTCACCCAGCCAGCTTTCAATGCGTCTGCGCTCATTGTCATAGCTGCGGGCACTTTTATCCGCAAAATCGGCTCTGCTCTTAAAGCCAAAGACGTAAAAATCACGCATCAGCAGGCGTATATTATCGAAGTTTTTTATTAACTCATTAAACGCCACAAGCAGTCCCCTCCTTCCGTAACAAATCCGATAAACAGTATTCAAAAATGTGCTGATAATTCAGCGCCACTTTTTACTTAAGCAATGATTATCCTTAGTATATCACACGCCAACGACAGATTTTGTCTATGTAAGACAATCGGATGCGCTCCAGAATGAAAAATCAAAGGCAGCTTTTGCTGCGGTTTTGCACAGGCAGCAAGAAAAGCGCAGCTATCAGCATGCTTTATGCATGTATAACAGCTGCGCTTTTGTGTTACTGCAGATACTTTAAAAACAACGCATTAAGCTCGTCATACCCTTGCCTGCGTTCCTCCGGCAGGCTCCTGATTTTCTCTTTAAGGCGCGGAATTTCTTCTTCAATAAAATTATTTATCTCGTCCACTCTCGGAATCAGTTTCAGCTCCGGCACCTCCATCTTAATGCGCAAAAGCTCTTGTACGGATTCATAAAGATATGCCGGCAAATCAGCTGCAACCAGCTCTGAAAAACGCATCGGCGGCGGAGTATTAGTCCTTAAAATCCACCTGCAGGCAAGCAAAGGACGCAAAACATAAAAGTACTTTTTAGCTCGCACCATTTCTCCCCGCAGATACTCCCGATAGTTACCGTCAGCCATATTCAGGTAATGATAAAGCCCGCTCTTCGCTGAAAAATAGTTTTCCATAAGGGGAATAAATTCTTGGCTGAAAGCAGTTTCCCTATAAACAACCGGTGATTTAAACCATTCGAATACCGACGGATTGGAACGATGCAAAAGCCTCAACGCCTTCTGCAAATCCCAGCCGTTGACATCCAGCAAATCGTTGATGGGGAATTCCAATACGTCCCTCGTCTGTTCTAATTTTAAATAATAATCACGCGGACGCACATAAATAAAGCGTACATCAAAATCACTGTCCGGAGATTCAAACCCCCATGCACGGCTTCCAGATTCTACTGCATGGAGAATCCTGACGTTTTCCTGTTTTTCAATCTGCTGTAATTTTTCAATGATAACTTTTCGCATTGTCACCACACCTCACCCTCGCTACGCGTTAATTGTATTTTACATTATGAGCGCCGGAAAATCATTGATAAAAATATGCGCACCTGCGAGCTTAAAGGTTATGTGCGGATTTTCCCGAAAGCCTCAGCCCTCATCCTTGATGTTTTGTATTTCATCCTGCACATCATTACGACGCTCTTCCAAATCATCATAGCTTTCACCGTTAGCTTCTCTTTCCGCTATTTCGTCCTCTATATCAGACTTTTCTTCTTCAAGATCCAAAAGTTCGTCACTTGCAGCATATGCATAATTATTTTGAGGAAAAACAAGCGGCATAACTGCAAATAACGCCATAATCAGTAAAGCCTTAGCTATTATACTTTTTATTTTCATGATTACGCCCTCCCGATAGTTTTCACAAAGCGTATTTCCGCAGCTTCGGCCAATATATCAGCTATTATCATTTACCACTCCAAGGACTACCAGTTTCATTAGCATTCTCCTTATTTTTTATTGCTTTAATTATACCATGCTCGTATAAATCATAACACCTATATTAAAAGAAAACCCGCCCCCGTGCTGTGAAAGCATAAGGACGGGTTTTAGTTTATCATGGTATTAGCCATCTATACACTTCCAGCAGATTTTATTCTTCATCTTCTGCCAGCATACGATAGCCTACACCAAGTTCATTGACGATATAGCGTTTTTCTCCGGGTGTAACACCCATTTTCTTCCTGATGTTTTTCATATTTACCTGTAGCTTTTTGACACTCCCATAATCAGAATATCCCCATACTGCTTGGATTATGGCAGCATAAGTCAGCACCTTTCCCGCATGGATGGAGAGAAATGTCAAAATATTATATTCCGTCTGTGTCAGGTCGATTTCCTTTCCATCGACCAAAACCTGCCTTTTATCGTAATCAATCAGCAAATCTTGAAATTTAAATTTACCGCCGTGGGAACCTTCGTTTTTCTCGCTGTACCGATGGCTGCGAAGAACTGCACGGATACGAGCCATCAGTTCCTCAGTTCCAAACGGCTTGGTAATATAATCATTCGCACCAAGGTCTAAGGCTTCCACCTTATCCATTTCGCCGGAACGGGCAGAAAGGACAATGATGGGAACAGTATCCGTTTCTCTAACATTCTGAATCAAGCTCAAGCCATCACGGTCCGGCAATCCGAGATCCAGAACAATGAGGTCCGGATGATATGAAGCGTACATCATCATGCCGAGCGCGCAGGTTTCTGCACAGATCACCTGATAGTCGCTTATTTCCAAATTCGCTTTGATGAAGCTTAGAATGTTTGCTTCATCCTCTACGATTAGGATTTTAAATTTATTATTGCTCATCGTCATCACACCCTCTTGCCAAAGAGAAACGGAATACAGCACCGCCGCCCTTTCGGTTTTCTACAAAAATCTCGCTGCCATGCGCCTTAATAATAGCAGCGCAAACCGAAATACCGATTCCCATATTGCTACGCGTTCCGTCTATCGGTGCTGCAGACTTTTTATAGCATCCGGTAAAAATTTTGTCCAAAATCTCCTCCGGAATACCACACCCGTTGTCGGCAACTTCAAATACGGCCTTATCTCCTGCAAGGGAAACCGACAGCTTCAGCTCTGTCATACCTTTCGCATGAAACACGGCGTTTTCTAAAAAGTTCAGCAACACCTGCTCGATAAGGATAGAATCCATAGGGATATCCACAAAGTCGGCCGGTATCTGCGTAATAACCTTCTGATTAGGGTGCTTTTTGGAGAATTTCATCAGAACAGAGTCAATCAGCTCATCCAAAACGATTGGCGTTTTCACAATCTTGACCTTAGCACCGTCGATTCTTGTAACAGCCAGCAGGTTTTCGACCATGCGGATAAGCCATTCGCTATCCTCTTGAATTTCTCCCAACAGCTTTAGCTGCTGTTCTTCCGAAAGTACATCCTTCTTGGAAATCAGCGTAGAAGATGAACCGTATATTGATGTAAGAGGTGTACGCAAATCATGAGAGATTGCCCGCAGCAGATTGCCCCTCATCCTCTCCTTTTCGCTTTCTGCCCGCAAATTCTCCTGATCACGTATCCTACTGTTCAACGTACTGGTGGAAACGGCAACAACCAGCATAATAAAGGCGGACAAGATGCTTTCTTCTACGAAAAAATCCAAAGTATAGTAAGGATAAGTAAAGGCGAAATTCACGGCAAATACGCTTAAGACCGCTGAAACAATACCATAGCAATACCCATGCGTTTTCAGCGATATCAGAAAAACGCCGAATACAAAAATCATAGGAACCAGCGTTTGCGTTGTAAAGAGCTTCCGAATCAGAAGATTAATGGCAAAAGCGCCGAAAAAGACACAGGCAGAAAATAAAATATCTTCTTTTCGTTGTTGATGCTTCATAATGCTTCTCCTAATTATTTTTACAAACCCATTATACTTCACGAGCCAAAGCGCTTCAAGGTACAGCATCGGATAATATTGCTCCATACCCGTTTCTTTACCAAATCTACACCACAGAAATGCTATGATAGAAACAAGCAAAGCAACGCTCAATAAAAACATCACTTGATGAACAAGAAGGTGTAATTATGTCAGAAGAAATAATCAGCAGAAGATTTCAGCTTTCTTCTTTTCAAATTATCATATTGGGTTTTGCAGGAGTTATCCTGCTGGGAGCATTACTGCTGATGCTGCCGATTTCTACGCAGGAAGGCTGCACAACGCCATTTAATGAAGCTCTTTTTACCGCAACCTCCGCAGTTTGTGTAACAGGTCTTGTAATACATGATACCGGCAGCTATTGGTCGGCCTTTGGGCAGATAGTCATTCTGACGCTGATACAGATTGGCGGTCTTGGTGTTGTAACTGTAGCGGCATCATTTGCACTCCTGTCCAGGCGAAAAATTTCTTTGATGCAGCGCACCACCATGCAGGACGCGTTATCAGCGCCAAATGTAGGCGGTATCGTCCGGCTTACGAAGTTTATCCTGTGGGGAACATTTCTGATTGAACTGATTGGCGCACTTGTTATGCTGCCGGTGTTCTGCCGTGACTATGGCTGCCACGGTGTTTGGATGGTAGCTTTTCACTCTATCTCAGCCTTTTGCAATGCAGGTTTCGATATTTTGGGAACTGCTGACAACCTCTACCCCTCCCTTACCGGTTACTGGCAGAATCCTATAATAAATATAACAATTATGCTGCTTATCATAATTGGCGGTATCGGCTTTTTGACCTGGGAGGACATTTACGAAAACAAGCTGCAGTTCCGGCGCTACAGAATGCAAAGCAAGGTAATCCTCATCTTTACGTTGATTCTGATTATCCTACCGGCAATTTTTTTCTTCTTTGCTGATTTTGCTGCTCTTCCTATTGAAGCACGTCTGCAGGCTGCTCTCTTCCAGTCGGTCACAACAAGAACAGCCGGCTTCAATACAGTAAATTTATCTGCTATGTCAAACTCGTCGCAAGGCATTATGATTCTTTTGATGCTGATTGGCGGTTCACCGGGCTCAACGGCCGGTGGTATGAAAACGACAACCTTTGCCGTCCTGCTTGCCAATATTGTTGCGACCTATCGCCAGCAGGACAGTGCCCATTTTTTTGATCGCAGAGTCGATTGCAATGCCATCAAGCTTGCCTCTACTATCCTCACCATGTATATTGCATTATTTTTTTGGGGAGGAGTTTTTATCAGTGCCTATGAAAACCTGCCCCTGTCATCCTGCTTATATGAAACAGCCTCAGCGTTGGGAACAGTCGGGCTGACGTTGGGAATTACACCGCAGCTGCATCTTCCCTCGCAGCTGATACTGATTTTACTTATGTATCTTGGCAGAGTAGGCAGTCTTACGCTCATGTATGCAGCATTATCCGGCAAAAAAACAATCAATACAAAACTGCCGCTGGAAAAAATCACAATTGGCTAAACAAAAGGAGTGGATGTCCTATGAAAAATATTTTACTGATCGGAGCAGGTCATTTCGGACGACATATCGCTATGGAGCTTTCACAGCAGGGGCATCAGGTCATGGCGGTTGATACTGACGAGGAAAGAATTAACGATGTACTGCCGTTTGTCACCAAAGCACAAATCGGTGACAGCACCAATGCAGAGTTTTTACGTGCTCTTGGCATCAGAAATTTTGACGTTTGCTTCGTAACTATCAGCGGTAATTTCCAAAACTCGCTGGAAACTACTTCGCTTTTGAAAGAACTGGGAGCAAAATGTGTAGTATCTCGTGCTGAACGCGATGTTCAGGCAAAGTTTCTGCTTCGTAACGGTGCAGACAATGTAGTCTATCCTGAAAAACAGATGGCTATATGGGCAGCCAAACGCTACACCGCAGACCATATTTTCGATTATATTGAAATTGACAAACAGCACGCTATTTTTGAAGTAGAGGTGCCCAAAGCATGGGTTGGAAAAAGCATTGGTATGTTGGATGTCCGCAAAAAGTTTGGCATCAATATTCTTGGCATAAAACGTTTGGGAAAAACTGACGTTTCAATAACACCGGACACAGTATTATCCGAGGATATAACCATGTTAGCATTAGGTGAGTATACAGCACTGCAAAAATGTTTCCGTATATAAATAATTTCGCAATCAAGCAGTGTTGAAAATTCTTTTCAAGAACAGGTAATGCACTTTACATCTAAAGCTATTATTCTGTTATCATTAACGCAAAAATATCCTCCCATCTCTTGACTTAGACTATACTCCAGGTATTATACTGAAGACAACAGGAAAATTGTCAAAGGAAAGGACGGATAATGAATGTCGAAAAAGATTGTAGTTATTTCCACAAGTTTAAGAGTAAACAGCAATTCCGAGGCTTTAGCCAAGGAATTTGTCAAGGGTGCCGAGGCCGCAGGCCATGAGGTTGAATATATCTCGCTGAAGGGCAAAAATATTGCCTTCTGCATAGGCTGCCTGGCATGTCAAAGCAAAGGGCAATGCATTTTTAATGACGATGCTCTGCCTATTACCGAAGCTGTGCTGAATGCTGACGTAGTTGTTTGGGCAACGCCTATCTATTATTACGAAATGGCCGGTCAGATGA
>OQWM01001489.1_pt1 | contig 16147 bp, 12 predicted proteins | sample 1691531 | NCBI WGS metagenome assembly OQWM01 (sample SAMN03418257, study PRJEB22391) | human gut metagenome | biome: human-gut; feature: organic feature; material: feces | host: Homo sapiens | place: Tanzania | collected 2013-01
CAAACTCATTCACGACATTCGTCAATACCCTCATATCGTTTACAAATGCGGATATATCCGTAATAAACGAAGAGCGCACCTCTGCCTCTGGAATATGTAAATTTGCTATTTTTCTTCTGAACAAGTCTCCAGAATTGGATACATTAAAAGAATATATGGAAATTTCTGATTCTGTTATAGATGCAGCAGTAGAAGTTAAATTAGAAAGATATGTTAAGGAAAGGGATGATACGAATGAGAATGCATAAATCGAAAGATTATCGATGTTTGACATCAGAGCAAAAGAAACAAAAGAAACAAAAATATGAAAGGAAAAGAAGAAACGCAGAAAATATGCTTTATTTTATGCCATTGTTAGTATTTATATTTATTTCAAACATAAAATGTTTGCTTTCATCTGATTTTGAACTATTTGGACTAAATTCACAATCATTGTGTAAGATCGAGGCTATATTACTTTTGTTTTTTTATATGTGTGCAATTCGAAATTACTTGTCGAAAGATTTAATGAAAAATATGTCAGAAGAGATATCTGCTGAAAAAGAAAGGGAAGAGGAGAATGAGAAAAAGTAAAAGAATAGATTATCTGAATATGAGGAAAAAACGAAAAATGGATTATCGAATCAACCATAAAAGCAAAAGGCGATGACATCTTTATTGTAACACGAGATGGCGAAACTTCTACATTCGTCTTTTCAGAAGGTAATTATGGGGAAAGAGTAGATTGCTTAAATCTTGAAATTGGAAAAGAAAAGAATGTAGATATTACCCTCGGTATATACCATGTGTCTGGTACTGACGGCGAAGCCACAGGTTTTTATGCCACACCTGGAGGAGAGCCTAACAACACTGAAAATTCTAAAGCACGTATAGAAGACAAAACTTACAAAATAACCACTCCATATGGAAGAGAGCAATGGCAGCAACCTGGAGTAGGAAGCGATGTTGTGAATCGTGGTATTCGTTTCCATTCTGGAAAAGGAGATGTACAAAAATGGACAAAGGGGTGCTTCGTTTTATTTCCTGACTACGTAAAAATAGGAAATAAGTTCTATATAGATGGTAAGAAATCCATTGATAGTCTAAAAAAATTCGACTTAGCCATGGGCGCATACAAAACCTATATTTACGATTATAAAAATCAAAGAAGACTGGGTGCCCGCTTTACCCGACCAATAAATAAAATTCTTAATCTCAAAAGTAGATAATATGTATAGGCTTATAACTTTTATACTTTTATGCGCAAATATATGCATCGCAGATATATTTGCCGCTACTGTAAAGGAGAGTGACTTGGACAGTATGTACAACGACACGCTCATCGTAGGCAAGAAAGTGATATGCGGGCAAAAAATCTATCCACAAAGAGATGATGTCATAACTGCGTGCTTGGCACACGAAAGAAGATTATACCTTGTAGGGAAGTTGAAAGACACTCTTCTCGTCATCACCGATGACCCCGCTCTCTTTTCTAATGATGCATTCTGCGATGTCAACTTCAAGCATTTCAAAAGCCCATACTATAAATGTATCAAGAAAAAGCGGGGGAAGACACGGTATGTACATGTAGTTAACGAAACAGACACTTTGATATTCAAGAAAAACGACAGCAAGTCCAGCTACAGTTTGCAAAGAGGAATATCAAATGGTCTTTGCATATCATGCACATTTACTGATTTGCCAAATAGCGTTTCCCAGCTGGAGGTTTTTTTCAGCCAGCCGTTCAAAATCGACTATGATAAAATATCCTATGTCATTATACGCCCCCTCAAAAATGACGAACGCATTTGGTACTCAAAATATGACATTCCCATGAATAGTTCAAAAAGCCTATTCCATGAAATTGTCTTTGATAAAGATCAAAACGAGAGAATAAATAAAGATACATATATGACAATCTTCAAATAGTATTCATTATGAGATACTCATTTTTATTAATCACACTATTGGTTGCTGGTATCGGCAATTTGTGGGGATTCACGCCACACCCGCCATGTGAAAAAGACACTCTCCTGCTTTCACAAGGTCCTTATTTTTCAGGAGATACTGTTTGCCATCATCCCAAAGTAGGGGCGCGTATCTTTCCGAAATACGACTCCTTTGAATATGCTGTTCTGGCACGTTCGTTGGGATTGTACCTTGTTGGTATTGTGAAAGATACTATGGTTGTCATCACCGACAATCGCAAATACTTTTATAACAACTCGCTGCAGAATTTAACGACGAAAGAATTGAAGAAACGCTATAGAAGCAAGTTCAAGATATACATGGAAGAAACGAGTGGCCCAGCAGATTATGCCATACTAACCAATAAGACAGACACATTGATTTTCGGCCGCTTTATGGATGATGAAGTGTTCAGCCTAACCGCTGGAAGCGTAGAGGGAAAATTCTGTGACACGGACAATCTGCAGGCTGGTGTTTATTGTGCCAATATTGCTTCGGAGTTAGGTTTTGTATGGGATGACAAATACCCAGTAAAACACATAGTTATAATGCGTGCCGGAAGCGAGGGGTATACGTGGCATGATAAATATGAGATAGGACACAGACGGTATATAGATAAACTTCCAGTAGCATTCACTCCCCTATTCTATAATACTATTTTGTTGAACCTGGATCATGACAGCAGTGGAAAATCCTTTGTCAAGCGCATTAGAATAACTTGGTGTTACAGGGATAGTCTCTATAAAGATTATGACTTCCATGATGCGGATGAGTAGCTTTGGCCTCGGGCAGGCTGCATCATACGATTTTCTCCACCAGCCATCACTTTTTCCCCGATTTCCTTTGCGCGTGTGTACATTATTATTATATTTGCAATGTAAACATCTTAACCCCAGTCCATGCGCCGCCAGATTGTCATAATGCTGTTGGGGCTCATGACCATACTGAGCCTCTCTGCTTTCGCCAATGTCGAAAGCAGAGAGAGTAATCACGCTACCCAACCCCACAAATACATAGGCAAAGAACTCGACCGCGCCCATGGCCTCGACTGGTACGACCACGGTGCCCGCCACTACGCCCCCGTGACGGGACGATGGAACGCAGTGGATGCCTTGGCGGAGAAATACTACGCATGGTCGCACGATGAGTGTGCATCATACGCAGATGCTTCACTCTCAGAAAAAATGGGAGGACTACCTGTTCTTATCGTGGGGCATGACGGATATACACGAGGATTTATTTATAATGATAGAGAAATTGAATTGGTTAAGGAATGGAGTGCAAATCTATTAAGGGGAAGAGTAAGAATATGTCTAAAAGGGCTTTAAGAGTTTTATTGACTTTGTTTTTTGCATTTGTGATGATGCTATTGGTTGGTTGTAAACCTACTTTGGTAGGATTTAAGCGTGTTTGCGGAGATGGCATAGAGCTAACTGAAATAAAACAGAACGACTCGATTATTAGTATCATAAATGACTATATAAAACGGCACCCTAAATACAATACCTTTGTCTTGAGTCGTCCCATCTTGTTGTCTCGGGATGATAGTATTGTATTGAAGGGTCTCATCTTAGGACCAGGGTACCGTCCTCTTTATGGGCGACGAGAAAAATTGGATACACTATGGTTACATGGGAAATGTGTGATATGCTTTGACTCCATCAGCGATAGAGACCTATACTATAAAGAAGGCTTTGAAGAGTACAAGAAAAAATACAAAAATGTACAAGATATTTATATACAAAGCAATGGATATGTCGTTGACGGTGAACTTTATAATTATATTTTCCGGTCTATCTATATAGACAGAAAGGATGATAAGTTAATAGTAAATACAAGGCCAGACACCCTGTTCTTACCAATATTTGAGAAATCAAATATTAGATTCACCTGTCCTAACCCAAGTTTCGTACCTTAGAATTATTTTTAACCCAAAACGGTCATTAGGCCGTTTGGGGTTGAAGGTATCTTCGGCTCTCAGGGCAGCGCCTTGCCATAGTCCCAGGAGCCGTACCTTGTGTCCATTGTGCCTTGCGCTGTTCTACGACAAGGCTGTGGGTTAGCCAATCTGTAAGCTGACATCTCCTGAGTACATATAACGCAAGTGGCAGCCCATTCCGGCTGCCACTTTTTTTGTTACTCCGTCAATCAAAGGTATCTTCGGCTCTTGGGGCAACGCCTTGCCACTTATCCAGGAGCCATACCTTGTGTCCATTGGGCCTTGCGCTGTACTACGACAAGGCTGTGGGTTGGCTAATCACCCCAAAACCATCCATTCTCGTCAGGCGTTGGAGGATCCTTAGTGGGGTCGCCTTTTGGAATGGTTTCAGTTGACCCTTGCATAATCGCTACTATTCCGATGTTGATGACTTGGATGGCGGGCTTCTGATAATTTTTCTTCTCCATAATTACTAAGGTTTAATTCATTATTTATTACTCAAGTGTTACATTTACGGCACAAAAGTAGGAAGAAGAAACGAGAATGGCGTGTAGCTTTGCCGTTTTAGGTGTGGCTTTGCGTCATTTTGGGTGTAGCTCTGGCAGAAAGGCTACACCCATTTTGACCCAAAAAGCCCTTTCCGCCACTCAGAAAGGGCTGTCCGTTTATCCCAAACATATATAACCCCCCTTTTACACCAGTAGGATAAAAATATACTGTTTATAGAGGAAACACACCTAATGGGTAGAACAAATACCATGTCCACCATGATTTTGCGACATCACACAAGAAGCGCTTCAGTTCATTTGAGTATTCATGCCAAGTATTTCCTTGAATCATACGTTTATACGTGATTTGTGTTTTATACTGATGGGGTGATAATTAGCCTCCAAGAATTATCTTTCTCTGTACGAGCTATATAGCCTTTGTCTGTAAGGAGTCGCAATTGCTTGTTTACCGCTGTAAGACTGATACCGGCAGCCTCTGCCAATTGAGGTATAGTGCTATTCGGCTGCTCATACATGCGATTCAGTATTATGCTGGTGGTTGCACTACGGAATTTTACACGTTCGCCATCAAACCACCATACATTATCTCCGCGCTCAGTCATGAACTGTATGTCGTATGATACCTCGTCAATAAAGAGATTCGTAAAATAAGTAAGAAACTGTTGGATGTCACGCTTTGAAGCATATGCGCCAAGTGAAGGTGCTGCACCGACAGTCAGGTCTGTACGATGCAATGCCTCTAAATATTCTTTTTTCTTACGGCTACGCACTACTATCATAGGGTAATCATGACGAGTGAGGATGTAATTGACCATCAATCGAGCAATACGTCCATTGCCATCTTCAAATGGATGAATACGAATGTAGCGATAGTGGAATATTGCGGCAAGCTCTATTGGAGTGAACTTGCCCGATCTTTCTGCATCGTTGTACCAATCTACCAAATCGCTCATCAAAGCAGGAGTCTCTTCAGGCGTTGCATACTCGAATTGGTCACCATAACGAGTAATGACGGAATTGGGACGAGTTTTGTATTGCCCGGCATGAATGACGTAGCTCGTCTGAACACCTCCAGGCAGTGTGCGATATACTGTGTAATCCTCACGCAAGAGGGTTTTATGTAATGTTCGTATAAAATGCTGCATCAAAGGAGTCTCTTTAAGTAGAGCCTCCTCCTTCATCATTTTTAGACCAACATTGCTGGCAGTCATTTCGTGTACATCACGAACATCAGCCTCGCCAACAATCTTTCCGAACATGAGCAATATCTCTGTCTGTCCATAAGTCAGTGTATTACCCTCAATGTGGTTGCTGTTGTAGTTGAAATCAATAGTGAATCGACGGCTAAGCATCTCTCTGTCTCTATCAGACAAAGGCTGCAAAGCGTTCCACTCATTCATTACATCTTCTATTTTTTTCATATATACGCTTTTTGCAAGAAATCACATTAAAAGGTTTATGTCATCAACCTTTATCGGGTGTAAAGTTACAAAAATTTCCCTCAAATAATAGCAATATAACACATAAAAAGGTGTATTCTAATAACCTTTTTTAGCATTATTCGTTATTCTTGTGCTATTTCATCCGGCATTTTTGTGGTACTTTGTTTTGGTGATGCAATGTATCGTGCGTGTGCGTATATATTATAATGAGTAATCTGACAAAACAAGATTTTCAAATTTGCTATCCATAGATAACAATACACAAATCTATATACCTTCTGCTGAATATACTATTCGTTTTATTGTTTCCTATCTCTATTTGCCTTAACTGCCCTTAATAGATTTCCAAAACATTCACATGTGTTTGTAAATTACTGATACACAATACTGTTTATATTCGATAGGGGGTGGGGTATAGAAACCATTGGGCGGTCGGCTCTCAGCTTACTGCCGTTTCGACAGACCGTCGCGCCACGCCGTAGGGGTACATCCCTCCTTGGCTTTGAAGATGCGGTAGAGCTGGGTGCGCGCAGAGAAGCCACACTCGGCAGAGATGGCGTCATTGCTATAGTCAGGATATTCGCGCATCATATCCTTAGCCACCTGAAAACGTATTCCGCTAAGCCATACGCGGAAAGTGCTGTGCTGACACTGGTCAAAATACTGGGTGAGGTCCCTCTTGGAGATGCCCACGCTGCGCGAAAGGGTCAGCAGGTTGGCTGCGCTGTCCTTGTAGCCCATGTTGGCACACCAGTCGTCGAGCCGCTGCTGGATGAGGGTGCATCGCTCGGCAGAGAGCATAGCATGCCGGTCGTCGGCAATGGCCTCGCCCGCCACGGTCTGCTCCATAGCCACCGTCGGGGTCTGCTCCACAGTCACGGCGACAGCCTCTGGCTCAGCGTCTTTCTCCTCCTCGCTGTCCAAGAGTTCGTCGGTGGGCACATAGCTATTGCCGAGCGAGATGAAGTTGACGATGAAGAACAGGAAGGCCAACAGCCCCAGCGGGCCTATTATATATAATAAGGTGGTGGAAAGGATGGCTGCCGGTATGGCAAGCGCAGACACGCAGACGATGAAGACGCTGGCTCGCGAGTAGCGCACGTAGGGCATTATGTCAGAGGCTGCCATCGTCTCCAGCATGCGCCGGCGCCGCAACATCTCGCGCAGGATGACACCCACGCAGTACACGTTGCCGATGACATAGAAGAAGAGCATGACGTAGAGCCACGGCCCGATGTGGAAGCTGCCCGCACGCCAATAGCCGATGCCGAAGACAGCCAGGATAATCAGGTAGATAGCCGAGCAAACCACCGTCATGCGGCGGCTGAACAGCTGTGTCGCCTCGACATTGTATATAGCCTTGGAAATCAGCATGAAGCACGGAGTGTAGACCAGCATGTTGACCACAGCCCCGAGGTCGTCGCCCGCGACCCTGATTTTCATCGCCATCTGCAGCAGATAGTGTGCGCCCAATACCAGTAACGCCAGAAACAGCATCCACCGCGACCGCTCAAAACGACGGTTGCGCCAGTGCACATGCAGACTGCTGAGCCCGAGATAACCAGCGCTCATCAGCATGAAGACGAAGCAGGCGAACTGAAGTAGATATAGTTTGTCCATGTTACCTATGTAGTTAATTAAGTCATTCTTTATATGTCCCAACATGCAAAATTAGAAAAAACAACCCAAACAGCCATCGCAAATGACCATTTATTTTTAATGTTTTCGGCAAACTTGGCTCTCGGGCGTTACCTTGCAGCCGCGAGTTGATGACAAATACGAGTGTAATCGTAAAAATCGCCATAAAGGAACGCCCAAAAACAAATAACAGGCTCATTTCTATCGCAATTCAGTCCAAAATGATTACCTTTACATCCAAATACAAACCATCACACCCTGCCAATGGCAACTTTATAAGTTACAACACAATGAAACAATTACTATCCCTACTCCTTCTCATGACCCCGTGCATGATTACTGCACAGGTGAAAGTAATCCCAAGTGACACTTTGCCCTCGGAAAGAAAGCCTGTGTATCAGTACGACTCTACTGACATTTCTACCATCCACCCTGAAAAGTATATCGGGCAGAAGGTAATACTGTATCAGAACAAGGGAGTATTGCGGTATGGATGGGACAACAAAACCTATGATGCCCCATTGTTTACATATTTCGAGATAACCGGGTTCAAGGCACCACAGACTTTTCAAATGAAGAGATGTGGCAATGGTGATGAATGTAGCTTTGATTTCTTCGGCAGTGGCGTCAAACCTGTTATGGCCGTTGGATATTATGAATCTATTGCCAAGGCAAGAGACAAGAGTCGATGGATAATAAAAGGCAAAGATGGAGTCTGGCAGATTGTCGACACTTGGCTTGGTGAAGGTGGCATCCGACATAAACTCGAGTTGGTCGGAGACACACTATCCATAAGCCTCCATACGCTATGGGGGCAAAAGAGTTATGCCCACTATGTAGACATGATGGACAGATATCGCAACAACGAATGGGTCGTGGACGAGAACAACAGCTATGGGCGGGTTGATACGATAAAAGTCATCAACGGTACCCCTTACCTGGTATTCAAGGACGGCCGAAACAAGACATATACATTTGATATGAGCAGAGCACAAGGTCGTCATTACATCAGTATTGGTGACTTGCCATTCTTTACAAAATCAGATGGCGTCAAGTATGCTCACAAATACGGCATTACCCGATGGAAACAGATTCTTAGTGGTGATGTAAAGATAGGTTTTACCAAAGAGATGGTAGCATTATCAATAGGCTATCCCAACCAGTCGGCGTCAAAGACCAACGCCTACGATGACATGGACATTTGGGAGTACGGCACAGGATTGGAAACCATCGTATTCAAGAACGGCAAGGTTTGTGAGATATGGAACAAATAATGTAAGGGCAACCCATCGTTCGATGCCACGCCTTTCTGCACGCTCAACGCAGTACTATTGGCAGCCCATACACACAACCAAGCCACCCCTCCACCGCCTACATCCCTTGCCAATGGGCTGCAGCGCATCCCTCTGGAATGGGAAACCGGCGAGAGCGGCATCGGCGGTAGCGCCCATGCAAAAGGGCACAGTCTCATGACCGTGCCCTTTTCCATTATTCTTAAAGCGGTTATCCTACTTCTCCTTCTTCATACGCAGCTCGTAGAGGTCTTTGCGACGGTCGCGCAGATTGCGCACGCTGCCATAGGTATGCAGCTCGTTGAGCAGCGTCAGGTCACAGTCGGCCACCAGTATCTGCTCCGTGCCAGGCGTGGCCATGGCTCCCTTACCGTCGGTGGGGAAGGCAAAGTCGCAGGGGGTAAACACAGCCGACTGGGCATACTGGATGTCCATGTTGTGCACACGGGGCAAGTTGCCCACACTACCCGCAATGGCGACATAACACTCGTTCTCCACGGCGCGAGCCTGGGCACAGACCTTCACACGCGCATACGCATTCTGCGTATCGGTGTTGAAGGGCACGAAGAGTATCTGCATGCCCTCCTCGGCCATGAGGCGCGAGAGTTCGGGGAACTCTACATCGTAGCAGATTAGGATGCCGATGCGGCCACAGTCGGTGTCAAAGGTCTTGACCTCGTCGCCACGGCTCAAGCCCCAGCTCTTCTGCTCGTCGGGGGTCACGTGTATCTTCTCATACATGTCATACGAACCGTCACGGCGGCAGAGGAAGCCCACATTGTAGAGACCGCCGTCGGCCTTGACAAAGGGCATACTGCCGGTGATGATGTTGATGTTGTAACTGATGGCCAACTCGACGAAGCGGTCGCGTATCTTCTCGGTATACTGCGCCAGTCCGCGTATGGACTGCGCCTCGCCCATATCATTGAAGCGGGCCATAAGGGGTGCGTTGAAGTATTCGGGGAAGAGCACGAAGTCGCTCTTGTAGTCGCTCACCGAGTCGACGAAGAACTCCACCTGCTCGAAGAGGTCGTCCAGATCTTTGTAGGGACGCATCTGCCACTGCACCAGACCCAGTCTCACCGTAGGCCGTTTCTCCACATACGAGTCGGTGGCAGGCTGGTAGTAGATATTATCCCACTGGAGCAGCGTGGCACAGTGCTTGGACTCCTCGTCATTGGGCAGATAGTTGCGGATAACGCGGCGCACGTGGAAATCATTGGACAACTGGAACGTAAGCACCGGGTCGTAGATCTCGCGCGAACGTACCTTCTCGATATATTCCTTCGGGCGCATGGTGTCGGCATACTTGTAGTAGTTGGGTATGCGACCGCCAAACATAATGGCCTTCAGATTGAGCTTCTCACAGAGTTCCTTGCGGTATTCATACATGCGGCGTCCGAGTCGCAGACCGCGATAGTCGGGATGGATAAACACCTCGATGCCGTAGAGTATGTTGCCTTGCGGGTTGTGGGTGTTGAAGGTCTCGTTGCCCGTCACCTTGGCATAGGTGTGGTCGCCCTTTACCATATTATAGTCTACGATAATCGAGAGGGCACAGCCTACAATCTTGTCGTCGACCACTATCACCACCTGACCCTCGGGGAAGATGGTAATGAGCGTCTTGATTTGCTCGTGGGTCCAGAAGACATCGTGGTCGGCATAGATGCGCTTGAACGATTTGGCCAGCTGGTCATAGTCTTCCATACGCAGGTTGCGCAGTTCCACTTTATTGATTTTGTGAGTCGTTTCCATAAAAACACTATTTACCTTGATGATATTAACGGTGCAAAAGTAGCAAAAAACCACCACATATATCACAATTTCAATGGTTTTAACGCCCGTCGGGGTTATTTTTGGACTTTTATATTGGCTGTTAGTGGGTTTTAGCGTAACTTTGCATCCATCAACTACCACTAAGACCACCACTATGCATCGCATCGCTATCTTGCTATCCACCCTCTGCTGCGCCGTCACGCTGATGGCCCAGCCCGCTCTTCCCCCCGTTTTCGCCCAGACCGACGCCGCCCGCATGCGCGCCGACGCCATCACGCGTGTCTACCTCGCCCCGGTGAGGGTGATGCAGAGCCACGGCGCCACCCGCCCCGACGTGCTCACCCGCATCACCAACGGCCAGACCGAATTGGGCCGCAACGGCATGTGCCTGCTCTCCAGCGCCGAGGGCGACACCGCCTCTATCACGCTCGACTATGGGCGCGAGCTCCATGGCGGACTCCGCCTCACCCTGGGCAGCAGCAGCCGCCCCGAGCCTTCGCTCGTGCGCATACGCTTCGGCGAGTCGGTGCAGGAGTGTATGAGCGACACCCGCAACACCAAGCCCTGCGTGGGCTATTCCACCGATGACCACGCCAAGCGCGACATCGTGGTCGAGATACCGCGCGACGGACAGATGGAGATAGGCAACACGGGCTTCCGATTTGTGCGCATCGACCTGCTGCGCACCGGCGTCACCGTAGCCATCAAGGAGGCTGCCGCCATCTTCCGTTATCGCGACCTCCCCTACGTGGGTTCGTTCAGTTGCAGCGACAGCAGGCTCGACTCCATCTGGCTCACCGGAGCCTACACCGTACAGCTGTGCATGCAGGAGTTTCTCTGGGACGGCATCAAGCGCGACCGCCTGGTGTGGATAGGCGACATGCACTCCGAGGTGGCCACCATCAACGCCGTCTTCGGCCACTCCGACGTGGTGCCCAGATCGCTCGACTTCGCCTGCAGTGAGTTTCCGCTGCCCCGCTGGCTCAACAACATTCCCGCCTATTCGCTCTGGTATCTCATCATACAGCACGACTGGTGGATGCACCATGCCGACAGAGCGCTGCTGGAGCGCCACCGCGACTATATCACCCAGCTCGTAGACCAGATAGACCTCACCGTTGACAGCGTGGGCCGCTTCCGTGCCAACGTCTTCCTCGACTGGCCGTCGAGTGCCGACAAGGCGGGCGTGCGCATCGGCGTCCAGGCACTCACGGTGTGGAGCATGGATGCCGCAGCCAAGCTCTGCCACATCCTCGGCGACTCGGCGCGAGAGGACAAGTGCCGCGCCGTGGCCCGACGCATCAGCAGCCACATCGCCACCCCCAAAAAGCTGCGCCAGGCGGCTGCGCTCATGACGATAGCGGGCTGCATGGACGCCGGCGACATGGCCGAGCGCTATATGCACGGCATCGACGGCTTCTCCACCTTCTATGGCTACTATATGCTCGAAGCCCTGGCACGCGCGGGCCGCTACGACGACGCGCTCGACGCCATCAGCCGCTATTGGGGCGGCATGCTCGACCTCGGAGCCACCACCTTCTGGGAAGACTATGACCCGGCATGGGGAAGCAATGCCAACCGCATCGACGAGATAGGCGACCCCGCGCGCAAGAATGTACATGGCGACTTCGGAGCCTACTGCTACCCAGGCTTCCGTGGCAGCCTGTGTCATGGCTGGGCTTCGGGCCCCACCGCCTGGCTGTCGCGCCACGTGCTGGGGTTTGAGGTAGTCCAGCCGGGATGCCGCACCCTGCGCATACGCCCGCATCTGGGTCATCTCGACTGGGCCGAGGGCTCCTACCCCACCCCCTATGGCGCTGTCAAGGTAAGGCACGAGCGCACCGCCGGCGGCCACATCAAGACCACCATCCTCGCCAAGCCGCGCGGCGTCAAGGTCATCACCGACAGATAAGCCCCCGCCCCGCTGCCCACCACCGCGGCAACGCCCGAGACTATCTTGGCAAGAGCCAAGACCAACTTTACAACGCCCGAGACCAACTTTACAACGCCCGAGACCATCTTGGCAAGAGCCGAGACCAACTTGGCAACGCCCGAGACCATCTTGGCAAGAGCCGAGACCATCTTGGCAAAGCCCGAGACCATCCAGAAGCCTGGAGAGATGACATCAGCGCCGTCTCTCCAGGCTTCTGCTTTGTCCGAGTGCGTCTACATCCTGACGGCAAAGCACGAAATAGTGGTTTCGGGCTTTGCAATGACGATTTCCTACCACGAAGCCATGAAATCAAGCCACGAAACAAGATTATCCGTCATCGCGCACATGATGGCATTGACTGCGCCGACTTAGGCGACTAAAGCGCTGTCTTTTAGCATAAAACCGACCGCTGCAGTGTACGCCGCGAAAGTCACAGAAATGGTCTAAGAAGTCACAAATGGTAACGATTTATAATTATTTTGATAAAAAATATGCTGAATTGTTTGCATTATTGATTTTATTCTTTAACTTTGCAATTGGTTAAACGTAATCCATTACACAGATGATGAATACTATTATTATTAGCAGCCTAATTATTCTACAGCCGACAGTTGTAGGTGAAGAGGCGTGCGTGGCAACATGATAATAAAGCATCCATCGAGAGACAGAGCCTTTCCACTTACAAGTGAGAAAGGCTTTTTCATTTTCAGGACGACCCAAACCAACGGTAAAAGCAAGTATAAAAACAAGTAGAGTTATGAGCGAGAGATTATTTGTATTCGACACCACCCTGAGAGACGGCGAGCAGGTTCCCGGATGCCAGCTCAACACCGTCGAGAAGATACAGGTGGCGCGCCAGTTGGAGCAACTCGGCGTCGATGTCATTGAAGCAGGCTTCCCGGTATCAAGTCCCGGCGACTTCAACTCGGTGATAGAGATTTCAAAGGCAGTGACCTGGCCCACGATATGTGCGCTGACACGCGCCGTGGAGAAAGACATAGACGTGGCAGCCGATGCCCTGAGCTACGCCCGCCACAAGCGCATCCACACAGGCATAGGCACCAGCGACGAGCACATCCAGTACAAGTTCAACAGCAACCGCGAAGAGATACTGGAGCGTGCTGTGGCGGCGGTGAAGTATGCCAAGCGCTATGTAGAGGATGTGGAATTCTACGCCGAAGACGCCGGCCGCACCGACAATGAGTATCTCGCCCGCGTGGTCGAGGCTGTCATCAAGGCGGGAGCCACGGTGGTAAACATCCCCGATACCACCGGCTACTGTCTGCCCGAAGAGTATGGCCGCAAAATCAAGTATCTCATGGAGCACGTGGACCACATAGACCGCGCCATCATCTCTACCCACTGCCACAACGACCTGGGCATGGCCACAGCCAACACCCTGAGCGGTGTGCAGAACGGCGCGCGCCAGGTCGAGGTGACCGTCAACGGCATAGGCGAACGCGCCGGCAACACCGCCCTCGAAGAGATAGTCATGATACTCAAGTGTCATCGCCAGATGGGCATCGAGACCAACATCAATACGCGCCGCATCAGCGCCACCAGCCGCATGGTGAGCAGTCTGATGAATATGCCCGTCCAGGCCAACAAGGCCATCGTGGGGCGCAACGCCTTTGCCCACTCCAGTGGCATCCACCAGGACGGAGTGCTCAAGAACGTGAGTACCTATGAGATAATGGACCCCAAGGATGTGGGCGTCGACGACACGTCGATAGTGCTCACCGCCCGCAGTGGCAGAGCCGCCCTCAAGCACCGTCTGAACGTGCTGGGCATAGACTACGACGACCCCGGGAAACTGGACAAGGTCTACGAGCGGTTCCTCCGTCTGGCCGACAAGAAGAAGGAGGTAACCGACGATGATGTGCTGATGCTGGCGGGTGCCGACCGCAAGGACTCCCACGCCATCAAGCTCGACTTCCTGCAGGTTACCACCGGCATGGGCGTGAGAAGCGTCGCCAGCATAGGCATCGACATCTCCGGACAGAAGTTTGAAGAAGCCTCGACCGGCAACGGCCCCGTAGACGCTGCCATCAAGGCGCTCAAGAAGATAATACTCAAGCAGATGACGCTCCGCGAGTTTACCATCCAGGCCATCAACAAGGGCAGCGACGATGTGGGCAAGGTACACATGCAGGTAGAGCACGACGGACATCTCTACTACGGCTTCGGAGCCAACACCGACATCGTCACCGCTTCGGTCGACGCCTATATAGACTGCATCAACAAGTTCAAGACCGCTGGCTGACTGTAGCCAGAGCACAACCTTTCAATACAGAGAATACAATGAACACGCTATTTGACAAGATTTGGGACAGCCACGTGGTACAGCAGATTGCCGACGGCCCCACCCAACTGTACATCGACAGACTCTACTGTCATGAGGTCACCTCGCCGCAGGCTTTCGACAGCCTCCGCCGACGGGGACTGCAGTGCTTCCGTCCCGGACAGATCTACTGCATGCCCGACCACAACATCCCGACCCACGACCAGGACAAGCCGATAGCCGACCCTGTATCGCGGACTCAGGTGGAAACCCTCGAGCGCAATGCGGCTGAGTTTGGGCTGCCCTACTACGGTGTGATGCACCCCGACAATGGCATCATCCACGTGGTGGGTCCCGAGAAGGGGCTCTCGCTGCCCGGTATGACCATCGTGTGTGGCGACTCCCACACCAGCACCCATGGCGCCATGGGGGCGGTGGCGTTCGGCATCGGCACGAGCGAGGTCGAGATGGTCATGGCTTCGCAGTGTGTGCTCCAGCAGAAGCCCAAGACCATGCGCATCACCATCGACGGCTGTCTGGGCAAGGGCGTCACCGCCAAGGACATGGCGCTCTATCTCATGAGCCAGCTCTCCACCTCGGGAGCTACGGGCTACTTCGTCGAATACGCCGGCGAGGCGGTGCGCAGACTGTCGATGGAGGGCAGACTGACGCTCTGCAACCTGTCAATCGAGATGGGGGCGCGCGGCGGAATAGTCGCCCCCGACGAGGTGACGATGGCGTATGTCAAGGGGCGCGACTTCGCTCCCACGGGCGACGCCTGGGACAGGGCTGTGGCTTACTGGCAGACGCTCAAGAGCGACGACGATGCCGTCTTCGACCGCGAATACCACTTCGACGCCGCCTGCATAGAGCCGCGCATCACCTATGGCACCAACCCGGGTATGGGTATCGCTGTCACGGGCCACATCCCCACCCTGGAGAGCATCGAGAGCGAGGGCCGGGCATCGTTTGCCAAGTCGCTGCGATACATGGGGTTCGCGCCGGGCGAGCGGCTGCTGGGTCACAAGATAGACTATGTCTTCCTCGGAGCCTGCACTAACGGCAGGGTGGAAGACTTCCGCGCCTTCGCCTCAATCGTCAAGGGCCGCAAGCGTCACCCCGACGTGGTGGCGTGGCTGGTGCCTGGCTCGTGGCGCGTGATGAGAGAGATAGAGGCCGAGGGCATCGACGTAACGCTGCACGAGGCGGGCTTCGAGATACGCCAACCGGGTTGCTCGGCTTGTCTCGCCATGAACGACGACCGCGTGGGCGAAGGCAAATACGCCGTCTCGACCAGCAACCGTAACTTTGAGGGTCGGCAAGGACGCGGAGCACGCACGATACTGGCAAGTCCGCTGGTAGCGGCTGCGGCGAAGTTCTTGCCCGCCAC
>OQWM01001496.1_pt1 | contig 16109 bp, 14 predicted proteins | sample 1691531 | NCBI WGS metagenome assembly OQWM01 (sample SAMN03418257, study PRJEB22391) | human gut metagenome | biome: human-gut; feature: organic feature; material: feces | host: Homo sapiens | place: Tanzania | collected 2013-01
TTATATGGCATTACTACAAACTTCGGAGTCGTTGGGTCTAAGCTTGGAGAAGTTGTGTCAGCTAGAGATAGAAAAATAGATACGTCAGATGTTGAAATATTCTTTATGGATGGTAGAACAATAAAGTCAGTTTGGGCTAATCCTGACGATGTTCCAAGCGGGCACGACTATTTTAACTACTATAAAGTGATATGTGGAAGAATACTCAACAATAATGCTAATGTGCTTACTAGCATGAGGGCAATTGCTCCTGGACAAATCAATACTCAATCTTTTGGCACAGTGGCTGTGTGTAACAGCTTGGAAGTAGCTAATGCTATCTTAAAATATGTCAAAACCAAATTTGCAAGGTTTATGTGTACATATAAGATTGGCGATGGTACAAACAATTGGTCGCCAATGTACTTTGAGTATGTGCCAGATCAAGATTTCACATCAAACTCTGATATAGATTGGTCACAGCCAGTTTCAGACATAGACAAACGGCTCTATGAAAAATATGGGCTAACACAGGAAGAAATGGACTATATTGAAGCGACAATAAATCAGATGGATTAAAATACTAAAGAACAGCAGTCACATTTCCGTGGCTGCTGTTTTTATATAATCACCACATCAAAACACATATCATATAGTAATTTGTTGGAAGCTACATCGACGACATTTCCAAGAAATAAATACAAATTTATTTTAATAATAGAGTGTGGTATAATTAGTTATCAGCATTGATTTTCGGTGTTGAACTTATGAGGTAGAGATTGGAGGGCATTATGGCAGAGAATATTTCAGCATTTGATGTTGCTAAGTATTTTATCAGCAAGGATACGGATGGAACTGTGTTTAACTCTAAGAGATGCAGTTTTGATATTAAGGGAGCACCGGTACAAGGTAATCTCATGTTAAATAAGTTGCTGCACACAGCACAAGGTATTTACATTGCTAAGTATGGAAAGAAGCTGTTTGATGATACTTTGTATGCTTATAGCAATGGGCCTGTTGTTGAGTCTGTGAGGACTAAGTATTTTCAGCTATTGAGAAAGAGAGATACATTCAGAGATTTTCATATTTCTCCTGATATTGACCATCTGCTTGACCAGATTTACGACTTGTACTATGACACTGATCCTGAGGAGTTTATTATGATTTCTCATAATGATGTTGCATGGGCAGAGTCAGTACACGATGAGGCAAATGATCAAAGAATGGACGTTATGAAACACGCTGATGACTATAGACACCTTTACAGCGGCGTCCTTATGATGTTTGACAGAATGGATAGGGGTGTAGCCACAGTATGCTGACTGTTGGACAAGTATTGTGGTTGAGAACAGTTCTTAATGTTCGTGGCACGGTATCTTCTGGTGAGCATCCATACTTGATATACAAGATTGATGAAATCAACAGGTTTATTGAGGCCATACAGCTTGATAGTATGGAGGGCAAAGAGAGGAATTTCAGATGGCAGTCTAATTACCCCATTCCAATAGATGGGCCAACTGAGACAGTTATAAATAAGAGCTCTTACGCCAGGTTGAACTGTACATACACTTTTGAATTGTTTGATGAGCTTGAGTTAGCATTAAAGACTCGTGACACGCTATCAGCAAATAAGCTGAAGTATTTGATTGATGAATACAATTGGTGGCACACTGTAAATGCACACAGGCTTAACACAGATAATGCAGTGCATCATACAAAAGATGTATTGCAGTCACTAAATCCTAAGTTACTAAGATAAATGATAGAACAGCAGTCACATTTACTGTGGCTGCTGTTTTTCTATTCTCCAATAATTTTCAAGTAGTCTTCTATTTAGTCTTGTAGCTAACAGAATAATAAATTTCTTTATAATTTTGCTATTAGTTGTGAGCATAAGGAGGAAGCTTATGAAACGTAGATTTTTCAAACAAGCCATCTCACTTTTGCTTGTGCTGTGTACTTTGTTCAGTTTAACCACTGTATCATTTGCAGACAAGGGTGCTGATGGTCACGGCACAGGCGGAGGTATAGGTGGCGGCGCAGGCGGTGGTACATTCTCAGTGTCACACTCTGGTTATCGAATTTACCTCTTTGATCCGAATACAGGTAAGCGAGTGACAAATGTCATCGACTTTGTAAGTGACTTGGATCACCTGAACAATAACGTCATAGCAAATCCAAGCCGTGGCATTGTGACAGTAAAGAAAACGAAGTTACCTGGAGATAAGTTTGATAGTTCTGAGTACCAAAGATACAAGCAGTCTGATGTCAAAGGAACATTTTCTAACGGCACTGAAAATGGTGAATGGCCGATGCCAATGTACTGGACACCTTCTAATGGCTTTGTAGGTAACGGTGAGTCTGTAAAGTCTTGGATGCTGAACAACTCAGGTTACATTGGACAGTATGAACTCGGTGCTGGTGGTAGTGGTAGCGGAGGAAGCACAGGAGGACGTGGTAACTACTCTACAGGTGGAACAGGTATACCACAGGTGCCATCTGGATCAACACCAATGACTACGGCAGACAAAATCAATAAAATTCATAGCTTTGATTGGGTTTCAACAGTCAGTTCTTGTTACAATGCCGGACATTACACAAAGGCTAATGCAAAGTCGCTTGCAATCGGCACAGTGTCTCGTATAATGCAGGGTATGATGATAACTGCTTCTGGTGACAATGAGGTAAAGGCTTTGCAGAAGGCTTGGACTGAGGAGCAAGCAAATCTTGACCAGATACTCGCAAGCTATTCTCCATGGCCAAGTGAGTCTCAGGCTAAGACATTCGTAAATTTCAGGAGCAGGATTTATAAAATGCCAGCAGGAGACCGGTCTGAATACACCGCTGTTCAGAAGGACTTGGCTAATTCTGCAAGACAAGGCTATATAACATCACAGCAGTACAGTATATTGATAGATCGTGCAAGTGGCAAGTTGAACTCAGTAAGCTTGGATGCTGGTTCAGTTCTTGGAAACATGTTTAATGTTTCTTATGCAGACAAAACTACAGGAACAGGTGGAAGTAAAACTACAAAGAATACTACTGGTTCAGGTAGTGGCTCTCATAAAGGCACTAGGACTGGCACACAGAAAGGTGGACCTGTAACAGGAACTGGTAACCTATTCGTCATTCTAAACGCAGAAAAAGCTGGAGCTCAAGACGGTGATCCGTGGCCATATATTTTTTACTTTAAGCCTGGGTGTGGCATTACACCTGAGTCGGATCCATCGACAGGAAATAATGATGCAGTAACCTACACAGCTTGGAAGCATGATTTGAGAGTAGGCGTTGAGCCCCTCTGGTGGTTCCGTCCTCAAAAGGCAAACGGCGATAGTTCGTTTAGCACTTGGTTCTATGGAACTCCTACAAACTATGCAGAGTGGCAAGTTGGTCAGGCAAATGCCAGGCAGTGGACAGATGGTGGCTACGGTGGTAACTATAACAATGCAATGAACCGTGTCGGAGCCTCCTCACTAATCCTGACTAAAGCTGATGATGACTTGAAATTTGACGATGGAAATCATATTGATCATGTGTCAATCCCATCAAGGGCATTAAGTCATTCAGTGTTACAGGATAAGACTAAAGGCTACGCAATGCACTGGTATTCCTTCCGTAAGACTGGTGGAGTCCCCACCTATGATCCAACCATAGGAGACACCCCTCATCCCGCTCCCGACCCCACAATTCCTGATCCGACAGGAGACAATTATAATGTAAACATTGTAAAGGTGTATGATTATCAGCATGAGGATGGCACAGTAGAGCATGTAACCACCACATTAAAGACACAGGAACCTGGTTGGATACAAATTCAGCATGAGCCTACCTATAAAGTAATTGCTTACTTCACCAGTAATAGTCTGTATAATCCAGTTGAGAGTAGTACGACATGGGAAAATGTCAACACAGTACCTGTGATTACTGGTTCAGAGTTTAGCTGGAGCACAGTTAAAAACAAGCCAGCAGGTACAAATGCAGACACCATCAAGATTAGTAAATCTGCTACAGAAGGTAGTAGTGAGTCAAACGCTACTAATTTGTATGTAAGACTTCTAAAAACTGATGTTACTACTCAGGTTGACTATGGTGCTAATGTGATTTCCGAGTCTCAGCTTAACAAGGTCATCGGCACTGACAAGAGGTTCGGTGACGACGCGACGCAGAGCAAGACTTGGGGGGATTATCTCTTTACTATGACACTGGATGCTGTGAGTAATGATAGTTATTACTGTGGAACTCCGTTGTGCTTAGGCTGTCCGCATACTTGCTATGTAAAGTACAATGATACAGCGGTAATTACTTATAGTGTTGGACAAACTGCTTCTGCTGTTGAAACACAGTCAAAATCTACAGCGGCAAGTGTATTTAAGCCTTTAATCAAGACAAAGCTTAACAATGCCACTACTGAATACACTGTGAATGGTCAGGGGCCTTTCTCTTGGGATAACGGGCCTGAATACAATAATGATGATGGCGTAGCGCAATTTACCACAATTTGGCGTGGCTGTGTTGATACAGTTACACTGGCTAAGTATAAGAAGTCAGATATGATTGGTTACGGTAACCTAACTACCTTGTTTGCTACAGCAAATAGTAATCCAGCAAACAGAGCAACAGGCAGCATGTATACAAGGCCAATTACACTGTCAATTAACGCCACAGCTTCTAATGTTACAATTGAGCATAGTTATCACGACGATGGACATACTCCTCCTAAAATCGAACCTCAGACAAACGATTTCACTGGAACAGTAAAGATTTTCTGTTACGCAGGAAAGGCTCATGGGTTGTCAAGCACTACTGTTGGAACTATTGAAAATGCTACGTCTGGAAACTTCAAGATTAGCGTATTCAATAAGAAGTGCGAAACCACCTTAAAGTTTAATCCATATATCAGAATGAGTTTCCAGTATACACAGGACGGTTATGATACTACCCAATATAACACCGAAGGAGCTAAGTTATTTAAGCCATTGGCACAGCCTGGAAACACTTTCAACGGTGCTCTTGGTACTTACTTGAAAGATAGAACGGCGTATGTGCTGTCTGATAAGCAGTCTTCAATCCTCCCGACAAATGCTATTGAGGTTGGCTGGTACAATCCGACACAGACTTCTGGTAAGTATGGATTGCAGATGACTTCTCAACAGTGGTCAATCCATAATAGAGCGACAAACGGAAGCGAGTGGAGGAAGCCTAACCAAGTTCTCCCTGGCGGTGCAATGTACCAGTTGAACACGACTGGAACTGAGACCACATTGAGAGCCATTACATACAGTGCAATGGTGAACCCGACAGATACTTGGATTGATGGTGCTACTGCCAATGAGTACAGTGCAGCTCAGGTAACCAAGAATAACAATGAGTTTATTGAGCAGTACCGTGACATTGTTGAAAACTACAAGGTAGTTCAGTGGGTCAACAAAGATTGGTCTTTGAATATGCCTTGGGATAACAATAATGCAGTGAAGATTGAGCGTGGCGGTGAGTCACTGTCCAAGCTTGGTCTAAGCACAAAGGCTTCTACTGATAGCAAGTACTTGTTGTTTGCTGGCAATTCCGGTAACGGTGCTTCTGAGGGTGATATTGATATTCTGAGTGAGTCTTATGTAGTGACAATGTACAAGATTTTCACTGACTCCGAAGGAAATGTGTACTTTGCAAAGCAGCAGAGCAGTCCTTCTAAGACACCTGCTACAGAAGATACCTTTAGTGGCCTGATTAACCAGTTAGCAAACACGAACGGAACAAATCCGACAGGTTCAATCTTGTTAGGTACAAGAACTCAGAATGTTGACCAAGTGATGGCAAGTATCCAGACCTCAAATAATGAGGTTTATCAGTTAGACCAAAAGACTGGTGCAGTTAGAAATGTACTCAATGCTATTTCTCGTAACCGTGGTAACGATGAAAATGCAGCTTGGGTCACTGATAACAAGTGGTACAATGAGGCATTTGATGGATACTATGTGGCGATGCAGACAATGACCTACAAGGTTGGCTTCAAGGATCCTTCTCGTAGAGTGAGTGTACTTGACCCGAACCTCTGCCCTGCTAAGAGTTCCACAAGTAACATTTTCACAAATGCTCATGTCAGTGCTTTCCGTCTGAATGACAAGAGTGACAGTGCAAAGGCATCTGGTAAGGGTTCAGGATATATGGGAACATTCTTCGGCATTGATGCGTTTATGCCTGATGTTGAAAATATGTTCTACACTCGTCCGTTCTACATCCCCAACGCAAACGTCCAAGACCTCGACTAATTGATAGCTGAGGCTACGATATATAGTGTTGGCAGTTACATTTAGTAGCTGCCAACACTATAATTAACTTAATGACTATATGGAGGACATAAGACATGGAAAGGTTGAATTTAATCTCTATTCAAGGTGGAGGAAGAGCAAAGATTGAAACAAATGTAGCTTTTAAGCCTGAGTCAAGATCAGCACATTCTGGTTTTGTAGTGCTTGATATCGAGAACATTTCAGATGAGAAGCTTAAGCTTGATGTTTTAGTGAATAGCAGGATTGGAAGAAAGGTGACTATCAATCCTGGCGTGCATGCTCGTATGCGGTTGTTCAGGGCATCATTTAATGGAAGCCAGTACCGTGGTAGCACAGGTTTATCAGTTTCAATCTTGGTAAATGGGCATAAGTACATTTATGAGATTGTTAATCTCATTATGACTGTTGCAAGAGCAGTATCTAAGTAAGTAATAATCACTATAGCTAGGTGCTAGTTTTGGCATCTAGCTATAGTGATTATTAGCAATAAAGATACATATACTTGAGTATATTATATATTTAGATATATAGTTTGATTAGGCGGTGCAGTTGTATGAGCGGAGCAATACAAAAAATTGATAAGTCTATACTTGATACTGCTCGTAGCGATTTGTCCTATGCAGAGAATATGATAATAATTCTTTGTATACTTACAGGAGAAGTAGGCATGCTATCTGAGAAGTATATTGACTTCTTCTATTACAGTATTTCTGGTCAAAATATCAGATTAAATCGTGCTGGAAATGGGTCTAAAGAAAGTTTCAATACAGCTCTGCAAGAGTTACTTGACAGTGGGCACTGCATTGAAACTCATGGAGGAATACAGTTTTACCAGAAGGTGTTTACAGCAGATGACGATGATAAGAGGCTCATAAAGGATGTAGATACCTTTAAGAGTTTCTTAAAAGCAGCTGCTGATAAATGTGAGCAATCAGAAGATAAATGTACACCGGCAGATGATAGCTGTGAACAATCAGATAATAAATGTGAACAATCAGAAGATAATGACAGAAATGAGATTGATGACATGGGTGCTATTGGAGTTATGAAGTATGTAAAGCACAGCTTTGCACTTGATATTAAAAAGAGAGGCTGTAATGGCATTGTAGTGTACAATGCAGTTGATGGGTCATGCAGAGTTCTAAAAGGAAGCAAACTTGCCGATACAGTTACTAACTGCGTAGCCAATGGGAGTTACTGTGAAAATTTACAGTCAGACAGATATGATAATTCTGATAAACTTCAAGGTATGGAAGTTACAAGTGATATATACTTTCCAAACATGACAAGATGCTTGGACTTTATATGCGGGGCACCATCTAGCTTAAAGTGGGAGAAAGTTCGTAACTCTGACCTTGAACTTCACCGTATTGCAGCCAGTAAGGACTTGTATGATGAGTACATAGCCTCAGGAAAGTCAGTTGAAGGGCTTGGTATTCCAGAGGAGCAGCAGTTTACACAAGCACAGCAGGTACAGTCAGTACAGCAAGTACAGCCAACACAGACAGTACAGCAAGCGCAGCCAGTAAAACAAGTTGTTAAACTTCCAGACTACCCATACTCAGTAGGTGATACACTTATCATTAAAGGCAGTGACTACTGCGGTAAGGTAGAGTACACTGTAAACGGATGGAAAATCTTGGCAGGCTCAATCTGTGGAAAACGTGGTTCAAATCTTGATGCTGAAGATGCAGAATTATTAAAAAATCTTGGATTAACTAAGCAAGTAGACTTTACGACAAGAATGTTTAATAGAGATGTTACTGTAGGCACATTCGGACAGGCACACGCCTTACTGGCACATCAGTACAACGAGACTATTGATACCTTTGTATATGATTATACAGAGACGCTTCAGCCACTTGTCAATGTATTAACAGATAGTGTATCAATTAGAGCTATGCTGTCTGATGGAAAGAGCAAGAGATACTCTAAACTATTTGAAATAGAGGTTGACGAGTGATGGAAAATTCAAATCTTAATGTTAATGTTAAAGGGCAGAGATTTGTACTGCTTGCAGATGGTGGTAACTATGTAATTCAGAGCGGCACAGTGCTTGGATATGCTGGCATTGATGAGTATAATTACAGTGACGCCTATTTTACAGACTATATTAGAAAAATCATGAAGAGCGTTGGTGCTGTCAGAACAAACAGAGCATTCAGTGAAAATGTGTCTTGTGCAGATATTTGCACAGCAATCAGAACTGTGGCTCAGGCAAGTGACATTGTAGACAGCACAGTAAATGGACAGAAGCTGTATGAGTTTATTGCTGACTACGGTACAGAAAAAGACAGAGAGCAATTCAATCTTGACAGTATTGAATTTGGAAGAGGTAAAGTTGAGTTTACATTAGGCGAGTTTGCAGAGCGTTTTAACTCTGATAAAACAGATAAAGGCAGCAATAGTTTAAGCGGTGCCTCAACAAATACTTTGATTGCTGAGTTGATGTCTCGTATTTTATGTAGGCAGAGCGTAAAGGTAGATGTTAATGGCCTTTCAGACATCACACGTCGTATTGCAGATTTGAGGCAAGCTCAAGCAGATACAAATGATGCACTTTCTAGAATTGAGGAAATCATTAAGTCTGACAATGAGCCTTCAGATCAACAAGATGGTACTGACTATGAATTATTAGACAGTGGTTCTATTTCTGCAAAGCACATCATTGGGTATGCTGAAGTCAAAGATGAAATTGCTCGTATGCTTAATAGCAGAAAGGCAATCATTCTTTCTGGAGTACCTGGAACAGCAAAGACTACTATTGTAAGGAAGTACCTAAGTGATTTGTTCAGTCCAGATGATGCAGCATATAGAAAGCATGTGGAGTTTATTGCATTCCATCAGGACTATTCAAACTCGGACTTTGTAGGCGGATATAAAGCAGACAAGTCTGGTAAGTTTACATATCATGATGGCGTGTTAACAGAGATTGCAAATCGTGCTATCAATGATAAAGATGGTAAATACTATCTTGTGATTGATGAAATCTCAAGAGGCTATCCTGAGGCTATTTTTGGTGAAGCTCTCACTGCTATTGAAAGCAGAGGAATGAGAGTTAAAACATCAAATGGAAGCCTTGTAATTCCTAATAATCTTTATATTATTGGAACAATGAACATTCGTGACAATTCTACAAAGACTGTTGATACAGCGTTTGCACAGCGTTTTGCCATGATTGAAGTCATGCCACAGTGGAACGAGGACCTTTATACAGATATTGTAGCTGGAGCAGCTGCTGATGTAAATACCGATGCAGTATTAGATTTTATTTCAGCAGTAAGTGAAGTCAATGACAAAATAATCAAGGATGATAGTCTTGGAAGAGACTTTATCATTGGCCCAAGGCAGTTATTTTATCTTGGTAATAAGACAAAGGATGACTTTAAGGCTGCTATTAAAAGAGTTATTAGTGACATTGAGGAAACTGTAAAGGACAGTACTGAGCAATATAGGTACACTGGTTTGGTTAAGTCAATGTATTGTGTGCTTGAGGTAGTTTAATATGAGCACTAGAAATAGAAGCAAGCATAGTAGAATGTATAAAAATATATTTTATATGTTGTGCTACGCTGTTGATGAGTTGTCTAGGCTCAAGCTCAGTGGTACTGACCATGAACATTTCAAATCTACCCTTGATGTATTGTGTGCTCTTATGCTTGAGGCTCTGAAGCCTTGGCTAAACGGAAGTAAGAACAGAGATTACAGGCAGAAGCAGATTGTTACTGACAAGCCGTACGGGAAGATTGACTTGTATAAGTCAGTTGTTTCTGGAGTTTATTCATCAGGTAAATTGGCTTGTACAGTTAATAAGTTAAGTATTGACTCTGAGCAGAATAGAGTAATCAAGTTGGCGATTGCAGAGCTTATAGCAGCATGCAATCGTAATATGGATGAAGTCTGTGATGAAAATGTTGTAAAGCTGTCTAGAATTATGAGAGAGTTCTCAGTAGTAAGAGATATTACATTGGCAGGGTATAGACGGAACTACAAGCTTGTTGGTACAGACAATGTAGATTGCAGGCCGGCATTAGCTGCAAGCAAGATAATTTTAGCTATGACATTGCCTGATGATAAATCAGAAGGTGGTTGCATACTGAAGTCTAGAGTTGACACAGAAAGACTTAAGTATATATTCCAGAAGTTTGTTGTGAACTTTAGTAAAAGATACTTGGGCAATAAAGATGGAACTCGCTATGTTGGGCCATACTCTATAACTACGCGTAAGTCATCAACTGGAGATACCGTCAAATACATGATGGACTTATTTATACACAGAAACGATAAGATCATCATCATTGACACTAAGTGGTATACTGGAAGGGAGTCTAGTGAGAACACTAGGCAGATAAATGACTACTTGAGGGAGACAGCCTACGAGTACCGTTCAGATGACTCAGTAAAAACAATCTTTGGAATTGTGCTGTATGCTGCTAATGAGTACAGCGGAGAAGATAAGGCTTTACCGTGTGACTTCGAGAAAACAGATAGAGTAGTAGATGAGTCTCTTGATTTACACCTTGACATGAGGAGGGACTTTGCGGACATAACGAAAGGCTTAGCTAAAAGGCTTGATGACCTAACGACAAAGTCTCCTTACTGGTTTATTGGTGAGCTTAAAAACAATCGTAGCATTTTCAACAGAGTGTGACTAACCATTGTACAGTATACTATTAGATAATAAAATTAAAGGAAGTTGGTAATATCATGTATAAAGTGTATTTGTTCGGTTCTAGAGATTTGCAGACTATTCCTGATACTGTGATTGACTTTATTAAGAGGGCACAGCAGTCTTATGAGTCGGCTGGTATCGACTATGAGTTTATCCTTGGCGACGGTGGAGCAGTTGATGCTGGCTTTAACTATGCACTTTCTTCACTCGGTTTGGCTAAGAAGTCAAAGGTGTATGCCCTTGATAATGTTCGTAATAACAAGTTTGATTTGCCTGTCAAGCATTTTACAACTGAGTTTGACAGTGAGAAGAAGTGTGTAAACTTTAAGAACGAGAACGGCGATATTGTTAAGACATTTGGTACTGTTGATAGTATTGAAAGTGCAAAGAGCAATATCGAATACATTGAGTTCAGAGACAGAGAGCTTTGTACTGATTGTAGCTGGGCAATCTGTTACTGGAGCGGCGATGATAAGGTGACCTCTAAGCTTATCAATATCTTGACAGCCCGTGGAAAGCAGGTATACGTATTCAAGACGAATATTTGACAGCATTGTGAGGAAACCTTATGACAGAGGCTGACTACATTAACAAAATAAACGAGCAGCAGAAAGAAATTGATGAGTGCTATGAGTTGATTGCACAGGCAAATGACAAAATCAAGCAGTTGAACCTTGAGGTAGCACTTTCAAATAGCCCGTTTACCAGAAATAAAGCAGGTATCTCTGCTGCAAAGGCTGAGAAGCTTAGAAATAGAGTAGAGGAACTTGAGAACAGTCTTAAATACTTCTCTATGGCTGACCTGTCAGGTAAAGAGGACGAGTTGAACTCCTTTTTAAGGTCTATAATGCGTTTGAGGGCTGACCTGGCATCCTTAAAGGTTAAAAAGAGAATTAGAGAGTCTGAGATTGATGCATTTGAGATTGAAGTTGATGCAGTATCCGAGGAGTTGTTTAGCAGGTACACAATGTTGATGCAGACTATGCTTAACATTAAAACTATTGATGGCGCTGAGGACATTTCCAAAGAGCTACTGATTGACTATGCGAAATCATTTAGTGGAAATGTACCAGTGCTCATGGATATTTTAAGGTCATATAAATCAAAAATTTCAACACTTGAAAAAGAAGTTGAAAGGCTTAAAGGAACGATATGTGGCTTTAATATTGATGGTGTCAATGTTATTGAGCTTGTTGAGAAATCAGAGGCTGACTCGAAATTGATTAGTGCCTATAAGTCAAAGCTTGATAGCCTTGAGTATCAGTTGAGTAAGCTTGGAGCCGAGCAGGCTGGCACAGATAAAAAGTCAGACATTGAGGGTACAGATTCTGAGCCTTCTCAAAAACCAAAGAAGCATAGGAAAAAACAATGCAGTCCTAAGTGCGAAGATAGTAAAGACACAGAGGATGAGGTACTGTTCTCATCTCCTGATGATATGAACTATGACGCGCTTGAAGAATACATTTGATTGTAGGTGATACTTGAAATGAGAAAACTACTGGCACTTGCGCTATCAGTAATCCTCGTGTGCAGTTTAGCTGGGTGCAAGAAAAACAATGCTGAAGACCAGTCTAATTCTGCCAATGGCAGTAACACAGAGAGTAATGGCACTGTGGATGTTGATAGTCTTATTACTGGAAAACTAAATTCAGTAATTAGAGAAATCAAGACAGAGGATATTAAGAAAGCAGTAGATGCTGTTCCTGAAATCAAGGATAACTTTGTGATTACAAGTACAAATAAGAGCACAGTCTCTTTACAAGATGATGGAACTTACACGAGTGAGTTGGAGTACATTGTAAAGTGTGACTCTGTTGACGGTTGTAAAGTGACTTCTGCTCCTGTATCCTTGGTCATTACATCGAGATATGATGGTGGCTCTACTAATCCGACAGTGATCAGCATGACAGTTGTATATGCTGAGAAGCCTGATTTGGATACAGCAGTTAACTGGGGAGCAAGCATTATTTCTTCACTGACAAACAAGGATATTGCAAATGCAGTTACTAATTGTGGTTTTGGCCAGTCAACGAAAGACGTTTACTCGAATGGCACACTGTCTGTTGATGTTGAGAAATACGTTGATAATTCCTCTGATGACAGCAAAAGTAACTACGCTACATTAAGCATTAAGATTAGAAACACCAATGAAACAAGTTACAGCACGACACTTGAGAACCTTAAACTGTTGAATACGGAGAGCGGGCTGTATAACACGAACCTGTTTAGCACTTCAGCAAACCTGTCTTATTCTCAAGACAGAGTGAGTGATATTTTTGGCATTAACTGTGATGCACAGCTCGTAAGTCTTAATGATGCTTCTTCAACTGATAAAGATGGAGGCGTTACAGGTGGAAACGGTTGTTCCTTTAATGTGTATGATAAACATGATGAAAATGCACTGGCAAAACTCTCCGTTTACACCAGCACGTTACCTGATGGCACTGGTACAGTAAAGTATGTGGTATCAACGTTTAGTTATGACAATGTGAAAGACTTGTTCTATGCCTCAGAGGATGTTATTAAAGCAATCTTAGGATTTAATGTAGCCCTTGATGAATTTGTTACTTCTGAAGGCGAGTTTGAAGTCAGTCACATTGAGAATGACAAAGTATATGATTTGAAGCTAAATAAAGAGGCTTTGAATAATAAGATGTCTATGAATATTACAATTGAGTACCAACTATAAGTTGTTATTTTATTGTAGTAAGGAGTCGTTAAAGTGAAAAAGATACTTAATTTTTTGAAGGAGAGGCCAGTCCTCACAATTCAGCTGACAGTGATTGCATTTCTGCTGGCTGCTTTGGCTGTGAGCGTGGCAATTCTAATCTCAGTAAAGCCTTGGAACCTGATGAATAACAGCATTGATGATTGCTATGCTGACAAGGCAAGAGTAACAATCGACCTTGAGCCTGAGGAAAGAACCTATGAGTCAATTAAGACTTTGTACTTTACATTCTATGACGATAGAGGAAATGAGACAGCCTTTAGTGATGGAAATGTAGACCTGACAAAGTTGATTGACGAAGTGAATAGGTATTTGACCACAGTACATAATAGAGTATGTTCTATTGGTGTAGTTGGTAGTAAGCTGTTCATTCAAGTAGATACAAGGTATGAGGATGATAGAACTAAGCAGATGAACATTGTAACAGTCAAAGACGACTTAGGAGTTTATGATTGGGCTGAAGTTCTTGAGGCTGTGCACAGTAAACAGCTTGTTCAAGCAGATTATTTGCTGAGTTACAGAAATGATGTTGGTAATGTGCATTATATGTATATTTACTGCCCTATTTCTGACAGCGATACCTCAGAAGTTCTAGATGGTGCAATTCTAAATTAAATACTAAGGCAACTAGTTGATAGACATTACTATTGACTAGTTGTCTTTTTTATATACAGTTAGGTATATTATTGTATAAATAATAAATAACTAAATTTGGTGGAGGTAGTACCTATGAAAATCAGTGATTTGTGCCAGATGACTAAGCTTGGTCTTCTTGACTTTGAGAAGGCTGCTGGTGGTGGCTATGTGATGCGTGGCCAGAGATACTCTCAGGCTGATGTTGAGACTATGCTCTACAATGTTGGCTGGCGTGGCCGCAGGTCTGATGATGCCATCGGAGCGATGGAAAAGACGGCAAAGTTTGCCCGTGCAGTAACCCGTTACATTGATAACGATGAAATCCTCGCTGCAGATGCACAGTTCGAGTCCATGCGGATCACTGACTCCACTAAGATCGTTGACCGTGTTGTCATTACCTTTGGCAACGGAGGTCATTTGACCATTGTGCATGGTGCAAAGGATATTTCCGGTTATGCCCTGTACAATCCGGCCAGAAGCATTTCTCAGCCTGTCGAAAAGTTCCGTTCTCTGAAGTCCGCGCTTGAGTACATTAACTGAAGGTGAAGCAATATGACCTGCATTCTGAATGTTGAGAGATACTCAAAGAAAGAACACGAGCTTGTCTTGGACTTCACTGACGGTAATGAGTTTTACTACTTTGAGTCAAGGACTGGCCTCGGTGCAAAGTACACAGGCTGTTACTTACCATCTATGATCTTCATTCATAACTTTCCTGGCAAAAAGAAGGTCAGAGAAGGAACCTGGATTGCAGTTGACCTTGATAGGCTTGTAGAGTTTATCAAGGAGCACAATGCCGATGTAAAGTTGCCTGCTGTGGCTATTGCTGAAACCTATAATGGTTCTGGATTTGAGGACTTAATCATCGAGGAATAAACTTATACTTATAAGAGGAGATATTGGCATGAACGAACTGGTTAGAGTCTATGACGATATGAAGGATGACCTTCGTGAAAACCTGACGAAGGCTCTGAATTACAATCTGCTGTGTGGAAATAAGGAAGAGGCTTACGGAATTTTCCTGAAGCTGATGGACTACAAGCTGCTGGATAAAGAGTCTGACCTTCTGGCAAACTACAAGGTCATCTTTGGCGGCAAGGATGGCGTCGATACCAGAGGTAAGAACTTTGGTCGTTTCGACTACCGTGGGCCGAATGGCACTGCCTTCATCCCCAAGTACGTGTACTGTGAGCTCAGAGACTACGATACGATGAATATCGACTCTATTGAGCACGTTGGTCGGCGTGTTGAGGGCGTTTATGAGGGCGATACCCTTGTAAAGGGTTCTGACTACCGGCTGAGAATTGCACATTGCCGTGGCAGTATGGATCCTCGTAACGCGACTGACAAGGCGTCTGCGATTTTCGCTAAGTACAATATCAATGTGAACCTCGACGATCTGAAGCGTAGGATTACTCTTGGCGAAACTCGTTGCTACTCTATCACTTATCTGAACTCTGTACTCAGCAAGTACAGCACAGTCGGTTATCTGTTCATGCACATGAATGATGACATGGAGATGCAGGTCGATGCAGTCATCGACTGGGAGGCTGTTTACGGTGTTTGGATTGACATCGATGAATTTGTAAAGAAGCTTACTTCTGTTGCCAACAATCTTCTGTATGGGAAGTATACTGTTGAACTGAACTTTGCTACTCCTGTTGAGGATGCAAAGAAGGCGCAGAGCGATATCATTCGCAGTAATAACGAACGCAGAAGCGGCGGAAAGTGAGCATCAAAACAACTGCTTATGGCAGTTTATATAAATAAAAGCGAGTAGATTTTTGTCTGCTCGCTTTTAGTCTTT
>OQWM01001497.1_pt1 | contig 16105 bp, 12 predicted proteins | sample 1691531 | NCBI WGS metagenome assembly OQWM01 (sample SAMN03418257, study PRJEB22391) | human gut metagenome | biome: human-gut; feature: organic feature; material: feces | host: Homo sapiens | place: Tanzania | collected 2013-01
TGAAATTGCTAATCGGGTGTTTTTATTGTTTTTGTTAATGCTCATTTAGATATCCCATCACTCCATATTCCGGATGAACCTAAAAAAAAAGAGTGGCAGTTGGGATAAAACCGCCACTCGAATAACATAATAACTAAAATTTTCTGGTTATGAAACAAGTTTTTATTTATAAACCTGTTTTTTCAGATTCTCCAGTCTATTCTGGTAATATTGCTTCACGTCGTTCCATTTGTAGTAAGGCCACGTGTCGGTAGGTACCGCAACATGTACTTCCTTCTCGTTGTGCATGAATTTTACAATAATATCGTTGGCTTTGTTTCTGAAGAATACAATCTGTACATTGGATGCCATCGGTGTGGCCTTGAAGTCAGACCAGTGCTTGTATACTTCCTCCGGCTTCCTTACAGCCACGTCGAAGTTTTCTATCTGAAGGAGGGCAAGCAGCGGTATGACGTTTCCGTCATGTCCGAAGCGAAGGTCAGCGGCGATGCTGTTGTCTTCAATGGCCTTGTCGGCACACTCCAGAATGTTCTCCACGAGAGTATGTGCGTTAGCCATAACCAGTCCTTTGCTCATCTCTGGGTTAGCGTTGCCTATATAGAAGCGGTAGTTTACACACTGCCATAGGTCGAAGAGCTCCTGTGGAGTGAAGATGTCGTAGAACGACTTCTTCGTTTCTATGTCCTGCATGTCAACGGCAATCCAGTAGAAAGCCCATACCAGCTTTTCCGGATTTACTTTGCAGCGGATGAACTCCTTGTCGCTGAACAGCGAGTTTACGAGTCGCATAGGCTTCACGTGTTCTGCCTCGAACTTGAGATATTCCTCAACCCATGGTCCTTTCTCGCCATTAGTGAATTTGTTTGATTTGTCGGTGTGGTAGTTCAGATACGCCATGTTCTTTTCGTTCATCTCGTATTTGACGTCAAGCTGCGGACAGCAGCCCTTCAGTCCGTCTCCGAAGGCAGCCATACTCATCGCACAACGGTAGACTACGGTAGAGCGTGCGTCTACACGCTTCTTTCCCTTGAACACTTCCGGGAAGTTACGTGCCATTCTCTCCGCAATGCCCTTGTGCTGTCTTGCTCCCAATGGGGTAAGGTCGCCGCTGCGTCCTTCTGTTTCAATGAACACCTTGCGCAATCTGCCGAGCACGTCTTTTCCGAGTGGAGTGATGCAGCCCGCCTTTTCAGCATCTTCGAGAAGTCCGATGGTCAGTTTGAAGTCTCCTTCACCAAGAAGATAGCGTGAGCCATGTCTTGCGTAGTGGCTGATATAGAATGGGGTATATCCTTTTGGTGCAGGAGTCAGCTTCCCTGTCACTTCAGGGTAAGCGAGATAAACGCCGCCGGCTTTGTTCAGGTCGGCACTGATTTCCTCGAATGATGTCTGTGCCATTGCTCCGCTTGCGAGCAGAGTCATGATGGCAGAAAGTGTAATTTGCTTTATAGAAACCATGTCTTGATGTGTTTTATATATAAATGAAAGTGTTTTCTTAATTACCGGATTGCGAGGACAGTCTGTATAATACCGGCTGACGCTCACAATCCGGGTCTTGTGTGTGTGTTTATTTATAGTATAGTTAAGGTAAATTACTTCGTGTAACCGTCGTTCTGCTTCAGGTTAGGCATGTTTGAGAACTCTGTAGCCGGGATAGGGAAGAGCTTGAAGTGGTCTTCAACGTCAGAACCATCGCGCACTCCGTTTTTCCAGTCCCAGTTGCGTCCTGAAGTGAATTTTCCGAAACGTATGAGGTCTGTACGGCGTACGAGCTCCGAAGCAAGCTCTCTCTGACGTTCGTCAAGTATGAAGTCAAGGTTGAGCTGGTCGGCTGTGATGTCTCCCGAAACGTCAGAACGAATGCCGTCTTTTGCATATTTGCCCGACATATATGCACGCTCGCGAATCTCATTCACGTAGCCAAGAGCCTCCTCTTTAGTGCCCTGTGCTCCTCTCAATATTGCTTCTGCGGCGATGAGATAAGCTTCTGCCGTACGGAACAGCGGGAAGTCAATTGAAGAGTATGCGTCGCCCTGTGCAGGGATAGTGTTGTCCTGGTTTACGTTGCGCCATTTGATATAGCCGTAGCCGCAGGTGAAGGTGCTTGTCATGTTGTCCTTGTCGTCCCATGTCTCCTTCTTCTGGTTAGGCAGGGCGGTCATGAACTGAGCACGCTTGTCCTTCTTCTGGTTGCCCCATGTGTCGTTAGTGTCGAAAGTAACGTCGTCAGCATCAAAGGCATTTACGAGAGTGGTCTTGGAGCGTACGTTACCCCATCCGCGAGAACCGACGCCTGTGTTGTACAGTTCGTTCATCGGACCGTTAACGAAAGCCTTCACGTAGAAGTTCGTTCCTGCGGAGCTTTGTGCCTTGAGTCCGTCCTGTACGAGCGGCCATATAATCTCTTTGCACTTGTCGTTGTCGGCGAGGAATATGGTGCGGTAGTCGGAAGCCAAAGGATAGTGGCCGTCATTGATGACCATCTTTGCGTATGTCAGAGCGTCGTTGTAGCGGTTCTCGCCAATCCATGTTTCTGCGTTCAGATACATTCTTGAGAGCAGAAACCATGCAGCTACCTTGTCGATACGTCCGTATACGTTTGCTCCTGGAGCCTTGAGGTCAGCATCGATAGCCTTCAGCTCGCTCTCGGCGAAACCGAAGATCTGCTTGCGTGTCCACTGTTCCGGAATATCCTTCACGCCGGTGTTCTCGTCGATGTAAGGCACGTTGCCGAAGAGGTCGCACAGTGTGGCATAGCAGTAGGCGCGGATAAAACGTGCCTCGGCACGGTAGCTTGCGCACTCTCCTCCGAGCTGGTCCCACAGACCACGGCTCTTCAGCTTGCCTTCTGTACACTCGCGCAGCATTTCGTTGCAGTAAGCGATAGACATATAGAGGCGCTGGTATGTCCAGCGTATAACGGATGCGTTAGATTGGTCCCACTGTATGTTCAGACATTTGCGCAGACCGTTTGATGAAGACGGCATGATGAAGTTGTCGGTAGGCAGCTCCTGCAGGTAGAACATCAGGCGCACATAGCCCGAGTATCCCTCGTTGGCTCCCTCAAGGTCGCCGTCGCCACCGTCGCCACCTTTCTGTCCTGTAAGGATAAGTGAGCCATAGCATTTGGCAAGCATGCCGGTATAGCCGTCGGCAGTCTGGTAAACCTTCTCTCCCACGAGCTGGTTGTCGTCGAGCGGCATAGTGTCCAGATCGCTGAAACATGATGTGAACAGGCATCCTATGACGCCGAATATCATGGTTTTCAATATATTCTTTTTCATATTTATATATTCTTTTGTTAGTTAGAAGTTAAGATTTGCTGAGATTGAGAACGTGCGAGGACGTGGATAAACGTCGCGGTCGATGCCGTTGTATATTTCCGGGTCAAGACCAGAGTAGCCGGTGATGACGCATACGTTCTGCACAGAAGCAGAGAGTCTCAGACTGCTTGAGCTGTTCCACAGTTTCGGGAAGGTGTAGCCCAGCGTGATGTTGTCGATACGGAAGAAGTCGCCTTTCTCCAGGAAGTAGTCGGAATACAGCTGCTGCTGCTGGAAACCGTTGCTTGCAGTAAATCTCAGAATGTTTGAGAAATTGCCCTGGTCGCTGTATACCTGCTGCTGATACTGGTTTGCCTTTACATAATTATATATGTAGTTTCCGAAAGAGCCGTGGCCCGTTATACCCAGTTCCCAGTTCTTGTATGTGAACTGAGTGTTCAGTCCGAGATAAGATTTAGGCAGTGCGCAGCGGCTTGCCTGTCTTGTCTCCTTGGTGTCGATGCTTCCGTCCGGCTGAACAAATTTTCCCTCTATCGGCTTTCCGTTCTCGTCGTAAGCCTGCTTTGCCAGATAGAAGGTGTAAGGGCGCTTGCCCACCATGAAGCATTCCACAAACTTACCAGTGCCGGAGATGGCACCTGTCTCTACGAATGAGCCTTCTGTGTCTACGGTGTTCAGCTTGGTAATCTTAGAGTCGTTCCATGTGTAGTTCAGTCCAACGCTCCATGAGAAGTCCTTTGTCTGCACCGGTACGGCATTGATAGAGAACTCCACACCCTTGTTGTCCATCTCGCCGATGTTCGTTGTCAGCACGGCAGAGTAGTTCACACCCGATATAACAGGTATGGTGTTGAGCAGATCCTTTGTGTGGCGCTTGTAGACGTCGATAGAACCGTAGATACGGTTGTTCAGGAATCCGTAGTCGAGTCCAGCGTTCCATGTCTCGGTGGTCTCCCACTTGATGTCTCGGTCGTAGCCGTTCGGACGGTAGGTGTTGTACCATTTGTCACCGAACAGATAGCTTGACTCAGGGTATGATACGGAGAATGTGGTCATGTAAGGATAGTCGTTGATGATGTCCTGCTGTCCTGTCTGTCCGTAACTCAGACGCAGTTTCAGGTTTGTGAGCACATCGTTGTCCTTCAGGAAGCTCTCTTCAGAAATCTTCCATCCAAGAGCTACTGACGGGAAATATCCGTATCTGTTTCCCTTGGCGAAGCGTGAAGAGCCGTCGGAACGCAGAGTAGCAGTCACCATATACTTGTTGTCGTAAGTATAGTTGAGTCTGCCGTAGAGTGAGAGCAGATAGTATTCGCTCTCATAGTGCTTTGGTGAGAACAGCTCTGTTCCGTCTGGCGCCAGTGTTGTCTCGTTGTATTTCTTCCAGAAGTGCTGCCATCCGTAACCAGCCATTGCGCTGAAGTCATGCTTCTCTCCGAAGGTATGCTGATAGTTGGCATAGAGGTCGAGCAGGGTGTTGGTCTTGTTCTGCTTGGAGTCGAAGTCCAGACCGGTACCGTCTTTCTTGTTGGCGGTATACATCATGCCTGCATACTGCGGAACGTCCTTGTTGTATTTGCTCTCCAACACGTCGTAGCCCAGGTTCATGTTGAGCTGCAGGTCTTCAAATCCGTGCACCTTATAGCTGACCGAAACGTTGCCGATAGAGCGGTAGAGCTTGTTGTGCAGGTTCTGAAGGTCGAGCTGAGCCACAGGGTTGTCGGTCTGTATAGCCATCGGCGAGTTTCCGTTCATCCAGATGAAGTAGCCCAGTCCTGGGTCAGTAGAAGCCGTGCTGCTGCCGGTGCGTACCGGTCTTGTAGGGTCGTATGAGAGGGCGTTTCCAACCACCGACTCGTCAATGCGTGCGTTGTCCTCCATAGATGCCTTCAGGTTCACGTTGAGCGAGAGATGGTCGTTGAAGAATTTTGGTGAGATGCCGCCGTCGAAGGTGTAGCGCTTGTAGCTGTTAGTCTTGATGATACCGTTCTGGTTGGTATAGCCTAAAGACACTCTCACGGGAGCCTTTTTCATGATGTTTCCCGACATGGAGATGTTGTGGTCCATACCGAAGGCTGTGCGGTAAATCTCATCCTGCCAGTCGGTGTTGGTCTGTCCGAACACGACGTTGCTTGGCACTCCGCTTACAGTAGAAGCGAACTTGCGGAACTCGTCGGCGCTCAGCACCTTAAGGCGCTTTGCCGTTGAGCTGAGAGAGAAGTTTGCTGTATAGTTGAACTTAGGAGCTCCCTTTGTTCCCTTCTTGGTAGTTATCACGATGACACCGTTTGAAGCACGTGATCCATAGATGGCGGTAGCCGAAGCATCCTTCAATACGGTGAAAGTCTCAATGTCGTTAGGGTTGATGCCTCCGATGAGGTTTCCGCCGCCTTCTATGGAAGAGTTGTCAACAGGCACTCCGTCGATGACGATCAGTGGGTCGTTTGATGCTGAGAGAGAGGCACCGGAACGGATACGTATAGTGGAACCGGAACCAGGAGCGCCGGAACTTGACACTACATTTACTCCAGCCACCTTTCCCACGAGTGCATCCTGTGCACTCGAATTGGCACCCTTGTTGAACTCGTCAGGCTTAATGGCAGAAACGGAACCCGTGAGGTCGTTTTTCTTCACCGTGCCGTAGCCCACTACCACCACGTCGTCGAGCTGTTTGTTGTCGGGAGTCATCTTTATGTTCATCGCACTGCCCGTAAGCAGCACGTTCTTAGCCTCGTAGCCGATGTAGCTCACGTTGATGTTCTTTGTAGAAGAAGGAACGCCTTCGAGCACGAAGTTTCCGTCGAGGTCTGTTATAGCTCCTCCAACCACGCCGTCTGCAGTAACGGTAACGCCAATCAGCGGTTCTCCGTTCTCGTCGATGATGGTTCCCGTTACGCGGCGCTTGTTGTCATTTGCCTGTGCCGTAGTCTGGTGTTTTGCTTCGGTGCGTCTTACGGTGTTGTGCTTTGCTTTTGTTATGATGATGTTTTTGCCTTCAATCTTGTAGTCGATGCCTTTTTGTCCTTTCAGAATCTGCTCCACTACATTTGCGAGGTCGGCATTATTTGCGGAAACGCTGACAATCTGTTTGTTGTTGATGTCAGACGACGAGAAAACGAAAGTGTAACCTGTTTTCTCTTTCAGTTGGTTCATGGCCTGCTTCACGCTTACTTTGTTCACGTTGAGCGATACTTGCTGCGCAGCTGCTGTCATGTTGAGACACAGCAATGCAGAAGCCATGAAGATGGCTTTTTTGTAATTGTACATAAAAGAAAAAAGTTTGATAGTTGTTTTTAAAATTAATAAAGGTTATCCGGCGTGCGGCATTTTCTTGTCTGCCGCCACGCTTTGTGTGCATTGTTAGTTATTTTTGTCTTATTGTCATAGGCAATCTGTCTTTTTTTTCAAAGGTTATTTTTTATAATGTTATGTTTATAGATCTATAGGTAAAGGTAGTAATTTCCGTCGTTAGTCTTGCGGAATTTCATTCTGTTAGTCTCAGCCATGGTTCTCAGCACGGCATTTATGTCCATTCCCGAAGAGTTGAAGGATATGTAGAACGTCTTGTCTTGCAGCTGCTGTGCCACGGTAATCTTCACGTTGTAGGTGCGTTCCAGCGTCTTTGCAATCTGTTGCAGCGGCACCTCGTCGAAGAACTGTTCGCCCCGCACCCATGAGTCCGACTGGCTTGTGTCAGTCTTTCTCTTTGTCATGCATCCCGTCTGCTTGTCGAGAGTCATCGTCTCGTCCTTCTGCATCCTTATGTGTCTGCCGGTCTTGCTGCTTTCTATGTCTACATGTCCGCGTATCAGCTGCACCATCATCGTTTTGTCGTCGGGGTAGTCGCGGTAGGTGAACTTCGTTCCGAGCACCTTCAGGTCAGCCGATTTAGAGTTTACGCGGAACGGCAGATCCTCATTTTCCTTCACGTCGAAGCAGGCTTCTCCCGTCAGTTTCACGTTACGGTTGTCCGTGCCGAAGTCTTTGGAGTATTCTATTTTCGAACATGCATTCAGCCAGACCTTTGTGCCGTCGGGCAGCGTCACTTCGCTTATGGAGCCGTTTGGCGTGGAAATGCACACGTCGGCAAGCTCCCCGCTGCCGGCAATCTTGGCAAATCTGTAGCCCATCCACGGCAGAGCGGCAATAAGTATTACTGCTGCCGCCACCCTTATGATGCTTTTTGCAGAGTATTTTCCAAGCATGTTTCTTCGGCTTCCTTTGCCTTTATCCTGCCTTGCCGCCTTGCGGCTCAGGAATCGTGCGTAGGCGGCGTCCTTGTTGAAGCGTGCGCCACGACCGGATTCAGAAGAGGAAAACCACAGCTCTATGTTTCTGCGTATCCTCTTTCTGCTTTCCTCCGACTCCATGGCGGCGTCTTTCAGAAAGCTTATCGCTTCGTTGTCGTTTCTGTCGGCAAGATAGCGTTCCGTCATCGCATCAATGCGGCTGTATTTGTTTTCTTTCTCCATTTTTCTTTCCTCTTTACTTTAATAGACAACGTGTAAAGGAAACAGGGTAGTGGAAAAGTGGATTTTTTTTTAAATTTTTCTTCCCTTCATCGGATAAGCATGGCGATGATGGTCCATTTCAAGTAGCCGTCGAGGTTTTTTCGCATGAAGGCAAGTGCGTTTTTTATGTGGTATTTTACGGTGTTTGTAGAAATGCCCATCTCGTCGGCAATCTCTTTGTACGACAGTCCCTCGAAGCGGCTTTTCTCCAACACCGTCCTACACTCCTTGGGCAGTGTGGCGATGGCATTGTTTATTTTCTCTTCAAGTTCCTTTCCTAATAGTTCGTCGATAGGTTCGTTGTCGTCGCGGAACACTATCTCGAGCATCTCCGTCTCGGCGTTCAGCTTCAGCTCCGTGGTTTCGGAAGCCATGCGTCTCAGTCTTGCCTTCAGTTCGTTTATGCACCTGTTGCGCACCGCTCTTATCAGATATGCGTGCAGACTGCTTTCCACATTCAGCGTGTTGCGGTTCTCCCAGATGTTCAGCATCACGTCGTCGACAATGCTTTCGGCGGCTGTAGGGTCGTGCACCATGCAGTTGGCAAAGCGGCACAGCTTCTCGTACTCGCTGTCGAAGAGGAATTTGAAAGCATCCTCTTCGCCCGTCTGCAACCGTGTTATAATGAAAGCGTCGTCCGTCATATTTCCTCCAATATTATACCTTATTTATATATAATAGCTTTATCGTTAGCAAGCATTGTCTTATGCAAAGATAGTGCAAACCGAGCGCAATGAAAACTTGTTTTCAGATTGCCGAGGTGCCGCCTATCTTATGCAAAGATAGTACAAATCGCTTGTAGTGCAAAATGAAATGTGGAAGACTTTCATTTTTATGGCTCATATTCCTGTTTATATCAATACTTTCCCTTTCAATGAAAGCCTGTTTGCAGAATTTCCTCCTAAAGCGGCATTGGCGTTATAGTTGGCCATGAAGAATGCTGATAAATGCTGTCTGACTTTAAAAAGAAAGAGCTTTTTAAACTTGTTGAGTGGTAAAAAAGATAAAAAGCATTGTTGTTTTAGTTAATTTATATTTAATAAAGGGTAAGGTCGTGTGTGTGTCATTAGTAAAAGTAGTACCTTTGCACCGCATTTTGCAAAAATAACAAATAAACAAAATTAAAAGAAATGTTGAATCATTACGAAACCGTTTTCATTTTGACTCCCGTTTTGTCTGATGAACAGATGAAGGAAACGGTCGCTAAATTCAAGACTCTGCTTACCGACAAGGGTGCTGAGATTCTGAATGAGGAGACTTGGGGACTGAAGAAGATGGCTTATGCAATCCAGAAGAAGTCAACAGGTTTCTATTGCCTGCTTGAGTTCAAGGCTGAGCCGTCAGTTGTTGAAAGACTTGAGATTGGATACCGCCGCGATGAGAAGGTAATCCGTTTCATGACAGTTAAGCTTGACAAGTATGCTTCAGAGTATGCTGTCAAGAGAAGAAACAAACTTGGTAAAAAAGAGGAGGCTTAAACAATGGCACAAGAATCAGAAATCAGATACTTGACTCCACCTTCAGTGGACACAAAGAAGAAGAAATATTGCCGTTTCAAGAAGAGCGGTATTAAGTACATCGATTATAAGGATCCTGAGTTCCTGAAGAAGTTCTTGAACGAGCAGGGAAAGATCCTTCCACGTCGTATCACTGGAACATCTCTGAAGTATCAGCGTCGTGTGGCACAGGCTGTAAAGCGTGCTCGCCAGATCGCACTGCTTCCTTACGTAACTGACTTGATGAAATAATTTAAAGGAGGATTACAGAATGGAAATTATACTGAAAGAAGATATTATCGGCTTGGGATACAAGAACGATATCGTGAATGTAAAGTCAGGTTATGGCCGTAACTACCTCATCCCACAGGGAAAGGGTGTCATCGCTTCAGAGTCAGCAAAGAAGGTGCTCGCAGAGAACCTCAAACAGCAGGCTCGCAAGCTTGAGGCTATCAAGGCAGAGGCTCAGAAGAAGGGTGACGCTCTGAACGGCGTAGCTCTCGTTGTTGAGATGAAAGTTTCTGCAAACGGCGTTACCTATGGTTCTGTAAACGCAGCAACCGTAGCAGAGGAGCTCAAGAAGAAGGGCTTCGACGTAGACCGCAAGATTATCACAATGCGTGAGGCAAAGAAGCTTGGCGACTACACAGCTACTGTACACTTCCACAAGGAAGTTCTCGTAGAGATTCCTGTAAAGGTTGTAGCAGAGAACGCTGAGGTAGTAGAGACTCCTGCAGAGGCTCCTGTAGAGGCAGCTCCAGCAACAGAAGAGGCTCCGGCAGCAGAATAATAATTTAATGTGTTATAAAAAAAGTCCCGGTAAATGTGACAAGTTCATGTTTGCCGGGACTTTTTCGTCAACGGATAAATGACTATGAAAAAACATCTTTTATTGACAGTAACCATACTCTTTTTCGGCTTTACAGCAACAGCCACGCCCTATAAAGGCGGGAAGCAGCCCAAAGGCGTAGTGCAGAAAGGTCTGCGCTCCATCACCGAAGACGCTGCCCGTGCACATGTGTATTTCCTTGCCGACGACCTGCTCGAAGGGCGGCAGGCCGGGCACAGAGGCTCGCGGCTTGCCAGCCTGTACATCGTTTCGCAGATGCGCCAGTTGGGAATTTCGCCGCTGACGGACGGCGGCTACCTGCAGCCCTTCGAAGCCTGTGCCAAGCCTGTGCTCCATCGCATGCCGCGCTATTATGTGGAGGCAGACTCCGTGGCGAAGATAAAGAGCCGGGAGCATTGCCGCCTCTCCCTCTCCAACGTGCTCGGCATGATACCCGGAAGGAAAAGCGACGAATACGTAGTGGTGGGCGCCCATTTCGACCATGAGGGCATGAATCCGGAGCTTGTCGGCGACAATATATATAATGGTGCCGACGACAACGCCTCGGGCGTGAGCGCCGTGCTGCAGATCATGAAGGCTTTCGTGGAGAGCGGAGCCAAGCCGGAGCGCACGGTCATCTTTGCTTTCTGGGACGGCGAGGAGTACGGACTGCTCGGGTCGAGGTATTTCGTGGAGAACTTCAGCGGCACGGACAAGGTGAAGGGCTATCTTAACTTCGACATGGTGGGAGGAAACAACCGTGCCGACGACCCGTCGTACTTTGTTTATTTCTTCTCCGCCAGCCATCCTGAATACGGAGAATGGCTGCGCAGGGACATAGCCGAAAACGGCTTCCGCCTGAACCCCAACTACAAGTCGTGGGACAATCCCGTAGGCGGCAGCGACCAGGGTTCGTTTGCCCGCAAGGGCATCCCCGTGGTATGGTACCATACCGATGCGCAGCCCCATTACAACCATCCCTCCGACGAGGCTCCGACGGTGAATTATCAGAAGCTTGCCGACATCTCTCGGGTGTCGTTTCTCACGGCATGGCATTTGGCGAACGAATAGGTGCATAAACTTTGTATTGCACAGTAGACATTGCAAAAGATGGATTTATAATGATAAAAAAATAGAGATATATCAATAAATAATTCAAAAAATTGTGTCATTTCGCTACTTTTATTATATTTGCATCAACAAAAAAGATATTATTCTAACTAAATACACGTAAATACATTAATTAATCTATGAGCGAAAAAAGAGTTTATACCTTCGGTAATGGTAAGGCTGAAGGTAGAGCAGACATGAGGAACTTGCTCGGTGGTAAGGGTGCCAACTTGGCGGAAATGAACCTTATCGGTGTGCCGGTTCCTCCAGGATTCACCATCACTACAGACGTATGTAACGAATATTTTGAGAAAGGAAAGGAAGACGTAGTCAATCTTCTGAAAGACGATGTCATCGCTTCCGTACACCATATTGAGGGCTTGATGAACAGCAAGTTCGGAGATATAGAGAATCCTCTTCTTGTCAGCGTGCGTTCAGGTGCAAGAGCTTCCATGCCAGGTATGATGGACACCATCCTCAACCTCGGTCTCAACGACGAGGTTGTAAAGGGTCTGGCAAGAAAGACCGGCAACGAGCGTTTCGCATACGACAGCTACCGCCGCTTCGTACAGATGTACGGTGACGTCGTGCTTGGCATGAAGCCAGTAAACAAAGAAGACATCGACCCGTTCGAGGCAATCATCCAGAAGGTGAAAGCCCAGCGCGGTATTTCTCTCGACAACGAGATGACCGTTGATGAGCTCAAGCAGCTCGTAGAGCTCTTCAAGGCAGCCATCAAGGAGCAGACAGGCAAAGACTTCCCTACAGACCCAATGGACCAGCTCTGGGGCGCCATCTGCGCCGTGTTCGACAGCTGGATGAACGAGCGTGCCATCCTCTACAGAAAGATGGAAGGCATCCCGGCAGAATGGGGAACAGCCGTTTCTGTAATGGCGATGGTATTCGGAAACATGGGCGACACTTCAGCCACTGGTGTATGCTTCAGCCGTGACGCAGCAACAGGAGAGAACGTCTTCAATGGAGAGTATCTCGTAAACGCACAGGGCGAGGACGTTGTGGCAGGTATCCGCACGCCGCAGCAGATTACAAAGCTTGGCTCACAGCGCTGGGCACAGCAGCAGCAGATTCCAGAAGAGGAGCGTGCAGCAAAGTATCCTTCAATGGAAGAGGCAATGCCTGAAATCTTCGCTCAGCTGGACGCTCTGCAGAACAAGCTCGAAAAGCACTACCATGACATGCAGGACATGGAGTTCACCGTACAGGAGGGCAAGCTGTGGTTCCTGCAGACACGTAACGGAAAGCGCACAGGTACTGCAATGGTAAAGATAGCCATGGACCTGCTCCGCGAGGGCGAGATTGACGAGAAGACAGCCCTTGAGCGCTGCGAGCCGAACAAGCTCGACGAGCTGCTCCACCCTGTATTCGACAAGGACGCACAGAAGCAGGCTAAGGTGCTGACACGCGGTCTTCCTGCATCTCCAGGTGCAGCATGCGGTCAGATTGTGTTCTTTGCCGACGATGCAGAGAAATGGCACGATGCAGGCCATCGCGTAGTGATGGTACGTATAGAGACAAGCCCTGAGGACCTTGCCGGAATGGCTGCTGCCGAGGGTATCGTTACGGCACGTGGCGGTATGACCTCACACGCTGCCGTTGTAGCCCGCGGTATGGGCAAGTGCTGCGTATCAGGCGCAGGAGCACTCAATATTGACTACAAGGCAAAAACAGTGGAGATTGACGGCTACACTCTCAAGGAGGGCGACTACATCTCGCTCAACGGCTCTACAGGCGAAATCTATGCCGGCGAGGTTAAGACAAAGCCGGCTGAGGTGACAGGCGACTTCGCTGACCTGATGAAGCTTTGCGACAAATATACAAAACTCGTAGTACGTACAAACGCCGACACACCACACGATGCACAGGTTGCACGCAACTTCGGTGCCGTAGGTATCGGTCTCTGCCGTACAGAGCACATGTTCTTCGAGAACGAGAAGATTAAGGCAATGCGTGAGATGATTCTCTCCGACACTGTGGAGGGACGCAAGAAGGCTCTTGAGAAGCTGCTGCCTTATCAGACAAAGGACTTCTACGGAATCCTGAAGGCTATGGACGGATGCCCTGTAAACATCCGCCTGCTCGACCCGCCATTGCACGAGTTCGTGCCACACGATCTTGCCGGACAGCAGACTATGGCAGAGGAGATGGGACTTACCGTTTCGGAGATTCAGAAGCGCGTAGACAGCCTTAGCGAGCACAACCCTATGCTCGGACACCGTGGCTGCCGTCTCGGAAACACATATCCTGAAATCACAGAGATGCAGACAAGAGCAATCCTCGGTGCTGCAGTACAGCTGAAGAAGGAAGGCTTCAACCCGGAGCCGGAAATCATGGTTCCGCTCATCGGTATCGTCAACGAGTTCGACATGCAGGAAGAAGTTATCCGCTCTACCGCCAAGAAGATCTTCGAGGAGGCAGGCGTAGAGGTTGAGTTCAAGGTGGGTACGATGATCGAGATTCCTCGTGCTGCCCTCACGGCAGGCTACATCGCCAAGAAGGCAGAGTACTTCAGCTTCGGTACCAACGACCTCACTCAGATGACCTTCGGCTACAGCCGCGACGATATTGCAAGCTTCCTGCCTGTATATCTGGACAAGAAGATTCTGAAGGTAGACCCATTCCAGGTTCTCGACCAGACAGGTGTAGGTCAGCTGATAGAGATGGCTGTTGAGAACGGTCGTAAGACCCGTCCTACGCTCACCTGCGGTATCTGCGGTGAGCACGGCGGTGAGCCATCGTCAGTAAAGTTCTGCCACAAGGTAGGTCTCAACTACGTCAGCTGCTCTCCGTTCCGTGTGCCAATCGCACGTCTGGCAGCGGCACAGGCTGCTGTAGAGGAATAATAAGATAAGCCCTCGTAACTAACGAGTTAGGCGGTAAGTCTCTGATAAGAAAGAGGCTTGCCGCCTAAGTTGTTTTTAGGGGGTCTGTACATTCTGCATGATTATCGTGCAGAATGTACAGGGTTTGCTTACCAAAACTTACACCAAATCGGCATGATGCGCTTACCAATGCTTACACATGATTTTTGAATAACAAAAAAATACAGAGACAATGGCAATGTTTAAACCAGTAATCAGGAGACCGCGCAAAGACGGTTTCTTCCAAGTGTACATTCGGGTGATGCAGAACCGCAAGCCCGGATACATCAAGACCGACAAGGTTGTTACGAAAGACTATCTCGACAAGAACAATGACATCACCGACCCTTTCGTGAACGAGTATTGCATGAGGCGCATACTCCGTTTCACAGAACTGCTCAACCGTGTGGATAGTTCAAAGTGGACGGTCAAGCAGATAATCGAGTATGTGACCAAGGAGGACGAGGACTTGTGCTTTTCGGACTATGCGCACCTGCACATAAACCGCATGATTGACAACGGACAGTTGAGGAACGCGAAGAACTACAAGCTGGCACTCCAGCACATGGAGCGGTTTGCAGGGACAACGAGGGTGATGTTCGGGCAGCTCACCTCCACTTTCGTGAACCTGTGGGTGCAGTCGTTGGAACAGACGCACAGGGCAAAGGAGATGTACCCGGTATGCATGAGGCAGGTGTTCCGTGCTGCCGTGGCGGAATACAACGACTACGACAACGGAGTTATCCGCATCAAGACGAACCCTTGGGGCAAGGTGAAGATACCACAGGCTGACCGCACGGCAAAGATTGCCATCAGCCCGGAGGAGTGCCGCGTGTTCTTCGCTGCCCCATTGCCCGAGACGAAAATGATTGATCCATTGCCCGAGATTGGGCGTGACGTGTCGAAGATGATACTTTGCCTTGCAGGTATCAACACGGTTGACCTCTTCGAGATGAAGAAAGAGAACTACCGAAACAGCTGCTTGTGCTACAACAGAGCCAAGACGAAAAAGACGCGCACCGATGATGCGTACATCGAAATGAGGGTTGAGCCTGTGATACAGCCGCTGATGGAGAAATACTTAGCAGAGCCTAACGACCCTTATCTGTTCCGTTTCCACAAGCGTTTTTGCGACAGCGACTCGTTCTGTGCAGGTGTGAACAACGGCATCAAGCAGATTTGCAGGAGTCTGGGCATCCCCAAGGAAAAACAATACAGGGCGTACACATTCCGCCACACTTGGGGAACGGTGGCGCAGAACGACTGCGGAGCGACCATTGACGAGGTGGCTTTTGCCATGAACCACTCGCACGGACGCACCATCACGCGCGGCTACATCAAGCTGGACTTCTCCCCTGCATGGGAACTGAACGCAAAAGTGATTGACTTCATCTTCTTCAGCACGGCAAAGAGCAAGCAGGGCTTGGCGCACGATGTGGAAGAACGCAAGGACACGATGTTCCGCATTGCGCCAAAGTACATGATTTATGCAAGGGCGTACTACCGTGGCGAGGTACTGGCCGAAGTAAGCGACATTGGTTTCAGCAACATTGACGAGGTTATAGCCCGGCTTGCAGCGAAACTGCCCGACACTATCCCGGACAGGTGTGCCGTGCAGTTCCGCATCAAGAACGTGGACACCAACAGAGAGGCGGTGTACGAGAGGACTAAAGGCAAAGGGTTTTAGACAAACTCAACAAAGATGTTTTTGCGTCCATCCTGCGAAATGAGCTTGAGGTTGTCTGCAAGAATGTTGTCGGGATTGACAACAAGATGCAATACCGCTCCATGCTTGACAGCAGTTTGTGCCAGCAGTCTAATGTTTGAAACGGAGAAATTGTCCGCATAAATCTTCACAGACGTGCCATTCTGCAAAAGCATGGCAATGTTTTCGTAATTTGTTTTCATCATGATGCGTTTTTGAGTTCACGGCAAAGGTATCAAACAAGAATATACTATCCTCTAACTCATTGTCAATATGGCATATACGTTCAAT
>OQWM01001498.1_pt1 | contig 16095 bp, 13 predicted proteins | sample 1691531 | NCBI WGS metagenome assembly OQWM01 (sample SAMN03418257, study PRJEB22391) | human gut metagenome | biome: human-gut; feature: organic feature; material: feces | host: Homo sapiens | place: Tanzania | collected 2013-01
ATATTTGAAAACTGATTTATGAATAAAGCAAAGGATAATAACACGTCGTCAGGGATTGGAATCTCCTCTGCGTCAAAGGAGACTTTTAACTTCTTGGGATGAAGTGGTAGGGGAGCCTATTGCCCGATATACCAGTGAGCGATTTATCAAGAACCAGACTCTGTACGTAAAGGTTCATAATCCTGCCTTGCGTGCAGACCTGTCTATGGGGCGTAGTCTTTTGGTGAAACGTCTGAACGAACGTGCCGGTGCACAGGTCATTGTTGATATTAAATTCTATTAGATATCAGTAATGATTTCATCCATGATTTTATCGTGTTTTTCATAAGGAATTAAAGATTCTTTCTGAAAACTATAGCAGACTCCGATTTTATAGATGAATGGAACCCTTTCTAAGAATCGGTCGTAATATCCTTTGCCTCTGCCCAGTCGGTGTCCTTTGTCATCAAAACTCATACCAGGAATGATTCCTACTTCGATCTCTCCGTATCTTTTTTCTGAAAATAGAGTTCCGCTTGGCTCTAAGATATGAAAATTACCTTCCTTCAGATCCTTTTTCCCTGTATATTCTCTTAAAATCATATTTTCTCCGTCTGTAACTACAGGGAGCAGGACTTTCTTCCCTTCGGCTACGAGCTCATCTATCCATTCATGTGTATTTACTTCATCCGGTAAAGAATAGTACAGAAGAATGGTTTGTGCTTTTCTTAGATGGGGATTTCTTCTTTGGTCATAATGCTATCTGTTTTTGTTTCTTCTCCTTTTTCTCTTCAGGTACTTCTACAACGAGGAAGTCGGTATCGCCGTCGATGTAATGGAGAGCCTTGCGGAACTCCTTGCTTGTCCCGGCTGGAACGATGATGTCGTGCAACTGGTCGCAGTCGTCGAAAGCATGGCGGCTGAGCTTCTTAGGCACACCAGCAAAGGTGATGCGCTTCAACTTGTCGCACTCGGCGAAGGCGTAGCTCTTAATCTCCTTCACACTAGCAGGTACGTAGATGTTATCCAGCTCGTCACAATCATAGAAAGCATCGTGCTCAATCTCTTTCACGGTATTGGCGATGATGATGTTCTTAAGCTGCTTCTTGCCACGGAAGGCCATCTCGCCGATGACAGTGACACCCTCTGGAATCGTGAAACTAGCCTCATTGCTCATGCAGTAAACCAGACGCTCCTTGTTGATGGTGTATACTGCATCGCCATCACACTCGAAACTGTCGCTGTCAATCTTCTGTAAGGCAAGGTTGAGTACCAAACTCTCGAACTTGCCGTCTTTTTTCGAAGCCTTCTTCTTAAGAATCTCCAAAATTGCTTTCTTATTTTCCTTCATTTATATAATGTATTAAAATCTGTTTGCAAAGGTACGACGATATTTTCAAATATCTGTAGAAAAGCCGATTACGTGTTTGTGACGATGTTGTTACGATTTTGTTTCGACATATTTTTGTAATATTCGTGTCGCAGGAGTGAAACATCTTTACATTACCTTTGCACCCGAAAAGAAACGAAACATATATATAATAAGGTATAGAAGATATGAAGAAGATCTACTTGATGGCGGCACTCTTGGTGGCGCAGGTGGCAACTATAAATGCCCAGAACAGTGATGATGACGTTGACAAGACGCCGAAGATTGGTGGAACCATCCGCTCTAAGTATGAGTACCAAACCGAGGAAGGGGAGGGACGATTCGAGGTGCGCACGGCTCGTATCAATGTAACTGGTAATGTGACCAAGGAGGTGAGCTATAAGGCTGAGATCGACCTCTGCGACGAGGGACAGATCAAGATGCTCGATGCCTATACTCGCATCAAGCCTTGGAGCACCTTGCAGTTTACCATCGGTCAAGAGCGTGTGCCATTCACCATCGATGCCCATCGTTCTCCTCATCAGCAGTATTTCGCCAACCGCTCGTTTATCGCCAAGCAGGTGGGCAACGTGCGTGATGTCGGTGCCGAGATTGGCTATACTTGGAACGTAGGTTTCCCTATCGTGCTGAATGCCGGTATCTTCAATGGTTCGGGTTTGACCAACCAGAAGGATTACTGGACCAAGGGCGTGAACTATTCTGCCAAGCTCCAGTTCCTCTTCCCTAACGTCAACTTGGTGCTGAGTACACAGAAGATCAAGCCATCCGATGTAACCGTTACGATGTATGATGGCGGTTTGACATTCCATAAGGGTGGCTTCATCGCTGAGGCTGAGTATTTGTACAAGCACTACTGCAAGAATGCCTTCCACGGTGTGCATGCCTTCGATGGCTTCGTATGCTACGACATCCCAGTTCGCAATCAGAAGAGCCTGATTCGCAAGGTATCTCCATTGGCTCGATATGACTTCATGAGCGATCACAGCGATGGTACTAGATATGGTGGCAGCGATACGGAGATGGGGGGCTTGAAAATCAATGACTACAAGCGTCATCGTGTAACGGGCGGTGTAACCCTGAGCCTAGCCAAGCCATTCATCTCAGACATCCGCATCAACTACGAGAAGTATTTCTATCGCAAGGATGCCATCGCCAAGACTTCAGAGAAGGATAAGATAGTAGTGGAGTTTATGACACACTTCTAAAGGTAAAAAAGTAAAAAATATAGTGTAAAAGAATGTAAGGTAAAAACGGGCATCATCTGGAGAAGATTGATGCCCGTTTTTTTTGTTCTTTTCGAATAAAAGTATTATCTTTGCACTTATGGAAAAGAAAAATCAAAATACAATAGATACTTTTAAGGGTATCAAGGCGATAGCCTTTGATGCCGACGATACGCTCTGGGCATTGCAAAACTACTTTGAGGATGTGGAGCACGAATACTGTCAGCTGCTTGCTCCGTATGGCAAGGAGAAGGAAATCTCTGCCGCTCTCTTTGAGGTGGAGACGAAGAACATGCCCTTGCTGGGCTATGGTTGCAAGGCATTTACCATCTCGCTGGTGGAGAATGCCGTGAAGGTGAGTCATGGCAAGGTGGGGGCTGAGGTCATCGGGCAGATCATAGACCTAGGCAAGAGCCTGCTTCAGATAGATGCCACTCCGCTGGAAGGGGTGGAGAAGACCTTGGCTCGCATCAGAGAGATAAAGGCAGATGATTCTTCATCCAATGGCGAAGCTCAGAGAAAATACAAACTGGCAGTCTTTACGAAAGGTGAGTTGCAAGATCAGGAGAATAAGCTTTGGCGTTCGGGACTGGGCAGATACTTCGATGTGGTGAGCATCGTGAGCGACAAGACGCCAGAGGCTTATCGCCGACTGTGCAAGGAACTGGAGGTAACTCCGGAGCAGCTCCTGATGGTGGGCAATAGCTTCAAGAGCGACATCGCCCCTGCCCTAAAAATAGGCGCTTCGGCTGTCCATATCCCTTTCCATACCACATGGGCACATGAAAAGATAGAGGAATATGAACACCCGAAGCTCCGCAGAATCTCTAGATTTGAAGAACTAGAAGAGGTATTGCACTGTAGCCATGGCTGCTGAATAGTGCTTGGAACAGATGTCATGCCATTCGATATGTACTTTATCTTCTTATAACAAAAAAAATGAGGTAAATCATTTGATTTTGTCAAGAGCCTGCTTGATGTCGTCCAAGATGTCTTCCACATCTTCGATGCCTACGGATAGGCGAATCAAGTCTGGGGCTATGCCGGCTTCCTTCAGCTGCTCATCGCTCAGCTGGCGGTGGGTATGGCTGGCTGGGTGGAGCACACAGGTGCGGGCATCGGCTACATGGGTCACGATGTTGATCATGTCGAGAGAGTCCATGAACTTGATGGCTGTCTCACGGTCGCCCTTCAGTCCGAAGGCTATCACGCCGCAGGTGCCATGAGGCATGTACTTCTGGGCTAGGTCGTAATAAGCATCGTCCTTCAAACCGCTAAAGTGAACCCATGCCACACGTGGGTCGTCATGCAAGAACTCTGCCACCTTCTGGGCATTCTCGCAGTGCTGGCGCATACGCAGATGCAGACTTTGCAATCCGAGGTTCAGGATGAAGGAGTTCATGGGGGCAGGGATGCTGCCCAGGTCGCGCATCAGCTGGGCTACGAGCTTGGTGGTGTATCCCATCTTGCCAAATGCTTTCACGTAGGTCAGTCCATGATAGCTCTCGTCTGGGGTGCAAAGACCAGGGAACTTCTCGGCATTTGCCATCCAGTCGAAGTTGCCGCTGTCCACTACTACGCCACCTACTTGGCTGGCTGTTCCGTCCATGTATTTGGTGGTGCTATGGGTTACGATGTCGGCTCCCCATTCGAATGGGCGACAGTTGATAGGGGTGGCAAAGGTGTTGTCTACGATGAGAGGCACGCCATTCTTGTGGGCGATGCGTGCGAATTTCTCTATGTCGAGCACGGCACAGCCTGGGTTGCTGATGGTTTCGCCAAATACCACTTTGGTGTTAGGGCGGAATGCCTTCTGGATTTCTTCCTCGCTGTCGTTTGGATTGACGAAGGTGCAGTCGATGCCGAGTTTCTTCAGGGTAACGCCGAAGAGGTTGAAGGTGCCACCGTAGATCTCATTGGAGGTAACGATGTGGTCGCCAGCCTGGCAGATGTTGAATACGGCATAGAAGTTGGCTGCCTGTCCGCTGCTTGTGAGCACGGCGCCCACGCCACCTTCCAGTTCGGCTATCTTCTTGGCCACGGCGTCGTTGGTAGGGTTCTGGAGTCGGGTGTAGAAATATCCTTCTTTCTTCAGGTCGAAGAGCATGGCCATCTCTTCAGAGTTGTCATACTTGAATGTGGTGCTCTGGATGATAGGCACTTCGATTGGTTCGCCATTCTTTGGCTCATAGCCACCCTGTACACAGAGTGAAGCTGTACGTAATTTCTTTTTCATTGTCGGTTATATTTTTATGTTTTTTAATTCTGGTAATGACTAGATGTCTGCCAATTGGCTGCGAAGTTACAACATTATTTTGAAACGAGCAAATTATTTGACGAAAATTACACATTAGTGTTGAATATCTCACGCGCGCACGTGAAAGTTTTTTCTTAAAATAATTGCCACTATTGCCGCTAAATGGATTAAGTATTTGATTATTAGATTAATATCTAGTGACAATAAACCTGTTTTTATTGCCGCTAAATTGCCACTATTGCCGCTAAATATGGGGAAAATGGGCAGAAAAGTGGCGATTTTTAAGTAAAAAAGCTTAAAAATGAGAGATTTTCGAAAGAAAAGTGACGAAAAACTTGCATTTCTGCTCAAAATTTTGTATATTTGTAGCAGCTAACAAGTAAAACATAACGTAGCTATATCTTAAAGAGTGCCCCCGTGGACGGGGAGTCCTGCCCCTGAGGACGGGTAGCCGTGCCCAAGCCTACGGGTGTTCATGCCCGAGACTACGGGGATGGATGCCCGGCATACTCGGGCAAGTTTGCCCGACATAGCCGGGCAAGTTTGCCCAAGGGCTAGGTGAAAGTCTGGGCACGTAACATATTAAGTATAAGCTACTTGTTGAAGGTAGAAATGCTGGGAGGACTATTAAATAATAACAATAAGGAAAAAAACAATGAAAATCACGATAGCAAGACATAACAAGCAAAATAAGCTCTGTCTGAGTATCAAGACAATGGAGCGACTCTTGGAGCGCATCGCCAAGGACGATGCCAAGCAGAGCGTGGCAAACCTAAGAATGAGTGTGCCGCTGATGGATGGTGAAATCAAGTATTATAATGGCATCAGTCTGTGGCAGCACGTATATCCTGCCGCCGAGTTTGCCAAGGATTCCAACGACAATCTCGCTTTCCGCCAGATGAATGGATTGGTGCAGCTCACCTTCATCAATCTGAAGTCAGACATCATGCTCGATGAGGCCAAGAAGGCAGCGAGCCTCTTGCCCATGACCTATGCCGCCATCGTGGGAGCCGACGGCAGAAGTCTGGTGGTGCTGGTGCGCATCTGCGACATGCAAGGCGCTCTGCCACAGGAGGAAGCGCAAGCTGAATCGCTCTATCAGTCAGCCTATCAGCAGGCAAAGCTCGTATATAAGCCTCTGCTCCAGGCCACGCTCAAGAGCGAGGAGGTGTCCCTGCGCTCCAACTTCCTGCTCACGCTCGATGCCTCACCTTATTATAATGGCAAGGCAGTCCCCATGCGCATCTCCCGTTTCTCGGCGGCTCCATCGGCTCCGCAAGCCATTGATGACCTGAAGGCTTACGAGGATTTCGAGTTTCTCTATCGCCGAGCTGCCGATGAGACTTCCGAGGAGATGGATCGGGCGAAAGTGGAGTGGGAGAGCGAGGATGAAAGACTCTTTGCCGGCATCTCGCTGCTAGCCACCAAGCTCTGCGAGATGGGATTCAGCGAGGAGGAGGCTTTTGTGCATGTGCGCCGCAACCATTGGTCGAAAATCGATCCTGAGAAACTGCGCCAGCTGGTGGCTACGGCATTCGATGGCACGCAGCCCAACAAGCGCCGAGTGGACATGAAGCAGGATTCGGCTCGTGGGCGCAGCAGCATGATGAAGATGATTCATCTGCTCAAGGATCGCTACATCTTCCGCTACAACGAGGTGATGAAATGCACGGAGTATCGCCCCAACAACTCTTGGGTGGGAGATTTCCGCCCCGTGGATGCCACCGCCCAGAATAGTTTGGCGATTGAGGTGCAGATGGCGGACATCCGAGTGAGTATCAAGGATGTGCGTAACTTCTTGCAGTCCAACTATATCCGAAAATACAACCCCGTGGAGGATTTCTTGTATCACTGCCTGGGCAAGTGGGATGGCAAGGACCGCATCCGAGCCTTGGCTCGCACGGTGCCTACCGACAATCCGCATTGGGAAGACTGGTTTTACACCTGGTTCCTCGGCATGGTGCAGCAGTGGAAGGGCACTTATCGTCCGCAGTATGGCAACAGCACGGTGCCGCTCCTCATCTCCAAGCAGGGCTACAACAAGAGCACGTTCTGTCGCCGACTGGTGCCCGATACGCTCTCTTGGGGCTATAACGACAACTTGATTCTCTCGGAGAAGCGCCAGGTATTGCAGGCGATGTCACAGTTTCTGCTCATCAATCTGGACGAATTCAATCAGATATCCCCTCAGGTGCAACAGGGATTTCTGAAGAATCTCTTGCAGTTGCCTACGGTCAAGGTAAAACCTCCCTACGGCAGCCATGTGATGGAGTTTCCGCGCCTAGCCTCCTTCATAGCCACGAGCAATATGACGGATATCCTGACCGACCCATCGGGCAGTCGCCGCTTTCTGGGCGTGGAGCTTACGGGACCGATAGACGTGAGTGTGCGCCTGAACTATGAGCAGCTCTATGCGCAGGCGATGCAGGCATTGCAGGATGGCGAGAAGTCATATTTCGACACAGCCGAGAATGCCGTCATCATGCAGAGCAACTTGCAATTTCAGGTGGAATCTCCCTTCAAGCAGTGTTTTTTGGCTCTTTTTGAGCCTACAGATGACATAAAAGAGGGAAAATACATGACTGCGGCATCGATTTTTGCCATTTTGCGCCATCATTTTGGCTCTTCCCTGCAAGTTTCCAATATCCAGCGCTTTGGCAGAGAGTTAAAGAATATCGAAGGATTGAGGAGTAGAAGAACTCATCAAGGCACTGAGTATCTGGTTATTGAGAAGAAAGAAAATTCGGAAGATGTAAAATAAAAGCAAAAATAGCTAGTGACAATAGCGGCAATTTGTAAAACATGGGAGTCCACAACTTTTTCAGTAACTTTTTCTAGAAAACTCTTGCAGATATGAAAATAAAGTCGTAACTTTGCGGAAAAGTTCATATAAAGACAGATTAGGAATTATGGTAGAGACAAACGATAGACGATTACCTGTAGGCATCCAGTCTTTCGAGAAAATCAGAAAGGAAGGATACCTTTATGTTGACAAGACAGATATCATCTGGCAACTTGCCAACAGAAACAAAACGTATAATTACCTGAGCCGCCCACGCCGCTTTGGTAAATCTGTGCTGGTCGATACGCTCGAAGCCTACTTCATGGGAAAGAAGGAACTCTTCGAGGGCTTGAAGATTATGCAGCTGGAGACGGAATGGGTGAAGCGACCTGTCATCAGACTCGATATGAGTCGTGCGGGCGCAGAACCGGAAACTTTGCGCTCTTATCTCGACATCACTTTCGACAGATTAGAGGAGGAATATGGCATTACTCCTAAACCTTCAGCCCAGCTTGCCGACCGCTTCAATGCAATAATCGTGGAGGCGTATGAGCAAACTGGACAGCAGGTTGCCATCCTCATCGATGAATACGATTCTCCATTGCAGCATTCCTGGAAAACTCCTCACCACGAAGCATGTACCTCTATTTATAGAGAGGTTTTTGCTATTCTCAAGGCAGATGATAAATACGAGAAGTTTGTCTTCATCACCGGTATTACCAAGTTTACGCAAATCTCTCTCTTCTCTGTACTCAACAATCTGAGCAACATCAGTTTTGAGCCAAACTATGCCGCCATTTGCGGTATTACCAAGGAAGAAGTCTTGCGTGATTTCAAGCCGGAAATCAATAAATTGGCTGCAAAGAACGATTGGACTTTCGACGAGGCTGTGGCACAACTGGCAGCCTACTATGATGGTTATCATTTCTGTCATGAGAATATGGTGGATGTATTCAATCCCTTCAGTCTTATCAATGCCCTGGCAGATTCCAAACTGAAGAACTACTGGGCTTCATCGGGTGCAACCTCCATGTTGCCTAAGTTTGTGGATAATATGGAAATTCGTTTGAAGGATTTTGAAAATTGTCCGGTAGACTGCGATACATTGGAGACTTCCGACGTAACAGGCGGCGGCGCCGAGCTATTCCTCTATCAGTCGGGCTATCTTACGATAAAAGGGTATATGGATGATATCTATTTGCTTGGCATTCCAAACTATGAAGTCCGTAAGGCTCTCTATAGGATTGTTTTGCCTGCCTTGACGTTGAAAACGAATGCCCAGGTGATAACTACTCAGAATATGTTGTTGTACTCGCTGAAGCTTGGCAATCTTCCCGAAGCCATGAAATGCCTGAAAGCCCTCATTGCGGATGTGCCCTACAGCAACAAGAAGCTCGCCAGTATGGACATGGAGGAGCGTTATCGTCTGATTATGAGCACCATATTCAATGCCATCGGTTGCAGGGTGGAAGTGGAAAAGATGATTGCTACGGGCAGGATAGACATGGTGGTGGAAACCACCCAATATATCTACGTTCTGGAGCTGAAGCTGAGCAACAATGGTGGTGTGGATGCTGCTGCAGAGCAAATCAGAGCCAAGCAGTATGCCGAGCCTTTCAAGGCCGACAAGCGCAAGGTCATCGCCCTCGCCATAGAGCTGGATGATAGGGGAAAGGGATTGGTAGATTGGAAGGAAGTTTTTAAAGGTAACTGAAGTTTCGTAAAAATAGTGAAAAGATACAAGGGTCTATACGCCACCTGCTCATCGTGGCATATAGGCCCTTGTCGTTTTTTCGCTATTGAATATTTTAGTGCGAATTATTTCTTGGATTTGGATATTTTAGCGTTGATTATTTCTCGGATTTGAATATTTTAGTTATATTTGTGCCTGGTATTCAAACATTTACGATTATGACAGAATACATACAAAGAAATATAGATTCAGAACTCAGCGCATGGAAAGAAGATTCCTTGCAAAAAACCTCTGTTGCTTCGTGGTGCTCGAAAGGTAGGAAAATCATCAGCAGTTATACCCTAAAACAGTGTCAAACATTTCGTCAACAGAATTCCATCGTGTAACTCTACCTTTCGCCTTGTCTTCTTCGGCAAGTTCCAGACCTGTCTTTTTAGGTTTCAAAATAGAAATAGAACTAACACCATTCAACATTTTGATGGCGTTTTTCACCTTTGTCAACATAGTAGGATCAGATACAGTTACCACAAGCTTCGGCTCATTTATTACTGAAGTATTCATATTTACTCCTTAGTTTAATATATACATGGGGTTTCATCAGCAAAATTACGCTTTATTCTTGAAACTACCATGCGAAAACCAATAAATAACACAACTGACGATAATTCACAACTAAGGGGTGCAAACGGCATGATGCCGTTTGCACCCCTTACATATGTTAGAATCTGAAGCGTATAATTACACTCCCTGACCTGGATAGTTTGGGTCATTAGAGCCAAAGCCAGGACCCATACTATCCCATTCTTCTTTCGAAATTCCACCTCCGGTACTTCCTCCGGAACCTTCTCCATCACTTCCTGCTAAGATGCAAGGAGTCGCCATCTTGATAACTTGAATTGATGGTGAAATATATTCTTTCTTTTTCATGATTGTTTATACTTAGTTATTTAACAACGATTTTCTTGCCATTCTTGATATAGATACCCTTACGAGGAGTTCCCGTTACGCGCTGTCCATTTAAGGTATAGATGGCTGATGACTTGACTGACGAACCTGACTGCATGTCATCTACTGTACCTATAATGCGGATACCTGTGGTAGAACTGTCGTCTGGCAATCCGATGCTGAACAGCATGGTATGCGAAGGAGCCAACTGCGATGCCTGGACGTTCAGATATATGCGATAAGGAGACAAATCACCTGTATGGCTACCAAACTTACCATCTTCACGGAAACTGTAGCTTCCCTCTGCCATCGGAGTAGTTGTATAAACGCCACCTATTGAGGCACTTTCCAGTTCATGGCAGAGAGTCATAAAGCCAGTCTTACCATCCCAGTCTCTCACAGTCAGCGACTTGGCTGTTGGATTTGCAAAGAAGTTGGCGCTGTACTCTACATTCTGTGCCTTTGCAACCAATTTCTGAGCTGTGCCCTCTGCACCAAGCTTAACAATCATTGGTGTACCAGCCTTGATGATTGACTGCTCATCGAGCATAAGAACGAATTTCAATACACTTGCATCATCTGTATGCATGTGAATCATCATATCTCCTACAGGATAGCACTTCTCTGCACCAGCAACTTCTGCTGCTTTGATATCGAAAGGAAGGCAGAGTGTTACATAACCCGTCTGTCCCTCAGTGAGCTGACGGCTATACTGCAGGTCCTTTATCGTGAACTGAGCCTGGGTGTTGATGGCTGTAGAAGCATCATCGGTAAGGAACAGATCCTTGACATAGAACTTGCCATCTTCTGCCTTAGCCTCCAGTGTTCCATCTGCATCTGCGAAATACTTATGAAGAGTGCAGCCCTCGTTGCGGCAGCCCATGTGGTAGATGTGCTTGGCTGAGTCGAACTCAGGACTGGTTAAAGTGGCAGATGCTACGTGAATTAATTCACTATCAGAAGAACTGTTGCTATATGAGGAAGTCGTTCCATCGCAGTAACGGAATGAACCATGATATACAGTATTGCCCTCAGCAGCTGTCAGCACAGGATAAGCATCTGCATCAGTTCCAGAGAGTTTCTGATACCATGTCAAGGTGCTTCCTTCGGTAGGAACAGATGTGGAGCCATTCAGCAGCCATGCCACCTCACCGCTCTTTATCTGCTGCTTGGTGAAAGCCTTGACCACGTCAGCTTCTACCTTTCCGTCTTCAAAAGTCAGACTTCCTGCACCAACTATTTTGATGTTCTCAGATGAATTATTCAGCAATGCCTCCTTGTTGTACGCTACAATGCCCTTTGCGGTTAGTGTACCGTTTACTTGACCTATAATGATTCCTGGATTGTCATATGTATTCGTCACATCTCCATAACTGAACACATTCTGGATACTGCTGTTAGTAGTTTCTCCTGCTATGCCACCGGCATACCAACCTTTATTTGTAATCTTGCCATAGTTGGCGCAATCTTCGATACTTGTTCCATAAGCATTACCTATGATTCCACCAATATATCTGCCATCGTTATCAACGGTTCCATAATTGGTGCAGCGCTTGATGTTTTTTTCAGCGCTAGAACCAGCAATTCCGCCAACATAGTACGCCCCCTTCACGCAGGAGTGATTCTCGCAGTTTTCGAGATTTATATAGGCATATCCAACGATACCGCCAGTATCTTCTTGTCCTATTACAGTACAATTCTCTGTGGTTTTAATGCCCTTTATATGTGATGGAGAATCCCCGTATGCATGTCCTGCCAAGATACCGGTGTCATATGTAGTTGTTGTGCTCACATTCTCCACCTTGGCATAGTCAAAGGTAAGGTCTTGGATAGTCGCACCGTCAGTATAGCCGAAAAGCCCCACATAGTCTTGTGCTGTCTTGATATAGAGATTGGAGATGGTATGTCCCTGACCGTCCATATTTCCCTTCCACCTATTATTGTCATTGCCTATCGGAATCCAACTCAAGAGTTCCTTGCCGTCTTCAGCCGCATGGCAGTAGTTCTTTAGATCGATATCCGCAGTCAACATGGCAGATGCTGAAGGGTGAGTAGTTCCAGCTACTTCGCTTTCGTCCACAATAGTTCCGTTCACATAGTCGCGAAACCAAGCCAAGTGGTAAGGTTTGGCTATCTGGTACACCCCATTTTCTTCTGAAGGCTTCACAGCCACATAATGCTGGCAACGGTCGCAATAGCCATCCTCATTGTAGTTGTGTCCAAGGGCAGGTTTCTCTGCGTTCGTCACATCTGTCAATTCCTTGATCAATTGGCTGTCGGAATATATCCTTTGGCAGTCCTGGCATTGCCAATATTCCTTGGTTGCCGCTTCGGTGCAAGTAGCGTCTATAGCAGCATGATGAATTGTCGTTCCGTGTTGATACCTAATTGCGGAACTAGTAGGATTGTTGGTGAAACTACCCGTCACCACCTCATAGGTTTTGCAATTTACAAGCAAATCTTCAGTAGCATAAACCTGATACTCCGAACCAATGACAGGATAGATGTCTCCATCATTAGCCAGATTTTGTCCCCATTTTGCTTCGCTCGAAGCATTTCGCTGGAGCAGATAGGCAACAACACCGCTCCTCAGTTGGGTTTCTGTAAATCCTGTTGCGTTATCTTCTGAGAGATTGCCGCTTCCGAAGGCTTTAACCGTAATCTCTTGGTTGTTTACGGTCAACTTTGCGCCACTATAGTATGCCACCATGCCTTCAGTGGTTCCTTTGTAAGAATAGCCAAAAGCCATGCCTATAAATTGCGTGCTGTTCGTGGCTGAAACATTGCCATAGCTAAACACGTTCTGTATCTTGCCTCCGCCTACAAAACCTGCCATGCCAGCAACACGATCTGTACCTTTTACATCTCCATAATTGGCGCAGTCTTGGATCGTTCCGCTACTGAAATAGCCAACCAAGCCACCAGCATTCTTACTTGTTGCCGTTACATTTCCATAGTTGGCACAGGAGGTTATGGAATTACCTGTTCTATCGTACCTGCCAAAAAGACCGCCAACAACTTCTTTTCCTTGTACCGTAGCGTAGTTCACGCAGTTGCTCGCGTTGCCATCAAGTATTCCTGCTATGCCACCTGTATAGTCATCACCCCCTATTACCTGGCATTTAGTTGAAATCATGATATTTTGAAGAGTGCTTTTGTAACCAGCATCTCCTACCAATATTCCTGTGTAATTTGCTGTGTTTGTCACACTAGCATTATCAATGGTAAGGTTCTTGATGGTACTTTCTAGGGTATAGCCGAAAAGTCCTACTTCCTGTTTCTCAGCCTTGATATAAAGGTTGGTGATGGTCTTTCCATTTCCGTCGAAAGTGCCTCGGTATGCACTACAATTTCCAATAGGCTCCCAGCTCTTTTCTTTTAAGTTTTTAGACGCATCAGCCGCATGGCAGAAGTCCTTTAGATCAATGACCTCAACATTATCTGCTATCTTAGCGCAGATACTATATTGTCCGCCATTCACCTCGTTGCGGAACCAAGCCAGTTCGGCAGCTTTTGTGATGATGTAAGGATTGCCTGTACTTCCGTCACCCTCTGACGGTTGACTTGCAGTCTGTGCCCATCCCCATTGCGGAATGAGCAATGCCATCACGAGCATCAGCATCGTGAATAGCATGTTTCTTTGTCTTTTGTTATTCATATCAATATGTTTTATTGTTTATTATCTTGCAAAATTACATCCTTTTTCTTATCTATCCAAACCTCTCCACCAGACAACCGAAATCGCTATCCGAACGGCTTATTTTATCCATGTTAACAGGTAAATCATGGAGGTTATGACGACCATAAGTATAAGCCAGAGATATAGATAAAATTGCTCCTGCCTGATGAAATCTACAAGACTTGGACGAGCCTTGTAGTTGTCATCAAGATACATCCTATACTCACGTATGGCTACGCAAGCGAAGAGGATGCCTAGCAGGATAACGGCTGAGCCTAAGATGAGGCTGAGCTCCAGATCCGCTGTCATTGTTGTGTTGAATATCTTTTCCATGGTGCAAAAATAGTGTTTTTCTTTGTAAAAAGGTGTCTACTTGCTCAACTTTTGTGTCTACTTCCTATAATTTAGGTGTCTACTTCCTAGGAAGTAGACACCCCAGTACGCCATTCTGTTGGTATTTTACCGTTTTTTTATTCATGAAACAAGTCATCTGCCACGACTTCGCTCTGCACCATCCCCCAATACTCATTATGAGCAAGACCATTTACTGTTATCATTGTGAGATGCAAAGTCTTTCTGGTCTTCGTGGTCTGCAAGAAACGCTCTATCTTATGTGCTAAATTCCGACTATAGTCCTGACTAATGACATATTTATCTTGCGAGAACTTAATCTCGCAAACATTCACTACATTGTCTGCACGTTCTATCAATAGGTCAATTTGCGCACCTTGACCATAAATAGGGTCATCTTTGACAGACCAGGAAGAAACACTTGTCAAGACACCACTAATGCCTAACTTGTGCTTGATTTGATTTACATGTTGCATACATACTCGCTCAAACGCCAAGCCAACCCATGTGTATCTCACAGGCGACAAATAACTATGCGACCAGAAATGCTCATCGCCTCCTTTATTGTCTTTCATAAACTTGAAGTAGAACAATGTGAAGTTGTCTATCAGTTGATAAATAGTATCATTCCGCTTCTTGCCAAAAGCATTGTATTTACGGATGAAGCCACATGCTTCCAAGTCGTCAAGAATTCGAGTGATATTGGCACCACTCGACAATCCTATCTTTTCTAGCAGTTCTGTACGAGGCATTCCCACCTTGATGGTTCCCAAGACGTTGATAACTTTCAGGTAAGGTTCAGGATTGTTGAACAAAGAATCATACAACTCGTTAAACTCATTGTGTAGTTGACCTGTTAATGAGAACAATAGGCTATCTATATTTTGAGCCACGCTCTTTCCTTTGTCCAACAAAGACCAATAGAAAGCAACACCACCCAATACCATATAATATTCCAACAATTCATAACGGGTTGTGCGCATACCGATGCTTTTGGCATACAGTTCACATTCGTGCAAAGTGAAAGGTTGTAAAGATATACGGAGGTTTACTCTATTATGCAAACCGCCATGATTTTTCAACACCTTATTAATAATCCAGGATGTAGCAGAGCCACAAACAATCAAAATGACATCCTTGCGTGCAGAGGCAAAACTATTCCAAAAGTATTCCAATGCTGTAATGAAATTTGAGCGAGGAGTATCCATCCAAGGTATTTCATCTATGAAAACTACTTTCTTCTCAGCTTCTGATTGCTCTATCAATTGCTCCAACATCGAAAAAGCCTCTATCCAATCTTTGGGCAAACGAGCCTTTGGGAATCCGCTCTTCAGTAGCGACTCCTTAAAATAACGCAATTGCAGTTTTGTACTTGCTTTTGCAACACCAGAATGTTGAAAAACGAATTTATCCGCAAAACACTCTCTAACTAGATAGGTCTTGCCCACACGTCTTCTACCATACACTGCAACAAACTGTGAGCTATCTGACTCGTAAGCTTTATGCAGCATCTCTTGCTCTTGTTCTCTTCCTATCAACATATTTTATTGCTTTTTGCGTGCAAAGATAATAAAAAAGTGCTTATAACAACCCAAAAGTCCTAAAAAAAATGACTTTTGGGTTGTTATAAGTACTTTTAGGGGCGTTCTGTGCGCCATTCTGTTGGTATTTTGCCAGTCTTCTCTTTAAAGATGCGATAACGATGAGGAAGACTATTTCTTTCTGAGATAGTTCAACTGAACCTTAGGAGCGGTAACATAAACCTCAGCAACTTCCTTGCCGGCAACCTTACCGGT
>OQWM01001499.1_pt1 | contig 16091 bp, 16 predicted proteins | sample 1691531 | NCBI WGS metagenome assembly OQWM01 (sample SAMN03418257, study PRJEB22391) | human gut metagenome | biome: human-gut; feature: organic feature; material: feces | host: Homo sapiens | place: Tanzania | collected 2013-01
GTTCATAGTACCTGTAAACACATCTACTGTTGTATTATTCCATTCAATAGTACTTACTGTGCGCTTGGCTTCTCTTTCGTCCTTAATACGTTTAAAGGTTGCAGGACAAATATAGTAATTTTTACCCTGACGCACAAGAAAACCGGGCTTACTGCTGGGAACATCAATATTCCTTTCGCGATCCTTAGCAGTCATTTCTTTTTTATAGGCTTCGCTCAAAGGCTTAAACGGTGAAGCAAAGGTTCTGTAGTATAAATACTTATCCGTCACATCGCCGTCATCACCTGTACGCATCGTACCATTGGTAAGAATCTTAAAATAGTTTTTGATTGCACCACGCAGGCTGCTGCCGGGAATCAGATAATTAACACCATCCGAGAAGAATTTATCCTTGCCATTATTAATGAAGAAAGGTGTAATATTTTCCACTTTAATTTCAAAATAACCGCTATATTTTGCTTCCTCACCTGTAAGGAATTCTTTGTAAGCCTGTTGCTCTTCACCTGTGTTAAGTTTTTCACTGAACGGAGAGCTGACAACAACATCATTAAGCTTAACAAAGTTATAAGGAGCTGTCGGAGTTCCTTTCGGAACTTTAGGAGCATTAAGCGATTGACGATTATTGCCAAAGCCTCGGTTACCTGCAGAAGTATTGCCTCTGCCGCTTGGACTGATGCTTGCACGTTGAGCAGGTTTGGGCGCTTGTGCTTGCATTGCTGTTTTCATATCAGTTCCGGATTCTTCAGCTTTCTTTTTAACTGCTAAATATGGATTATAGCCCATCATTCATCCCTCCCATCTGCCGGCACAATATCAAGCCAGCGATAATATGCATAGCCTGCCTGCCCGGTTTTTTCGTCGAACTGCACATAGCTGCGAGTGAGCAGCTTGTACTCGTCGGCCTGCTCTGCCACCGGCAGCACCAGGCGGATTTTGCGGCCTGCTTCCCACAGCTCGGCAAAGCCTTGGGGTGCAGCGCCTGCTACCCTATGTCCGAAGAACTGCGAAGCACTGTCTACTGTCGTCAGCTTTTCACTGCCTGCCGCGTCATTGATATATTGCAGATAAAAGCCTGTGCCCTGCTTTTGCAGGTAAACCTCTTCCTCCGCATTGAACACGCGCAGCTGCACAAGGTATTTTTCCTCCAGCTCCGCACCGTCGGTAAAAGTAAATTTGCCAGCCTCATAATAGCCGAAGCGCACACAGTTGACGAAATGTGCAACTACCTTATATTCAGCGCCCTGCAGCAGCTTCAGTGCCTCTGCCAGCTGAACGTGCTGCCTGATTTCAATGGCAGCATTGCGTTCGCCAAGCGCCTTTTCAACACCAAAAAACTTTTCCTTATCCATTCAGCTCACCTACCAATGCCTGTACACAAGCCTCCAGCTCGTCCTTATTACCTGTCAGCGTAAAGCCGTTCTTATCTTCCATCGTATAAGTATTGCCTGCATAATCAATCTGGCAATGCACACCGCGCAGCACGCCACGTCCAACGCCTCTGCCGCTGCCGATGTTCATGTTACCCAGCCACAAATCCTTCAGCAGGAGCAGCAGTAGCCCAGCTTCGGCCTTGCTGCAGTTTTTCAGGCAAGCCTTGAGAGTAATTGTCTTTTCATCACGCTTTTGCTGCCATACAGGCTCTTCGCAGAAAAGCGCACTGTCAATCGTGCTGCCGGTAAAGCGGTCAATACGGTTGCGTGTCTGGCGCATAGCGGACAATTTCTTGGTAGAAATATAGGTTTCATCCACCAGCAGCTTGCTGCGCTTACCGCTTTGCTTTTCACCGTCATTGGCAAAGCCGAAAATCTCCTGCAGCTTATGTTGTGCTGCCTGCAAATCGTTGCCTGTGAGCGCCAGCAGAATTTTGAATGCTCTGCTGCGCAGAACGCCCTTCCAGCTGGTGCCGGGGATGACATAATCCTCACCGCTCTTAAGCTGTACGGCAGAAAGAGTTGCTTCCTCCTTATCCTGCTTGCTCTCATCAACATCAAAGTTGCGGACCAGCAGCGCACCCTGCAGCGCACAGCCAACCTCCAGATAGAAGTTTTCCGCTGCCTTGGCTGCTTCGGCCTTACCGGTATAGGCAGCCTTCGGCAGCTTTTCATCGCTGATATAGGCCAGCCATTGCTCAGCACTCTTAGCTTGGGCAAAATCAAAATCATATACAGCAACTGCTTCCGCACCGGCAATTTTGCCGTAACCCTTGGTAGTAAGCGAACCTACGCTGATGCCACCGGTCAGCAAATCGGCAATGGTTGCTGCCATTTCGCCGTAGCAGTCACCCTTCACGCTGTAAGCATTATGCTGATAGCTGATTGCCAATGGCTTGGCCTCATCGCATTCACGCACGGTAAGCTCCAGCAGAACATCACCCGCAGCTCCACGCTCCAACGCTTCAAAATCAAACTTGGCACCGGTCTTGGCTACGCCCGTCAGCTCATCAATCGCTACACCGTCACGCACTACAATTCCCTTAGAGGTCAGTACAACGTCGCTGATAATCAGCATACTTTGGTTGGCATTGCGTCCGTCAATCGAACCGAAGAGCTTGTCTGCAGCTGCTTCGCCGTAAATTGCGGCAATTTCGCTGCGCAGCACGCCTGCCAGGGATGTGCCGGGAATAAACGGCTGCCCCTGCTTATCCTTCAGAATCAGGATATCAGTCAGACCTTCATTCGCACCGGAACCGATACGCAGAGGAGATTGCGTTTTCAGTCTGCTCTGGATAACAATTTTTCTTACAAGCTTTGCTCCACTCATTACTGTTCGCCCTCCTTCTTGCTCAGCTTAACGGCATGGCGCATAAACCACAGCCAGTATTCACGGTAAACCTCATCAGCATCAAGCTCAAATGCATTGTTGCCGATAAGTTTCTGTAATTCCTTCAGGCTACCCTTAGGCAGTTTAACCTTGCGCGTCCAGTCCATATCGCTATAAGGAAGCTTGTGGCCGGGGCCTTCGATTAAAATATCGTACAGAGCATCGCCCTTATATTTAATAGCAGTAAGATTCTTTTTGGCGGCATCCTTAAAATCCATGCTGATAATCATCTGGATATCGCTCTTCGTCTTACCGCTATACATCAGGCTTTCAACACGCTTCAGGATATTATGCGCGTTAGCAGCATTGATTTTCAGATTCTTACTTTGCGCATCCTGTGCAGCCTGCTGGCGAACCTCCTGCAGCAAGCGCTCGCGAATAACCTTTTTCGCAGTCTTTTTGACTTCATTGCTCAAAACATTATTCTTCTGCTGCTTTTGTGGCAGCTTTTCAGCAAGCTCTGGCTTAGCCAGCGACTGCCAGATGACGAACTGACCAAAGCCGTCCTCTGTGCCCTTGCCCAAGCCCTGCTGCAGAGCAGCCTGCAATTTTGCACTGTCAACAGCACCGTTCAGGTGTAGCTCAATCAAGGTACCGGCACTCAAAGCACGCTCCGCCTGCTTTTTCGCCTGCCATACGCCAACGTAGCCGTCAATGCTTTCCGCTGCGGCAAAAATATGCAGTCCTTCCTTGGCAAGCTCGCAGTCCAGGCGCGCTTCCAGCTCGCCCAACAGCTCAGCCGCTGCCTGCTCCACACGCTGCCAGCTGCCAAAAGCGATATACGGCGTCTGCGCCAGCAAATAAAGCTTTTCGCCCAAAGCTGCCTGCTGTGCTTCCTTGGCAGGGATTGCGGCATACAGGCATTTGCCGTACTGTGCGCTCTTGGAACGTCCAAGATGCAGCGCTTCTACATCAAGCTCACGCAAAACATTTTCCAAAAGCTCTGCTGCATCATCGTTGGCAAGATAGGCACCCTTAAACAGCTGTCCTGGCTCCAGATATTCATAGTTGAACACGTTGCCCTCTCTGCTGCTGCCGGTAATACGTTCACCGGCCCCGCTACGCGACATGTGCAGCTCAATCTTAACATCGGTATCAATCTGATACAGCTTGTTATCTTTCTTAACTGCAAAGCCCTGCAGCTTTTTGAAGCCTGCCTTATTTTCTGCAGCGGCAGTCAAATCAACAGTCTGTGTTTTGTCCTTGCTGCGCATTAAGGATAATGGCATCACAAAGGCGTCACCCTGCTCCAGCTCACGGCAGCCAATCGGATAAGCCGGCAAAAAACGGACCTTACCGGACAGGAACAAATCAAAAAAGGTTGCATCCTCATAAGCATTCTGCAGCTTGTGCGCATTGATATATAAATGAGCCAAAGCTCCGCGGATGGCGCTGCCCGGAATATAACGCTTGGTTGTCACCAGAATGTTATCGGCACCGCGCTCCGCAAACAGCAACGGATCTATATTTTCTAAAACAAATTCCAGCTTTTTCAAACTCATCACTTCCCTTTGCTTACATCCACCAGACGGCAGCGGATATGACCGCAGCCACGGTTACGCTTTGCTCCGGCATAACGCAGATTCATAAGCGCCTTCTTCAAGATTTCCTGCGCCTTGGGCACATCCTGCAGCAGGCAGATGCTGCCTGTAAACTTAAGACCGGCATCCACAACACGCATATTATGCAGGCTGCCTTCATCCGCAATACCGTTTTCGTCTATCGCCGTCTGATAGCGGACAGAGGTGTAGCTTTCCCACAGCGCATCCTTATCAAAAAGCTCCGGGAAGCTTGTCTGCAGATACTTCCATTGCTCCTGCTTTTTCTCGTAGTCATTCAGTGTAAGATTATCAATACGCATAGCAACTGTATCACTGCTGCCATGACCGAACAGAGCATCAACCTCTTCTGCCGTAAACCAGGCACCATTGCTTATTTCCGCAAGCTCCAACGCACTTTCGTACAAAAGTCCCTTAAAGCGTTTGCCGGGAAAATACGGTAAACCGTATCTGTCGTGAACGGCCTCGCTATCCAAAATAACATCTGCCTTGCCACTACCAAGCTGCAGCGGCGAAAGCAAGATCACCTCAACTTGTAATGATTTCATTATTTCGCCCCCGTTTTCTCATCAGGATAATTAAAATCAATAACTTCGATTGCATCAATATATCTCGTAGCAGCGACATCCTTATCCCACATGTCATCTGCCGTAACAGCTGAAAGCTTGTTTTCCTTCTTCACCAGCTCGCAAATTTCCGGGCAGTTCTCCAGGAAGATACTCATGCTGTGCTTGTCCTCATGCAGCACACGGCGCAAATCCTTAACCTTGTTGCGCGGCATTTTATAACCTGCCAGCTTTGCACTCAAAGCCAGCAGACCTTTTACGCTGTGCTTATCTGTTTTATCACCCAATACATTGTACGGACCGTAATGCAGGTTGCCGTTGGCAGATTCATATTGCTCCTTGCGCAACATTTGAATATCGCCGTATTTTTCACCATGCAGAATTGCAAAATCAAGATAATTGCCATCATCCTTGCGAGACAAGGCCTTTGCTTCATCACAAAGCTGTTCTGCTAGCTCATAAGCACGGAAGAAGGGATATTTTGCCGGCACAATAGCTACGCCTGCGCAGCAGCTGAGGCTCTTGTTGATTTGCTTACCGGTTTCTTTCTTAATGTAATTATATAAATCCTTATCCAGTAAATCTTCGCTGTTGACGTATTCTATAAAAGTCTGCGCATATTGCAGTCCCATACGTCCGGGGCAAATGAAGGTAATATCATCACCGCCGATAATAATCGGACGCAACGGCAGCAGGCGCTTGTTGCCCTGCTTCAGCGCACGCATATCCAAAACATCGGCGTAGGAATCATATTCGGTAACAATTTTCTTGACGAGGTACCCAAAGGCATGCTCAACAGTTTTCTGAACCTTTTTAGACAAATTCTTACGTTCCTGCATATCACGGCAGTTACTAAATTTTACACCCATATTGTTGCCATCAATATGAATTACGCTGATATAGCTTTCACCATCCTTATAGCCAATGCTTTCCAGCTCACTGCAGAAATCATATTCATCGCCGAGTACCTCGGAAAAATTCTTTTTGATTTTTTTGTCGGCAACATCATAGGCTGCAGTCTTGGCCTCAACCTCTGCGGATACAAGACGCTTATATTCCTTATTATATACATTGGCAGCCTTGCCGCTGTAATCACATTCTACGCTAAAGCCTGTATACGGCAAATCAACCTGTGGCAGAACATTATTCTGGTTCTCCTTCAGCTGCTTATAAAGCGCATTCAAAGAATCCTGGAAATTTTCTTTGGATAAGTCTATTTCACCGATAGCAACGCCTGTTTTCAGGCCGGGAGCTTCGAGCAATACCTTCAGGCTCCACTTTTGTACCAGCTCGCGGCAGATGCTTAAGGATTCATCACCCTTGCGCACCAGCACCAGCATATTGCCGCCGCCGATGTAAGCAATTTCGCATTCAATGGCTGCTTTTTCACTCATCTCCAGCTCTTTTGCATCTTTCCAGTCTTGGTCCGGCATTTTCAGTCCCGACTGCTTCAGCACATTCACCATAGCTTCAGTAAAGATTCCATCTACCAAATATGATGCACCCGTATTTGTTTTCAGCCTGTTACAGCCAAATACATACTTTTGAATTGAGCGGGTATCCAACAGGATGGCTCCAACCTTTGCGGTCATTGTAATCTCTCCTTTGCATCAATTATTAGCATTCTTTTACAAATACTTATTTAACCATTCAAGATAAAACTCTAAAAGAGTCTGTTCAGACATTTTACGCACCTCCTTATATAGCACTTTCACTATATATATCTGCGAAAAATATCCTCAAACGGTATTTTAACATCATTAATTTATTTTGCTGTCTGCAAAAGCTCCAGCTCTCTGGTAATCAGCTCCGCCAGCGAAGCCTTTTTGCCTGTCGTGTCCTGCGTTTTTCCGTCAGCATGACTGATGGTATTGCGATACGCGACAATGTCCAGATAATTTACTATAACCTCTCGCAAGGCAGCATCATCAAAGCTACTGCTGATGATGCCCTTGCTGCGTAAATACAGCAGATAATCGGCACGGCTAAGGTTCTTTTGCACATTAGCCTTATCAGCCGAAGGAGCTCCAAAAGCAAACAGCTCGGTAATTATTTTTTTACTTGCCTGCTTAATGCAAGCTATGATAACTCTATCAAGACTATGAAGCACCTTAAGTCTTTTTTCTAAGAAGTTGCTCAGGCTGCAGTTAGAAGGCTTGGCTGACTCTACAATGATGCGCACCATGCTGTCTGTCGGCAGCCTGTTGATTTTGCGCTCCAATACTTCCGCACTGTTTTGGCAAAACATAGTGAGCTGTATAACATCCTGCACAAACCTTGTCATCTGTAAATTCTGTGTGCCGATAAGCTTCAGCATTTCATTTGCCGTAGGCTCTCTATCAAGCAGCACCCGCAGACTGCTGTAATCCAAAGTGACATTATCACCCAACGCTGTGCCGGCAGCAGCAGCTTCCTTATAGTGATAGTTCTTGATAAACTGTACCTGCCAGTTTGACCACAGCAGCTGACCGCTGCGGCACTCATCAATAATTACTTGCTTATGGATGCGCACCAGACCACGGTCCACCAGATACACCGGCAGCAGTTCGGTAGCATAAGTTGCGGCCTGCTGCAGCAGTCCCTTGCGCAGGCACCAGTTCAGCAGCGTCGGTATTGTCTTTACCGAGGTATCGCAGGCAAAAATATCGGCGTAATCCCTTTCGATTACCGGCAGCAGTCCGGCAAAAAAGGCCTCCTGCTCGCCTACTACACTGCCCAAGGCTGCCAGGGAGTTTTTGTAAACCTCCAGCGACTGCTGCAGGCTTTGCGCTGCCTCTAGCAAAGTGCCGCGATGGCTGCAGCTTTTGATGCACTCGGAAAAATAGGCCATTTTTACCAGCAGACTTTGTAATTGCTGTGAGGGAGCAGCCGTAGCAAAAAACTGCTGCAGCTGCTGTACACTGCCGTTATGAGCAAAATCCGCCGTACCACTGATCAGATTAAACATTCCTAGCAGCTCGTTGACTGTTTCGATGCGTTTTTCATTAAAATTAGTGTAGGTCACCAGTCCCAGGTGATAACCCGCATACTGTAAAAGCTGCAGCAGCGCCAGCAGCAGCACCGTGGAATGCCTGAAGCCACCGGTCAGGTCCATGTGTATAGTTACGTCTTCCTCCGCAGCGTATGCCTGCTGCAATACATTAAACATGATATTGATGCTGTTAAACGAGCCTTCTATTGTTGACTGTTCATCAAAATAGATTGGCCTGATAGCATAAGGCTCATCCTGAAAGCGGATGCACAGGCGGCGGAAATCCTGCTCCTGTACTGCTTGAGTAGCGAAGGCATAAGCAGCAGTTATCTCCTGCTGCTGCTGCGCCAGCTTCCACTTGATATATTTTAAAGCTGTTTCATTTGTCTGCTCGCACTCTGCAGCAAAACTCCCCGTCGTATCGGTATATCTGCTGACGGAAGCATTATTGCTGTAGGGGCTGGCAAAAAATATCACTATATGCTTAGCCATTCTGCTCTGTCACTTCTTTCGCGGCCTGGAGGTTAATCTTCTCCAAAATCTTACGTTTTTTACGCACAGTATCCGCAGCCAAATGCAGATATTTTCCCAATAAAGCGTTATTCAGGATATCCAAAAGCTGCTGTTTTTTATAAAATACAACATAGGCGTCATCCAGATAAATAACAAAAAGCTCCGGAATAATACTGTCATATGCTATATATAAATTACCGCTCCATTCGCAGCGGTTCAAGGGAAAAAGCCTGCACTCCTTGCTGATAGCATAGCTTCTGCCGATAATGCCGGCAATTAATTCCTGCTTTTCAAAAACGATCTCCTCGAAAGGCAAAGCTATATCCTGATTATTTTCCCGCATTACCTCGATTGACGCAGGACCGCCTGACTGCATAATCTCTTCTACATCGTCCATGTATTTTGCTTCTACGCCCCATTCACGCAGCTTTGCCAAAATTTTTCCCTTGTTAAGATAGCGCAGATTATTTTTGTAATATCGGTAATCCACACCTTCTGTTTTGCCAATCAGCTCGATAAGCTCCTTCATTTTTACCAATCGCTCATTGAACTGCTCATAATTAGTTTCATTCAGCTTATTTGCCAGATTGCCGCTTGTTTTTATTTTATAATACCCGAAGAAAATTTTGCAGAAGGAAACACCCTCCGCACCTGCCTGCGCTTGCTTCATATACTCATTCAACGCCGACTGATAAGCCTCCGTCACAGCAATTCCGTCAATTTCAGCATCTGCAGGCTTGTACAGATTGTTCCACAGTATATTTACAAGCTCCAGCTTTTTTCGTTCCTCACGCTCTTTGGACAGACCGCCGACTGCAATCTCTGCCGCCAGCTGCTCAGTCCTTATCTTATCAGCTTCACGCATTTAAACCACCTGCTTTCCGCTTATTCCTTAATAATCATATCCATAACCTCGTCCAAGGCCTGCTTCTGACCGGATTTAGCGTTGCCGGCGATGGCATCCAGATAGAAAAGCGAGGTAATATCGCACAGCTCAGAAGTCTTTTTATTCTCGGCATTATCGGTGCCGGTAAATTTTTGGGAATACAGCAGACAACGCAGATTAATATTTTCTGCCGCCTTAACAACATAAGCTAAAGCAATAAACATGCTCAGGGAATAAGCCTTCATGCCAAAGGTAAAGTCTGCATAAACCTCATCATCCTCCTGCAGCAGGCCCGCAATGCGTTTAAAAAATTTGGTAAAGGTTTTATCCTCGAACTTTTTGTTGGTTTCCACCTCAGTAAAGTGCAGCTCTATATTGCGGTTTTGCAAAATCTTATTTACTTCCTTCACATATAAAGCATAATTGGTAACCGAATTTTTTGCATCGCCTTCACCATGCTCTACAGCAGTAATAATTTCTACAGTGTCGCCATCGACAACCTCGTTCTCGATAAGATAACTCAGCGGGAAATCATAAGCGCTTTCTTCATTTATAACAAAATCCTCGCTGATATACTTTGTAGGCTCAATTTTACCCAACAACATACTTGACATAAAGACCTTACGCATTTCAACCACTCCTTAATAATATACTTTATTATCCCTGATAAAATTCTATAGCGCTTCTTATTGACGCATTTAATATAAATTAACTGTTATAGTATTCTACAAAAACAGGTGAATTCCTGCTAAACATTTATAAAAGATATCTCAACTGTTGTTTCCCAGAACGCTCAAACCAAGGCAGCCTATAATTTCACCGGCAGCATTACGCACGGGCTTGCCCGGCTTTACCAGGTCCTTGCGCTCGGGGCAGGCCTGCAGCACAATATGGGAAACAATCAGGGTAACACCCTTCTTCTCCGGCGGCAGGTCAACAACCTCGCCCAGAACAAGTCTGATCACAGGGATACCGGCAAGATCTTTCGCAAGCTCTTCGTGCTCATTGCAGCGTGCGACTACACCGGACGGCTTTACTACAATAGTTCCTTCTCCGGTTATAATTTTCACCTCATGTGGTGTAAGATTTTTAAGCATTTTCATGTGTTTCTACTTCCTTTTCTTTTTCATATAAATTTTCTTCATTAAAATTAACAGTATCATCGCCAAAATCCTTGCGGATTAACAGCAGTTCTTTTTTAATTGCTTCGGATAAATTAGTGCCGTAAAAGCCTTTTTTTCTGGCACATTCACTGAACTGGATAATAAAACGCTTGCGCGCATCGCTGCTTAAATAGCAGGCATCTCCCACCCTGTCAAAATCATCGGGCGAAAAAATGCGCCGGTTAATGCAGCGGAAAACGGTGCGTTCTGCCGCCAGCGTGCGGAAGCTCTCCATTACGTCGTAAACAAAGCCGTTTTTATAATCGTTGACGCCATGCAAAAAGCCAATACCGCAGGTGAGCCCTGCATGCATTACCTCCAGCTGTGCTGCGCGTTCCACCAATCCGTAAGCAAAGCTCAGCATAGAGTTCACCGGGTCGCGCGGCGGACGGCGGTTGCGTCCCTCCCAAGTGTAATCGCTGTTTTTCAGCAGCAGCGGAAAGCAGTCGTAATATTCCTTAGAGGCAGTTCCTTCAACCCCCAGCATCGCCTTGACGCTTGTGCAAGCCGTAAGTCTTTCCGCATACATTTGCAGACGCTCGGCAGCGGCAGTCAGCTCGTCGCTATGCAAAGATTTGTTATAGCGCAGCAAAAGCTGTCTTTGCGCCTGCAGCTTGCGCTGCAGCATACCGCGTGCCACCTGCAGCTGCTTGGCAGGATCAAGATGCGCTGCAGCCTGCAGCAGCACCTGTCTGCCCTGCTGTACATCAAGTCCCAAAATGCCCTGCACATCGCCGTTACGCGCCAAGTAAGTAATAGTACCGCCACGCTCCAGCACGCTCGCAGTCACTGCGTAGGTTACCTGCACCGGCGCCATAACAACAATTCCTTCCACATATAATTCCGGCACGGTATGCAGCGTTTCACCATTCAAGCTGACGATAAACTTGCCGTGATTAAGATTAACCTTCAGACCGGGCTGCGATAAATACAATTTAGCCATTTTCTTCCTCCTTGTTGAAATTGTGCTATTTCGTCCGGCAATCCGGGCAGATTCCTTTAAAAGAAATATCGTAATCCAGAAATTCCATTCCCCGAGGCCCTCGAACCTTCGACATCAAATCCGAAAGCACATCCATCTTCACATCGAAAACCTCGCCGCATCGGATGCACCGCACATGGTAGTGGTCCTTCAGGGTAAAATCAAATCGATCCGGGCCGTCCGGGATTTCCACCCGGCGAATCTCGCCTTCCTCCGCCAGAATCCCCAGATTCCGGTAGATAGTTCCCTTGCCGATGTTGGGGTGATTCTTCCGAATGAATTCAAACACCTCTTCTGCGGTAACGTGACTCTTCATGGTGCGGATAGCCTCCAGCACCACGCCCTCGGGGGCCTCGTTGGCCTCGGTCTCGATCATGACCACCTTCTCGAAGGTGGAGGAGATGCACACGAAGCAGTCGGCGGCGTCCCGCTCGTCGGAGGAGGGGTTGATGATATACTTGCCGTTCAGGTGGCACACGTTGGTGGTGGCCACGGGTCCGTTCCAGGGCACATCGGAGGAAGCGATGGCAATGGAAGCGCCCAGGGAGGCCACGATCTCCACGGGGTTGTCATAGTCGTTGGCCAGCACGGTGCAGGTCACAACGGTGTCGTTGCGCAGCTCCTCGTCAAAGAGGGGACGCATGGGCCGGTCGATGATCCGGCTGTTCAGGATGCCCCGCTCGGAGGGCTTGCCCTCCCGGCGGTTGAAGGAGCCGGGAATGCGGCCGACGGAGTACATCCGCTCTTCAAACTCGATGGTCAGGGGGAAGTAGTCAATACCGGCCTTGGGGATGGGGTTGGCGGTGCAGGTGGTGAGGACCACGGTGTCGCCGTAACGGCAGATGCACTCGGCGTTGGCCAGCTCTGCCACCTTACCGGTCTCTACGGTAAAGGGACGGCCGCCGATCTCCATTTCGTACACCTTATGATTGGGGAACTGCTTGTGGGTGATCATGGGAATACCTCCTGAAAATTTTTATTTTTTCCGGGAGGTTTAGCACTTGAAACTGACCTCTCTTGCAAGACATCACTTTCAAACGCTAAAGGGACTCCCGGGGTTTTGGAATGCGAAAACGGGGCGACGGAAGCCGTCGCCCCAAGAATATTACTTACGGATACCCAGCTTGGCGATCAGAGCACGGTAACGGTTGATATCCTTGTTTGCCAGATAGTCCAGCATCTTGCGGCGCTTACCAACCATCATCAGCAGACCACGGCGGGAGTGGTTGTCGTGCTTGTGTACACGCAGGTGATCGGTCAGCTCGTTGATGCGGGCGGTCAGAATGGCAACCTGAACCTCGGGGGAGCCGGTGTCGCCTTCGTGAGTAGCGTTCTCCAGGATGACCTGGGTCTTCTTTTCCTTCTGGATCATTGTTATTTCCACCTTTTTTAAAATTTACCCGTTGGGCTAAGTATGGGGCCGGTGAAAACACCCGTTGGGTTTTCTCCCGCAACTGAGCCGAGGGCAGCAAAAATCATCTCTGGCCATAGCCAGCGGTGGTATTGTAGCATAAGTTTTCCCAAAAGTAAAGGGTTTCTTTCAGGATTTCCGGGATTTTCTCCCCGGGATGGCCGCCGGGTTTTTTCCGGGACAAGGGAAAAACCAGCCCCGGGGCAGGGGCTGGTTTAGGGTCAGCAGGCTTTCAGCAGCGCCCAGGCTCCGGCCAGAAGCAGGCAGGGCAGCAGCAGCATGAAGCCTCCGGCAAAGAGGAAGCACAGGACCAGCACCGGCAGGGCCAGGAACACCAGGCACCCGGCCATCAGCTTGGCGGCGCTCCAGGTCAGCCGGAAGGCCAGGCCCAGGCATTTTACAAACAGCCAGACAAATAAAACAAACGACAGAAGTTCAAACATCTTGGGTCTCCTTTCCCTTTTCTTCATGGCCTTACTTTATCACAGATGGGCCCCTCCGGAAAGGGAAACATGGGCAAAATAGGGGGCCTATTTCCCATTATTTGAGAAAAATAGGGGATTATTTCCGTTCTGCCCTCTTTTTCTGATAGGCCTCCAGATCAATGGCACCGCTGAGGAGCATTTTTTCGGACCACAGCTGCAAGGTCTCCACGGTGACGGAGATGCGCTCCAGCTGGTCCTGGATGGCGATGAAATCCTCCAGCTCCCCGTTGTCGATCTTCCCGTCGGCGGTGATCTCGATCAGCCGCTCCTGCTTCTTGTTGACGGCATTCAAGGAGGCCAGCATTTCCAGCACAATGGCGGAGAGCTCCTTGACCTGAATTTCCGGCACGTATTCCCGGCCGATGGGGCAGAGGTTGGAGCAATAGTAGTTGCACAGCCCGGGCTTTTTGTATTTCTGGGCCATGGTCAGCACCTCTTCCGGGTAGGGGGCGCATTTTTCGCTTTCGATTTTCTCAATACGCTCCGGGCTCAGGGTCTCCAGCAGCTCGGAGGCCCGTTCCCGGGACAGGCCGAATTCCTCCCGGATCAGCTGAAATCGGTTTTTATGCTCCTTTTTAGAGGCTCTTCCCATGGAGCTCCCCCCTTTCTTTTGGAGCATTATACCACAGCCCCGGAAAAAAGTACAGATTTCCGGGATTTTATTTGACGTAGGCCCCAGGGTTTGGTAGAATGGAGGCAGTTGCGAGGTGAGCGTATGGAGAAGCCTTTTTCTCTGGGCATTTTGGTAGGCCGGTTTCAGACCCTCCATTCCGGCCATGAGCAGATGATCGAGACCGCCCTGGCCCTGTGCCACAAGGTGGGCATTTTCGTGGGCTCCTCCCAGGAGTCCGGCACCCGGAAAAACCCCTTTCCCTTTGAGCTCCGCCGGGAAATGCTCCGGGCCCTTTTTGATGACCGGGTGGAAATCTACCCCCTGCCGGACATCGGCGTGGGCAACGTGGGGGCCTGGGGAGACTATGTGCTGGAAAACGTGGAAAAGCGGTTTGGCCAGATGCCGGAGCTGCTCATTTCCGGCAAGGAGACCCGGCGGCTGGACTGGTTTGACAGCGTCCAGGGGGTCCGGGTAGCGGAGCTGTACATCCCCAAGACCATTGAGATTTCCGCCTCTCAAATGCGTGAATTCCTGCTGACCGACGACCGGCAGCAGTGGAACCGTTATGTAAACTTAAAAATCCATCCCTTCTACCCGCGGCTCCGGGCCCTGGTGCTGGAATCCGAGGATCGATTGGAAACCCAAAGTATATAAAGGAAGTGGCCATATGAAGCTGGAACCCATCGTAACCTCTCTATTGGATACGGACCTGTACAAATTCAACATGGACCAGGTGATTTTCCACAAGCACACGGACCTGAACGGAGAATACTATTTTAAGTGCCGGAATGAACACACGGTCTTCACCCCGGAAATGCTGGAGGAGATCAACGCCCAGATCGACTTCCTCTGCGGCCTGCGCTTTACCCGGGAGGAGCTTCAATACCTCCGCTCCATCCGCTTTATCAAGGACGACTATGTGGAATTCCTCCGGCTGTGGCACCCCATCCGGGAGTATGTCCACACGGGGCTGAGCCCCCAGGGCGAGCTGATCCTCACGGTGAAGGGCCCCATGTTCAGCGCCATGCAATTTGAGATCTACCTGCTGGAGATCGTCAACGAGGTTTATTTCAGAATGCACTATGACTATGCCCAGCTGGAGGCCTCCGCCCGGCAGCGGCTGGAGCAGAAGATCCGGGACTTCAATTCCGGAAAATACACCTTCCGCTTCGCGGAGTTCGGCTGCCGTCGGCGGCTCTCCCGGCAGTGGCAGGACGAGGTGGTAAGGCGGCTGTCCCAGGAGACCACCAACTGCGCTGGTACCTCCAATGTGTATTTAGCCATGAAGTACGACCTAACCCCCATCGGCACCTATGCCCATGAGTTCGTCCAGATGTACCAGGGCATTGACTCCATCCCCCTGGCCTACACCAACCACTACGCCATGGCCGACTGGTACGACGAATACCGGGGCGACAACGGCACCGCCCTGACGGACACCATCACAACGGACCTGTTCCTGTACGATTTTGACCGCTCCATGGTCAATAACTACACCGGCGTCCGCCACGACAGCGGCGACCCCTACGAGTGGGGGGAAAAGATGATCCGCCACTTCCAGAAATACGGCGCCGACCCCAAGGGCAAGGTGCTGCTCTTCAGCGACAGCCTGGACTTTGACCACGCCCAGAAGCTCTACGATTACTTTAAGGACCGCACCAAGGTCTCCTTCGGCATCGGCACCTTCGTCACCAACGACACCTGCGAGGAGGCCCTGAACATCGTCATCAAGCTCCAATACGTCAACGGCCGCCCGGTGGCCAAGCTCTCCGACGCCCCGGGAAAAGAAATGTGCCAGGATGACGATTACCTGTCCTACCTGAAACGCTCCGTAGATTTCCGCCTGGACCGGGAGAAAAACGAACAGGGTCAATGTCGGTAACGAGGCACCGGAGCCGTATCAATGAAACGGTACCACAATGGACGAATCCAGTGTAGGGGCGGCAATCTTGCCGCCATTGGCCGTAAGGCCACTCGTTGGACGTTCGTATCCGTAGCATCCCACGGAGCCAGCCCCTCGCCGGGGCTGGATGGCGATGAATCATCGCCGCTACATTTGCGTGTACCGTGGACGAAGCAGCTGTAGCGGCTGGCCACCGCCCGGATGACCCAGGGGGTGCCC
>OQWM01001501.1_pt1 | contig 16056 bp, 20 predicted proteins | sample 1691531 | NCBI WGS metagenome assembly OQWM01 (sample SAMN03418257, study PRJEB22391) | human gut metagenome | biome: human-gut; feature: organic feature; material: feces | host: Homo sapiens | place: Tanzania | collected 2013-01
TTCCAATTAATCCTGGCATTTCAATTTAATTTTTAATAATTAGACTTTGATTTCTACTTCTACACCACTTGGCAATTCAAGCTTCATCAAGGCATCAACTGTCTTAGCTGTTGAGCTGTAGATGTCGATGAGACGCTTGAAATCTGAGAGCTGGAACTGCTCGCGAGACTTCTTGTTAACGAAAGTACTGCGGTTTACAGTAAAAATACGCTTGTGTGTTGGCAATGGAATAGGACCGCTAACGATAGCGCCTGTTGCCTTAACAGCCTTCACAATCTTCTCAGCTGACTTGTCAACCAACTGGTGGTCGTAAGACTTCAGCTTAATTCTGATTTTCTGACTCATTGTCTTTTACTTTATTAATATTAGTAATTGTAATAGGAGGAGAGATACGCTGCTTAAGAGTCATTCGCTAAGCAGCGTCTCTCTTCCTGTATTGATTTTGCTATTAGAGGAGCTCTGAGTGACCGTTCTGCTCATCCAGCACTGCCTTGGCAATGGCTGTTGATACAGGAGCGTGGTGATCATACTCCATAGAGCTTGTAGCACGACCAGAGGTGATGGTACGCAGAGCAGTTACATAACCGAACATTTCTGCCAGAGGAACCATAGCCTTAACCACACGGGCACCGCTACGGCCTTCCTCCATACCCTGAACCATACCACGACGCTTATTCAAGTCGCCGATTACATCACCCATGTTCTCTTCGGGAGTAACTACCTCGACTCTCATGATGGGCTCCATCAGTACGGGCTTAGCCTTAGGACAGAGAACCTTGAATGCCTGGTGAGCTACGAGCTCGAATGACAACTGGTCTGAGTCAACGGGGTGGAAGCTACCATCGGTAAGAGTAACCTTCATACCTGTCATGGGGAAGCCACCGAGAACACCGTTGGCGAGGCAGTCCTTGAATCCCTTCTCTACAGAGGGGATGAACTCCTTAGGAATGTTACCACCCTTAACCTCGTTGACGAACTGCAGGTCGCCATCCTTGTAGTCTTCGTCCTTAGGACCGATTGTAACATCGATACAAGCGAACTTACCACGACCACCACTCTGCTTCTTGTAAGTCTCACGGCTCTGGGCTGTGCCGATAATTGCCTCCTTGTAGTTAACCTGGGGCTTACCCTGGTTACATTCTACCTTGAACTCACGCTTCAGACGGTCGATGATGATGTCGAGGTGAAGCTCACCCATACCAGAGATAATGGTCTGACCACTCTGCTCGTCGGTACGAACGGTGAATGTGGGGTCTTCCTCAGCCAACTTGGCAAGACCGTTGTCCAGCTTGGCAACATCGGCCTGGCTCTTGGGCTCTACAGCGATAGAAATCACGGTATCGGGGAAGGTCATAGACTCAAGAACGATGGGCTTAGACTCATCGCAGAGAGTATCACCAGTACGGATATCCTTGAAGCCTACACCTGCACCGATATCACCGGCGTCGATTGACTCCATTGGGATTTCCTTGTTAGAGTTCATCTGGAACAGACGGCTGATGCGTTCCTTCTTGCCTGAGCGGGGGTTGTACACGTAAGAACCGGCAACAACCTTACCAGAGTAGACACGGAAGAATACCAGACGGCCCATGAATGGGTCAGTGGCAATCTTGAATGCCAGAGCCGATGTAGGCTCGTCCTCAGAAGGCTTGCGATCCTCCTCTTCCTCAGTATCGGGGTTGGTACCTACGATAGCCTCTGTATCCAGAGGTGAGGGAAGGAATGCACAAGTATAGTCAAGCAGAGGCTGCACACCCTTGTTCTTGTAAGAAGAACCGAGCAGCATAGGAGTAATCTCCATAGCGATGGTACCCTTACGGATAGCGGCGATAAGCTGCTCTTCAGAAATTTCAGCACCTTCGAGATACTTCTCCATCAGGTCGTCGTCGAAGTTGGCAGCATTTTCCACCATCTTCTCTCTCCACTCATTGGCCTCATCAACGAGGTCGGCGGGGATATCCTCAATATCGTATTCAGCGCCCATTGTCTCATCGTGCCACAGGATAGCCTTCATCTTGATAAGGTCAACGAGACCCTTGAAGTTTTCCTCTGCACCGATAGGAATCTGGATAGGACAGGGGTTGGCACCCAAGATGTCCTTCATCTGCTGTACGGTCTCGAAGAAGTCGGCACCCGAACGGTCCATCTTGTTCACATAACCGATACGGGGTACATTGTACTTGTCGGCCTGACGCCATACAGTCTCAGACTGTGGCTGAACGCCATCGGCTGCTGAATAAGTAGCGATAGCACCATCGAGAACGCGGAGTGAGCGCTCTACCTCTGCGGTGAAGTCAACGTGTCCGGGAGTATCGATAAGGTTTATCTTGAACTGCTTGTTGTTCCAAGTCCAGTTACAAGTGGTGGCAGCAGAGGTGATAGTGATACCACGCTCCTGCTCCTGTGCCATCCAGTCCATTGTTGCAGCACCGTCGTGCACCTCACCAATCTTGTGGGTCTTACCGGTGTAGAACAGGATACGCTCAGATGTAGTCGTCTTACCGGCATCGATGTGTGCCATAATACCGATATTACGAGTCAAATGTAAATCGCGGTTTGCCATTTTCTTTTATTCCTTATATATATGTAATGATTAGAATCTGAAGTGAGCGAATGCGCGGTTAGCCTCAGCCATACGGTGCATGTCTTCCTTACGCTTGTAAGCGCCACCCTGATTGTTGAATGCGTCCATAATCTCTGCAGCGAGCTTGTCTGCCATGGTCTTACCACCACGCTTGCGAGCGAAAGCGATAAGGTTCTTCATAGAGATGCTCTCCTTGCGGTCGGGACGGATTTCGGTAGGAACCTGGAAAGTGGCACCACCGATACGACGGCTCTTTACCTCTACCTGGGGAGTGATATTGTCGAGGGCCTGCTTCCAAATCTCCAGGGGAGACTTCTCTTCATTAGCCATCTTCTCCTTTACGACATCAAGAGACTTGTAGAAAATTTCGTATGAAGCATTCTTCTTGCCATCATACATCAAGTGGTTCACGAACTTAGAGACCTTCTGGTCGTTGAACACGGGATCCGGAAGAATCACGCGCTTCTTTGGTTTTGCTTTTCTCATTGCTTTTGTTAAATTAATATTCTGCGGAGGCTGCTCATTTGTTCTTCAACGCCAGCTCTCTGGCATTTACTCAACCTTGACTTATTCTCCAGCAAAACGATTATAATGTTTCTTTTGTTTTACATGCCGCAAGTCCTCAGGCTTCTCCGCCTGTGAACTCTCGGCATATACATCTTCGGGCTATTACTTCTTAGCCTTAGGACGCTTTGCACCATACTTAGAACGGCGCTGTGTACGGTTTGCGACACCTGCAGTATCCAAAGTACCACGAACGATGTGATAACGTACACCGGGGAGGTCCTTAACACGACCACCACGTACCAGCACGATTGAGTGCTCCTGCAGGTTGTGGCCCTCTCCTGGTATGTAAGAGTTCACTTCCTTCTGGTTTGTCAAACGCACACGGGCAACTTTTCTCATTGCCGAATTAGGCTTCTTAGGTGTTGTAGTATAGACACGAACGCATACACCACGACGCTGGGGACAATTGTCCAACGCGGGAGACTTGCTCTTATCTACCAACACGTTTCTGCCTTTTCTTACCAATTGTTGAATTGTAGGCATAGTTTTACTTTTTTAATTTATATATTTATTTTTGTTATTATCAATCGATTGCGGCGGTATTTATGATGCCGTTTCGGGCTGCAAAGTTACATATTTTCTATCAAACCACCTAATTATACATATTATAAAGCGCTTCCAGATAGTAATATTTAACAGTTAGTTGTGTTTTTTATATATTTTTCACCGCCAAAATCATCTCGAGCGCGCCTTTGATGGTCATTTTTGTCACAAAAACAAGCTGCCCGCGCAGGGAAATGACCTCCCTTGCACTGACTGTGTGCGCACACATTGCCGCAACCCTCTATACGCCCCGGTTCAGCGCCTTTGATTATCGGTTTTTGCCCTTTCCAAACCTGACACCCAACCCTCCATCTGCCCTACCCTATGCCTCGCGGTGGTGGAGGTGATGGAAAGGGGGGATGGGGATGGCTCCGGGGGTTATGCCATTTGTCTCGCTGGTGGTGGAGGTGATGGGAATGGGGATGGGGATGGCTTCGGCGGGTGTGCCCTATGCCTCGCAGGTGGTGGAGGTGTTGGGAAGGGGGATGGGGATGGATCCGGGGGTTATGCCCATTGTCTCGCGGGTGGTGGAGGTGATGGAGGGGGGATGGGGATGGCTCCGGCGGGTGTGCCCTACGCCTCGCGGGTGGTGGAGGTGATGGAAAGGGGGATGGGGATGGCTCCGGCGGGTGTGCCCATTGCCTCGCTTGTGGTGGAGGGGATGGGAAGGGGGATAGGAATGGTTTCGGGGGGTATGCCTTAGGCCTCGCCGTTGGTGGGGGCAATGGGAGGTATCATGCGCTGGTCCTCAGCGGTGCCGAGGTCAATCCGCCCGAAAGCCTGCTCGTACTTTAGCACATTCTCTTGCAACGCCATGAGCAGGCGCTTGGCGTGCTCGGGCGCCATAATCATCCTGCTTGCCACCTCGGGCTTGGGCATTCCCGGCAATGCCTGCGCAAAGTCTATCACGAAGTCACTGTGCGAGTGGTTAATCAACACCAGGTTGGCATAGATGCCTCGAGCCACCTCGGGCTTAATGTCCAGTTGCAGCTGCATGGTCTGCTCGTTATTCTTTTGGTCCATAATGCTTCTATATATATAATAAGGTATAGCAACCAGCCTTCCGAGCTATCGGTTCGGGCTGTGCAGCCACAAAATTACGGCATAATCGTCAAATCACCAAGGTTTCGGCGGAAAAGATTAGGACTTCGGCCGTCACGCCATTGACCTGCACGGGTTTCGGAAGATGCTCCTTCGGGGTGAAAAGGACTTGGGGTGTGGCGGAGATGGACAGCAAGAACGTGGAGGTGGTCATAATTCTTGTGGAGGTCATCATAATTTTCGTGGAGGTCATCATAATTTTTGTGGAGGTACCCTCCAGCGGCGTGGAGATGGTCATAATTATCGCAGAGATGGTCATAAATCTTGTGGAGGTGAGCACGACGTGAAGGGAGGGGTAAGAATAAAAAAACGGGAAAAACTATAAAAATTTTATCCCTATTTGTAGGTATGTCAGAATTAAGTTGTAACTTTGCAACAACATTAGTAGGTATTCTATAGCGCATAGAGAGCAATCTGTGGTGCATGGAGAACCACCTGTGGAGCATAGAAAACAAGCTATAACGCATGGCGAGCGACCTGTGGTGCATAGGGAACCTGCTATGATGTATTGAGAACAAGATTATTAACAATATAAAATTAAAGATTATGGCATACGTAATTAGTGACGATTGTATCGCTTGCGGTACATGTATCGATGAGTGTCCTGTAGGCGCTATCTCTGAAGGCGAAAAGTATTCTATCAACCCCGACGCTTGTACAGAGTGCGGCACTTGCGCAAGTGTTTGCCCCAACGAGGCTATCAGCCTGGGCGAATAATCGCATAGAGACAACACAACGATTTAGAGCGACACTCTCCAGCAATGGGGCGTGTCGCTTTTTGATTGCTACGATTATGGAATTCCTTCAACTTACCGCGAAGCGCTTCTCTGCAAGACGCTTCACTGACGAGGCTGTCGCTCAGGCCGACCTCGACTACATCATGGAGTGTGTGCGCATGGCTCCCTCTGCCTGCAACCGCCAGCCGTGGCACTTTGTCATCGTGGAGAGCGATGACGCCAAAGCCCGTCTGCGCCGATGCTACGACCGCGAATGGTTTGCCACTGCCCCACTCTACATCGTCTGTCTGAAGAACACGGAAGAAAACTGGGTGCGCGCCGAAGACAGCCACGCCCACGGCGACATAGACCTCGCCATAGCCACCGAGCATCTCTGCCTGGCTGCCGCCGAGCGCGGTCTGGGCACCTGCTGGGTATGCAACTTCAACGTGGCTCTCACCCGCGAGCTGTTTGCCCACGCCCAGATGGAGCCTGTCGCCATCATCCCTATCGGCCACATTGCCGACGACTGTCCACAGCCCGAGAAGAAGCGCAAGAGCATCGACGAAATCACGAGCCGCGTCTGAACTGCCGGCTGCGACCGAGCCGAAGACGACTGAGAACGCCACAGAGGCGACGACGATGGAGCTGATGCCACCGCCGAGACCTCTGCCCCAGCCCACTCTCACCCCACAAACGCACATCGCCCCGCCCACATATCACTATATGGGCGGGGCGATGCCATTGACGGGTATCAGTGGATGCGTGGGCTATGCCACGGTCGAGTCTTTGTCGAGGACTTCGTACTTGGAGTGCTTGCTGATATACTCGGGCACGATGTGCTTCATCTTAGCCACCGTAGCCATGTCGTCGTAACCGGCGGCGATGTCGTTCAGCTCTTCGAGCTCGCGCTCGGCGTCCTCGTATTCATAGCTGCGCACCTGTGCGATACGTATCTTCTCGTGGAATGAAGGCAGCGTGTTCTCGTTCTCGCTGAGCACCTCTTCGTAGAGTTTCTCTCCGTCGCGCAGTCCGGTGAACTGTATCTCCACGTTCTTGGCGCCGCTGAGCTGTATCATTCGGCGCGCCAGGTCGGCTATCCTCACAGGCTCGCCCATATCGAAGACGAATATCTCGCCACCCTTGCCGTGGGTACCGGCTTCGAGCACCAGTTTGCAGGCTTCGGGGATGAGCATGAAGAAACGTATAATCTTGGGATGGGTCACCGTGAGCGGTCCGCCCTCTGCCAGCTGCTTGCGGAAGAGAGGGATGACAGAGCCGTTGGAACCGAGCACATTGCCGAAGCGCGTGGTGACAAACTGGGTGACACCCTCTATCTTGCCCTCCTTGATGGCCTTGTCGAGGCTCTGCACATAAATCTCGCAGATGCGCTTGGAACAGCCCATCACATTGGTGGGGTTGACCGCCTTGTCGGTGGAAATCATCACAAACTTCTTGACGCCGTACTTGACACTGAGGTCGGCTATCACCTTGGTACCCCACACGTTGTTCTGCACACTCTCGCTGGGGTTGTCTTCCATCATGGGCACATGCTTGTAGGCTGCGGCGTGGAACACGTAGTCTGGGCGGAACTCACTGAAGATTGCCTCCATGCGGTCTTGCTTGCAGATGCTTGTCACCACGGTGTGGGCCACGATGTCGGGATAGTCCTTATTCATCATCAGACGGATATCGTGCTGGGGAGTCTCTGCCTGGTCTATGAGCATCATCTCTGCGGGATGGTAGATGGCTATCTGTCTCACCATCTCGCTGCCTATCGAGCCAGCCGAACCGGTGATGAGCACCTTGCGGCCGCTGAGCAACTTGCCCACACTGTCCATGTCGACCTTGATTTCGTCGCGGGGCAGCAAGTCCTCTATCTTCACTTCTCTCATCGACACCTTCATCTGTGTCTCGCCATCCTTGTCCCACTTCTCAGTGTTCTGGGCGATGTATATCTTAAGTCCTGCATCGATGAAGAGGTCCTGCAGTTTGCGGTTCTTCATGAAGAGGTCGTGCTTGAGCGGACTCACCATCACTGCCTCTATCTTGCGCTTGCGTATGATGGCACCCAGGTCCTCGCGGGTCGAATAGATGTGTCGTCCCATGAGCCTTTCCTTGTAGTGGGCCTTGCTGTCGCCGATGTATCCGTCGATGACAAACTTGACGGGCTTGGTGTTGAGCGCCTCGTTGGTGATGGCTATGGCTCCGGCGTGGGTTCCGTAGATGAGGGTGCGGCGTGCGTGGTCGCCCACGAGAGCATTTTCAAACACCATCTTGATGACGATGCGCGAGACGCACAACATGGTGAGTATGCCACCGAAGATGACTATCAGCTTGCGGCCGGTGAAGGCATAGAAGACATTCTCCCAACCGTAGTTGATGACTGCATAGTTGAACGCAAGATAGATAAAGAACGCCAGAAGCGTGGAGTAGACTATGCGCAACAAGTCTACAAACTGCGAGAAGCGCAGTATGCCCGAATAGGTACGAAAGACACGGAAGCCCACGACATTGGCGGCGCAGATAGCCAGCAATGAGGGGAACATCAATGACCACTCGTTGAGGATATCCTGCGCACTATGGCGCAGCCAGATAACGAACAGAGCGCTGAAGAAGCACAGCACCACATCAAAAATCACAACAGCCCAGCGGGGTAAGGCTGACTTGCGAAAATACCAGTTGGAAATTTTGCCCAGCATCATGATTATTTTATTTCTTCACATCGGTAATTCCCCTAAGGGAAATCTCTCTCATTCTCTTTATGCGGAAATTGTCGTCCTTCATGGTCCGCCATTTCGGACGGGTTACCCGCATCGGGTTAGTCTAAGTAAACAAACAGTGCAAAAGTAACAAAAATTATTAACAATGTAATCATAATTCCGTATTATTTTCACATTTTACCTCAAAAAAGGGCTAAACGGGGGGGGGGGGGTAAAACACCCCCTACTGACGCAAAAATCACTCCAAAAAACATAAAAGCATGGCCCTTACCCACAAAGGTACATCCTCTGCGTGCCAAAACATGAGCAAAGCGCCCGCCGAGACAGAAGCCGAGTGCCAAGGCTGCCACCACCGCCACGAGAATGGGCCGAAATCGCCACGCCACACGAAAAAAGCGGCACAAAGCCAAGCGTAAGTCAAAAAATATTCCTACTTTTGCACCGAGGCGAGGCTCGCCGAGCCGCCATGCGCCTTGCAATCAACTAAACGACATTACAAATATGAAGAAAACCCTTTTGGCTCTCGTCCTCCCCGTCGCGCTGGCGATAGCGGGCTGCCGGTCCCACTACGAGGTAAGCGAGATTACGCGCTCGCGCATCCTGATAGACAGCCGGTACGACACCCAAGACACCGAGGCGCACAAGTTTCTGGCGCCCTACACCCACAAAGTCGATTCGCTCATGAGTCCGGTGGTAGGCACCGTCGCCCGCGACCTGACCGTGCGCCGCCCTGAAGGCGCGCTTTCCAATCTACTGAGCGACATACTGATATGGGGCTCAGCCCGCTTCGGCGAGCATCCCGACTTTGCCGTATACAACATGGGCGGTATCCGCGCCTCGCTCGCCAAGGGCAAGGTGACCATCGGCGACGTGGTCGATGTGGCCCCCTTTGACAACAAGCTGTGCCTGCTCACCCTCACCGGCGCCCAGGTGACCCAGCTCTTCGAGCAGATAGCAGCAGTAGGCGGCGAGGGAGTGAGCCACGAGGTGGCACTGGTCATCAGCAGCGACCACAAGTTGGTTTCCGCCACCGTGGGAGGCAAGCCCATAGACCCCAATGCCTCTTACCGCATAGCCACCCTGGACTATCTGGCCCAGGGCAACGACAAGCTCGACGCCTTCAAGCAGAAGACGCAGCTGGTGTCGCCACAGACCGAAGAGAACAACGTGAGATATATCATCATGGACTACTTCCGCACCCATGGCACGGTCGACGCTGCCATTGAGGGGCGTATCAAGGTTCAGTAAACATAGGAGAAGACTTATGAAACGCATCATGATACTGGCTGCCGCCATCGTCGTATGTACCGCAGCCGCAGCCCGCAAGACGGTGACCATCACCATCATGCACACCAACGACACCCACAGCTGCATCCTGCCGCTCAACCCCAACCTCGCCGACACCGCCGTGGCTGGCCGTGGCGGTTTCCTGCGCCGCATCGAGATGCTGCGCCAGGAGCGGCTCAAGGACCCCGACCTGCTGGTCTTCGACAGCGGTGACTTCTCGCAGGGCTCACCCTATTACAGCCTCTTCAAGGGCGAAGTGGAGATAGAGCTGATGAACCGTATGGGCGTCAACGCCTCTACCATCGGCAACCACGAGTTTGACTTCGGCGTGGAGAATATGGCACGTCTCTTCGACATGGCCAAGTTCCCCGTGCTCTGCGCCAACTATCGCTTCACGGGCACACCGCTCGAGGGCAAAGTCGAACCCTATCGCGTGTTCCACGTCAAGGGTGTGCGCATCGGCGTGTTCGGCATCGACCCCAAACTCAAGGGTCTCGTGGACGACAAGAAGATAGGCGGCGTGGAATACCTCGACCCCATCGCCACTGCCAACGAGATGGCGCAGCTGCTGCGCACCCGCGAAGGCTGCGATGTGGTCATCTGCCTGTCGCATCTGGGTTGGCTCGAGCACGGCATGAGCGACCAGGAGGTGATAAGCCACTCGCGCGGCATCGACCTGGTGCTGGGCGGCCATAGCCACACCTACTTCCAGACGCTGCGCTATGTCAAGGACCTCGACGGCCGCCAGGTGCCCGTCGACCAGAACGGCAAGCACGCCATCTATGTAGGCAAGATAGAACTGAAGGTGAAGCGCAAGTAACCACAGCGACCATCTACCACAAAGCCCTCGACGCTATCGGCGCCGAGGGCTTTGTCATTGATAATGGGGATGGTTTACTTGAGGTGCTTCTTGAGCTGCTTGCCCAGCAGGGTGTAACCCTTCTCGTTGGGGTGCAGTCCGTCCTTCATGAAGCAGGTGGGGTCAATCTTGCCCGAACCGTCCTTGAGAGTCAGACAGTCTGTGAGGTCTACGAGTTCGGTCTTGTCGTCTGCCACAAACTTTTGCTCGAGCAGCTGGTTGATGCGTGCCACCTTGACCTCACGGTTCTTGGCGGGATAGACCTTGAGCACGTGAATCTTGGCCTGGGGCTGGCGCTCACGGATGAGGGCTGTGAGGTCAACGATACCCTGTGCTATCTCCTCCTCGGTGTTGACATAGTAGTTGTTGATACCGATGAGCAGACAGATGTGCTTGGGCTTGCAGCCCTCGAGCTCTCCGTGGTAGATACGCCAGAAGACGTTCTCCATACGATCCCATCCGAAGCCCATATTGGTAACGCGGCGCTTGCCGAAGGTCTTGCCCCAGGCGGCTCCGCCATTGTTGACACCGTTGACGGGATTGCCGCCCCAGAAGTGGGTGATAGAATTGCCGATAAGCAGTATCTCGGGGTCGGTGGTGTGGTTGAGCTCGACCACCTGGTTATGGCGCACGCGCCATTCATAGCATCCGTCGCGACGCTGTGTGACGGGAGGGAAAACCTTGTTGGGTGCGTCCTCGGCGAGCATCTCGCGCAGCTTCTTGATATAGGCGTCGGCATAGGCGCGGCAACCCAGGTCGTTGGGGTGAGAACCCTCAATCATATACTCTTCGCCAAAGGCGATGTCGGCCTTGTTCATATAGAAGAGGTTCTTGACTCCCTCTGCCTTGAGCTCATCGTAGGCTTTGTGGAGGGCGGCGTTGCCACGGTTGTACTTGGCGGCGACATTGGCGCGGAACACGCTGTCGGGCGTGGGGTGGCACTCACAGAGCAGGATGGGCGCATCGCTCTTGGCGCGCAGCTTCATCACACCCTCCTTGGCACGCTTGATGATTTCGGGCTCCTTGAGGTTGAAGCTGTTTGGCATAGCGTCAACGACGAAGGCACGGGCATTGATTTCGCTGAGCATGTCGAAGACGGCTGGCTCCATGCGGGCTGAGCCCGAGAAGCCCAGATTGATGACGGGATATTCCATCTCGCGCTCCACGATATTGGTAATCGCCATACCGGGACGCGAGGGAGAGGCACCCTGGATGATGGACGAGCCGTAGATGACGATGGGGCGCTCGGGCGACTGGTGGATGAACTGGAAGCTGGCATTGGCGTCGACGCCTACCTCGAGCCACTTCACGCCGTTGTAGTTGGGCAGATAGAGGGTATACTCCACTCCGCGGCTCTTGTTCTTGAAGGTCAGGTTCTGCCACGACATGCTGGCGGTGTCGGCCTTCATCTTCCAACTCATGTGGTTGGCTATCCAGTGGGTATCTCCGTCGGGAGTCTTGCCGTAGAGGTCTACGCCCGACTTGTTGATACCGGTCATATTGAAGCCGTTGTAGTTGTTTGACGGACATCCGTAGCGCACGCGGATAGTCTTGGAGTTGGAGACGAAGCGCACGATGACGCCGGCGGTCTGGGCCTTCAGGCTCCACACGTTCTTGGGCAGCGTGGCAGCGAATCGCTCGGGCAGACGGTCATAACTCTTCCCCATTTCCTTGTTCCAGGCGCGTCCGCAGATGTAGGGCTCGTCACCGTCCATGGGGTTCATCCATTTCACTTGTTGTGCCATAGCCTGGATGGTCATCATCCAGAGCAGCACGATCATCGAGATGTGTTTAATCTTCATTGGTTGTTTATTTTTAATAGTTAATGAGTTTCGTTTTAGGGTCTATTCAAAGTAGAATGTGAGCACTATCATCTTGGTGCGCGTCTCGCTGATGCTGCGGGCGAAAGGCTTCATCGCGTCGTCCTTGAGCTTGTCGGGATGGGAGGTATCAAGGCTGTTGATAAGACTAAACATGAACTTCAGTTCGGGCCTCAACTTGAAGTAAGGCAGGTAGAAGTCGCAGCCCAAGCCCACCTCGGCAAAGGTGTCATAACGCTTCAGTCGCACGATGTCGTCATCTCTGCCGCTCAGATTAATCATGGGGTTGATACCCGCCATGATGTAAGGACGGTGATTGTTGAAGCGCGGCGCGGCGAAGATGAGGTCGAGCGCCGAAGACACGTAGATAGACTTCAGGTCCTGATAGCGCACGATGCGGTTGCCACCAGCGTCGGTCTGGGTCTGATGATGGAAGGTGAGATGACGGTTGCCAAAGTAGAGGGCTGGGGCTACACGAAACTGGAAATTCTGACTCAGACGGAATTCGCCCAGTACACCCACGTTGAGACCAGCATCCCAGCGGTCCTGGTCGGCAGAGATGAGCACCTGCTGCTGGGTTCCGTCCTCGGCAGTGATGGTCTGCGGGCCTACGTTGACCATCTCCATATCCTGCATGTGGGTTCCCACGAGTATACCGAAATGGAATGGGCGCAGGTCGGTATAAGGGCGGTTCTCGACCTTGCGTTCCTGGGCATCGGCAGCCATCGTGACTACGACAGCCATCAGGACAATAAGGATATATTTATTCATCACGTGCATCACATTATATATATAATAAGGTGTAACGGCGCCCTTGGAGCTGCGCCCCACCACTATCTCTTGCAAATTTACGACAAAAATACTGAAACATACCCCAATTTCCGATAAAAATACATGACAGACAGAGAAAAGCACGCTCCGCATGACCATCATTGCACCGCCAGATGCCCTGACGAGTAGAAAAACAGAACAAGTTGCGCAACTTTTAGAACAGCATGTGAAAAAAATCGGCTACAACTCTTGCACAGTTTGGATTAACATATTATATTTGCAGCAGATAAATGGCACCGCCATTATCGACGGCGCCAATAGTATTAACTCAAAACACATAGATCATGAAAAAGATTTTATTTGTAGCAGTAATGTTACTGGCCTCAGCAGCCACATTCGCCCAGAACAGCGTAGGACAGTTCACATTTACCCCCAAGGTAGGTCTTAACATCGCAGACTTCCAGAAGTGCGAAGGCTCTGATGCCCGTTTCGGTCTTGTTGCCGGTGGTGAGTTTGAATATGGTCTTTCTGACATGGTAGGCTTGAGCTTCGGAGCTCTCTACTCGATGCAGGGTGCCAAGTACAAGGACGGCGGTGTTACCGAGACCTTGAAGGCCGACTACATCAACATCCCTCTGCTTGCCAACGTATATGTAGCTCCTGGTTTTGCTGTCAAACTCGGTCTTCAGCCCGGTTTCAACGTAAACAGTGAGTACAAGGCAGCCCGCGGCAGTTCAGCTGTCACCACAAGCGTAGACGCCAAGACTGTAGACCTCTCTATTCCAATCGGCGTTTCTTACCAGTTTGACAATGTTGTCATCGACGGCCGTTACAACTGGGGCCTCACCAAGGTATATGAGAACAGCGACTACAAGAACAGCGTATTCCAGATTACCGTAGGTTACAAGTTCGCCCTCTAATCCAGTATAGAGTTTAACAACAATGGGGACTATCCGCCGCTTGGTTGGCGTATAGTCCCCATTTTCTGTATCAGCATTGGCGTTACTTTCTGCCTTTGCCTCGGTTGGCTCTCTGTTCACGGTATTTGGCTTTCTGCCTTGCCGAGCCCGAGCCGTGGGCACCGGTGATATACTTTTTCTTCTTGGCTTTGGTCTTCACTTTACCGTCTTGACCGCCATTGCCTTTGGGCGCGCTTCTGAACACAAGTCCGCCCTCGATGATATCGTCGATGTCTGCCATAGTCTGTGATGGATTAATGATGGAACAAGCGCACACCTGTAAACGCCATGGCTATGCCATACTTGTCGCAGGTGTCGATAACATTGTCGTCGCGTATGCTGCCTCCAGCCTGTGCGATATACTCTACGCCGCTCTTGTGGGCACGCTCGATGTTGTCGCCAAAGGGGAAGAAGGCATCGCTGCCCAGCGCCACGCCCTTGTTCTGGGCGAGCCACTCACGACGCTCTTCTGCGGTGAGAGGCTCTGGCTTCTCGGTGAAGAACATCTCCCAAGTGCCGTCGCGCAGCACGTCTTCCCACTCGTCAGAGATATACACGTCGATGGTGTTGTCGCGGTCGGCGCGACGTATGCCTGGCTTGAAGGGGAGCGCCATTACCTTGGGGCACTGCCTCATCCACCATGTGTCGGCCTTGCTGCCAGCCAGACGGGTACAGTGGATACGGCTCTGCTGTCCGGCGCCGATACCGATGGCCTGACCGTCCTTGACGTAGCATACCGAGTTGCTCTGGGTATATTTCAGGGTGATGAGGGCGATGACCAGGTCACGGCGAGCCTCATCGGTGAAGGTCTTGTTCTGGGTAGGGATGTTTTCAAAGAGAGCGGGGTCGTCGAGGCGTATCTCGTTGCGTCCCTGCTCGAAGGTGATGCCAAACACCTGCTTGCGCTCGATGGGCGCGGGCTGGTAGTCGGGGTCTATCTGTATCACGTTGTAGGTACCCTTGCGCTTGTCGCGGAGCACGGCGAGAGCCTCGTCGGTATAACCCGGAGCTATCACGCCGTCGCTTACCTCACGCTTGATGAGCAGGGCAGTAGCCTTGTCACACACATCGCTCAGCGCCACAAAGTCGCCATACGAACACATACGGTCGGCACCGCGGGCACGAGCATAGGCACAAGCGAGGGGCGAGAGTTCGAAGTCTACGTCATCGACAAAGTAGATATGGCGCAGCGTATCGGTCAAGGGCAGACCGATGGCGGCACCGGCAGGGCTCACGTGCTTGAACGACGCTGCGGCGGGCAGACCTGTGGCAGCTTTGAGTTCGCGCACCAGCTGCCAGGAGTTGAGAGCGTCAAGGAAATTGATGTAGCCTGGGCGGCCGTTGATAACCTGGAGGGGCAATTCGCCTTCCTCCATAAAGATACGGGAAGGCTTCTGGTTCGGATTACATCCGTACTTAAGTGCAAGTTCTTTCATCTTGTGAGTATTATATACTTTCGGGTGCAAAATTACGAAAAAAAGATTACACCCCGTGGCTGACATACAGTATTTTTTCGTATTTTTGCACCCATATTGTTTATGAGCAATTATCAGATGTTATGAAACGGGAGTTAGAGACACTTCTCAGAGGATTGGAATCGGGCATCGTGCGCCATGTTGATGCCCGCCGGCTGTGGCAGCTGGTCACTCACGGCCGCCGCCCATCAGACAAAACACTCGACCGACTTGCGCTGCTTGCCGGCTTTCAGAACTGGAAAGACCTGCGCGAGGCTATGCGTGGCGAGAGCGACGCTGCCTTCGGTTTTGAAGAAGAAAAGGAGAAGCCTCGCTCGTCCCAGCCATAACGGGGGACGGGCGAGGCTTCCCGGTTTTATCACAGACAGCTTGCCGGCCTTGCGACAAGCACTCTTGCTACAAGTCTATCACATCACCATCATCGGGTACCACTACCCCACCCTTATACTCCCGGGCAGCCTCGTCGGCATAGCGCTGGCGGCGGGTGTCGAGGTGGTCGTCTTCGGTGTGGTAGAGTATCAGATGAGAGGCTCCGAGTTCGTGAGCCATTAATGACCGATGTTTGGGTTAAAGTTCCTGTGAATATCCCCATAGACAACAAGGCACTTGCTGCCTGAGAATTCGTATATGGAATGTTTGACCTTAGACATG
>OQWM01001514.1_pt1 | contig 15971 bp, 22 predicted proteins | sample 1691531 | NCBI WGS metagenome assembly OQWM01 (sample SAMN03418257, study PRJEB22391) | human gut metagenome | biome: human-gut; feature: organic feature; material: feces | host: Homo sapiens | place: Tanzania | collected 2013-01
ACCACCGACAGCGTACGCAGATTATTTGTTTGTTATTGATGCTGTAAAAAGATTATCTGCAACAGGTCGCGCGTTTTTCATTCTGCCATCAGGTGTCCTGTTCAGAGGTAACACCGAAAAAACAATACGAACAAAACTCATCGAGAATAATCTTATAGATGCTGTCATCGGTCTTCCGGACAACTTATTTCAAAATACAAGCATACCGACAAATATGATTGTATTGAATAAAAACAAGCTGGACAGCACCGTCCTTTTTGTTGACGCGTCAGAGTTATGCACCAAAAGGAAAAAGTACAACGTTATCACAAACAAAGATATAGAAGAAATCGCATACATTTACAACCACAGGCGCGAAGTAAAAAACCTGTCTAAGATTGTAAAGTATGAGACCATCAAGGATAATGATTACAGTCTCAATATTCCACGATATGAAATAAAAGAGATTGAAGAAGAACGCTACGACCTCAAAGAAATTGCAAACGAACTGATAAAGCTTGAACATGACAAAAGGGAAAAGATGAAGGAATTTCAGGACACGCAGTCAGAACTTACGTGCAGCGGTCCAACCGCGACCGTATGGAATGAAGTTATGACGTTATGGGACCAGCTTATATAATAAAAGGAGCATGATTATGAATATAAATTTTGAAAACTGGACATATGAAAGATTGCGCGACGTCTTTGACATTGCAAGGTGCAGCAAATCAAAAGAATATCCAAAAGATACGATTTTGATACAGGTGAGCGCAACACGCGGTCAGGTGATTTATCTGGACAAAGCACAATACGTTGATGACGGTAGCAAGTACGCAACACTCACCGTAAAAAAGCAGGACAAATATAACGCCAAATATTTGTATTATATACTTGAGAATAGTATGCCTGATATTGTGCAGAAGTGTAAATCTGGAATAAATTTACAAATGGATGAATTATCCGGTATAAAAATTCCGATTCATAATGATATTAATACACAAAACGCAATCGCGGTCTTATATGATACGATTGTAAAATGTGAAGAAATAGAACAAAGGACAGTGGAATTATTAAAGCAACACAAGACCGAAATGTTAAACAGGATGATGTTCTAAAAAAGGAGCAACGTTATAACGTTGCCCCTTTTGTTTTATTCTTTGCCTTTGGTTTCGTCTTTACCCATCTGCTTGATAATCTGATTCACATACGTGCTCAATCCTGCCACCAGTACACCCTGTACAATCGCCGTAAAGACCGCTAACGCGACCTCCTGCCCTGTTGTAAGGCTACTCGTAGCAAGGACCCAAATACCGCACAATACGACGCCTACGGCGCCGTTTATGAGCGGGATATACTTATCCTGTACGGCGTTCGAACTCTTGAGCCATGTGCCTAAAAAATAAAGCACGATAGCAACGACAATAAGCTCTGGTTTTACATAACTGATAATCTGTTCCATAATCTTGTACCTCTCTTGTTTAATGTTGTTGTTTGTAGGCTATTCATCATCTGCAGCGTCGCATATATCTAACTTATCCACATCGGCTTTCATATGTGTCACCATATCATTGCCGCCAAGGTCGTGATATGCTTTATATGCATTGCAAAAGTTTTTATAGATATGCGCTGGCATTCTGCCTTTTTTGCAATACTTATCATGATACGCAATCAGCTGTATTTGTAAAAGTATCATCGTACCCTTGCTGTTTGCGTCTCTGCGTTCGTTCTGCTTTTTCAGTAGCCATACGATATAGCCTAGCACAATCGGCAGCGCTATGTTGTATGTGTTTAATAAAATCTCTCGCATTTCGTAAATTCACCCCGTAAAAACGTCAACGGGCTTTACGTCGTATACCTGATGCCACTGTACGCCCTCTCTGTGGCTCTTTGGCTGCGTTTTCTGCTGTTACTGTGCGTGTGTTCGCCTGTGTGTAAATAAGGCTCGGCTCGCGCTTCTCAAGCAGTGCAAGAGCCAACTCCACACCATTTGCAACACCGACAGAGTAATCATCTTTTGACGCGTTTGCTTGTTCGATACACATAGTCCGTAAAGTTTTCACGTTTTTTATTTTTGTACTTACCATGGTGCTTTAACTCCTTTCCCTAGTTTCCTAGTTTCATGATATCATGATATCATGAAATGTCAATATCATATTTTACAAGCAATGCATTTACGCCCTCATCTGCAAGAAGTTTCTTGCGCTGTCCTTTTGCTGTGATAGCGTTGATGATAGTAACGATAGCCGCCGCCGTTTCGCTCTTGTATTCTTTTACGCTTGCGTTAAGCTGTTTCTTTTTCATCGATATTCACCCCCAAAGATTTCAAAGCGTTTTGATAGTCCTCGATTGTCGCTTCTGCGTCGCCGTCGGTTGACGTCACGTCATCCGTTTCAATTTTCGTAGCAGTCTCTTTGTAAATGCGTCCAGCAGACGCCGGGTCTACAGCCGTGACGTAGTCACCCTCAGGGTCTCCACCGTGAATGTAATAGCCCGCGTCTGAGTATGCTTTTACGAAGTCATTTGCCAATGTCTCATATTTCACCATAACTTTTACACCTCACTTTTTTAGGACTCAACGTATTCGGATAAAGGTTTGATTCTGTCCCCGAATGCGCTCCAGTTTGTCGCGGCTTTAAATGCGGCAACAAGGCTATCAGGCACGTAAACATTGAGCGTATCTTTAAGCTCTGAGACAGTGTTCCTCATTGTTGGGACTGCTGTAATATCACGAATAATAAGCGACTTTGCTAAAGCTGTAGGAATAGAGATAGATGATGACGTTTTTACGTCAAGTATTTTCAGGTTCGCCACACTAGTAAACGAGATATCTTCAATGCTAACATCACCGAGTGTACATTTCTCAAGACGTTGCATTGTAGCTATTGACTGATGGTCGATGCTTTGAAGATTTGGAAAATAAAGCTCTTTAATATTTGAGCAATAATAAATTGCTCTTGATTCGAGCGTCGTTACGTTCGGAGCATTTAGTGTCACAAGACTAGAACAAGAATTCAGCGCATTTCTCGCAATTGTGGCAAGTGCTTCTGCGTTTATTGTCACAACAGAACCACACGCATTAAAAGAAGAGCTTTCTAACTTTGTTGCTTTGTTTATATTTACAGTCGTAACTCCCCTAGACTGCTCAAAAACATATGGTTGGATTGATAATACATTGTTCAGCGAAATTGTCTTTGGTAATTTTGCACCACGGAAAGCGTATGCACGAACATTTACCGCATCAAAGTTCCATTCTTCGTCAACCGGTATTGTACCTGCAATAAATCGCTCAAAAGCGTCCTTCCAGTCGTCTGCAGCCTGTCCTGCTACATTTACAACAATATCGACGGAACCGAAATCCGCAACGTCTTCCGTTGTTGTCCCGTTTGCTGTAACAGTTACGGTCTTCTTTGCTGTCGGCTTCGGCACGTCAACAACAACATGCGCCGTGGCGTATGCAGCCACATCGTGGTCACTTTCGCCGTTTGCGTTTACGTTGATTGTTGTAGACCCTGTAGGCTGCGGCACATTGACCTCGATATCTGCCGTGGCAACTGCTGCAACGTCTTCCGAATATGTGCCGTTTGCTGTGTACGTGAGTGCCTTGGAGCCTGTCGGCTTTTCGGTCGGTACGTTTACCGTAATATTAGCGGTCGCAATGTCGGCAACGTCTGTAGGATATGCCCCGTTCTGTGTAAACTCAAAAGACTTCGACCCTGTCGGTTTTTCTGTTGGTACGTTGACGTTAATATTTACAGAGCCGACGTCCTGCACGTTCTCCGTGGTTGTACCATTTTCAGTGATATCAATGTCCTTGCTCCCTGTCTTTTGTACATCGACATTTACAGCAGCTTTGGCGTACGTTGTAACATCGTACTCCGTCGCACCATTCTCCGTGATATTGATTTCTTTTGTACCTGTTGGAATGATGCCGCCCCCACCGCTGCCGTCGCTGCTTGGTGACAGACGACCATACAGCGGAATACATTTCTTATTGTCCATAATCTTTACACCTCGCATGTTTTAAAAATCAATGCTTGACACTTCTACCATGCCCGCAACGTCTGCGGTTACAGTCACAACGTTTGTCGCTTCTGCTGACGATGATACTTTGTTATCAATGTTATTGAAGACAAGCTCAAAAGAATTAGCAGCAATCATAGAATGGCTGTCATTGTCTCCGAGTGTTACATTAATGTTGCCGTCTGTAAAGTTCTTAACAAGGAACTGCGAACGTTTCAGGCGCATAGTGAACGCCGTCGCTTCGCCTGCTGTCAACGTTTTCTGTTGCACATCTTTCATAATTATATACCCCCTTTAAGCCGTATGGCTATTTGTATCAATGTCTTTCAAGTCTGCCATCGTGTACGTGTCAAGCGCGTACCATAGCGCCGACATGGTATGCGGGTCAATGTTGAACACGTCATAGATTGCATTGCCCCGCGAATCCTTTTTATAAGTCAGGTCACGCAATTCCCTTATTGTATTCGTACACCGTGGTGAGCAAATTATCTTGTGGAATCGTTTGAGCTTCTTCGTGTTCTGTAAACGCGACCCCGCGTATTTCTTCGCACCGTACATAGAATAGCCCTGCTGACGATAAAACTGTATTGTCTTAGGTTCTGCAGCGTCAGCCGCGATAGCTTTCTCACAAAGCTCCGCACGCTGCTTAATGCGTTGCACATCTGCAAGTTTACAGAATTTATCGTCTGTAATATGGTTCATATAAACCTCATCATAAATATACAATATTTTATTAGCATCGTCAACAGCGCACGCCAATAATGCATTGTAAGACGTCTCAAAGCCGAAGTCAAGCCCAAAGAAGTGATACGCCGCCGGAATATTGACCACCGCACTTTTGAACGTTGCTGCGTCTTTTGCAATGCAGAAACGCGGTAACACACGGATACCATTTGCGCCGAATCTTCCCCAACGAGCAACAGTCCAGAGCCGCGGGTCTGTGAATCGTAACTCATCCAGACGCTTTATATAAGCCGCTGGCAGGAATGGATTGTCATCTGGCACGGAATGATGATAATAAACCCCATTATCGGGATTTACAATCGTACGACGCTTATAAAGCTGCTCAGGGTCCTGTATCGTGTGTTCCTTGCCTTTGTTGTCCATGTGTACAAAGAAGTTGGTATATACCCAATTCTCTTTGCCTACGGGGTTACATGATAGGATAAAATGACACGTAACACCCGGCTCACGGACACGCCCAAGGATTTCCTTATATGCGTCGTATGTCATTTCCGAACATTCTTCCAGCCATGCGATAGATACACCGTCGATAGATTTTAGCTTTTCCGTGTCGTCTGTTCCTCTAAATATAACCTTTGACCCGTTCGGGAATCGTAACTCTAGCGGCGATGATATCGCCACAACCTTTGTACCTGATTTATTGCGGTACGACGTACCGTCTGCCAGTAAGTCCATACGTGTGAGCACTTTCTTAAAAAGCGCAAAGCATGAATCTTTTATCGTGTCCTTAACGGCACGCGTTACCAGTGCGGTACGTTTCTCCTGCAACAGTTTTAGTACTAGCTTCGTGGCAATGACATCTGACTTGCCAGAACCATATCCCCCGATTAGTAAATATTTTTCATAATCCCAATCGTTTAGGAATGACATAAAACGTTGAGATACATTGATATCTATATTCATATTTATGTCATCACCTCTCACGTTAATTTTATAAAACAAATGGGCGCGCCGTATGCTATTGCGCGGCATTGCCACGGCAGCTCCAACACGCCCACCTGCGTTCTATGTATTATACTCCCCGTGTTTTATTTTATCATTTACGGTAAGTGTTGTCAATTACTTAAAAAAGAACAACACAGCAGCGCGGGGAAGTCTCTGCGTGTATTCTCTACACGACGCACAAAAATGTAGATTATTCATTTACATCATAAGTATCTTCCGGGCTATCGTCATCGTCATCCGCTCCCGTGTTTTCTTCGTCAGCTGCATCACGTATCGCCTGCTCGTCTTCTTCTGTCATTTCGTAAGCATTGCCCACGCTATTTACATTGATGATAATCTGCTGTGACTGTTGTGAGTTGCCGTCCTCAAATTCGTCGAGGTCTTTCTGCATGTTTGCTATCTCTCTGATTGCCAAAACATTACCACCCACAGCAGACTCAAGCAGCGACGTAACCACAAGGGAGTGGTTTGTCAATTCATCATTACTAAACCCCAAAGCAAGCAGCATATCACGCTTATCAGCGTCAGCAACATCCATCTCCAACAATGTACGCAAGCACTTTTGCAATTGCATACGCTCATGCCGCTTCTTTTGCTTTGCTATCTTGCCTTTCATCTGTATGGCTTTCATGTCTTCCTTTGTCATATCATTAAAGCGGATAAGGTTATTCAATGAATTAGGCGACATTTTGCGCTTCTTTTTCTTTTTACCCGCATCAGCTTTCGCGCTGGTGTTTGGTTTCTTTTCTTTTTCGTCCTTGTCTTTTATATCTGTCATTTATAACACCACCCGCATATTATTTCATTAAGCCCTTTGCTTCAAAATATTCCTCAAGCTCTGTCATGTACATAAGCACGTCCTGCATACTGTCGCACGTGAATTCTGTAAAGCCGTTCGTATCTACGTGCGTAAAGCGCTCACGCGGCACAGGGAGACCGTCAAAACAGCGATGGTTGATTTTATCGGACACCTCACGGACAACGCGGCAAACGAACAAAAACAAGCATGACAGGACCACTTTACAAGCAATGGACGTCGCACACATTGATAACGCTACAGGTATGATAATCTGTATCAGCGTTGCGATTTTGCTCAGGTTCTTCCTTAATGTCTGCACGTAACTTTTTACGATATTTTTTACAACGTCAGCAACAACATTCGTCTTCACATATGCCATCGCTTTTGCTATCTTGTTTTTCATCTTATCACCTCATTATATTTCCCAATCTTCGGGGTTTGTTATATTCTCAATATTATCACTGTTTTGCTCTTTGCGGATATCGTCATCACTTGTGAGCAAATCTATATATATTTGCTTACGCTGGCGCGCTGGTACGTCGATGTCACGCCTTTTACACTCGTCATATAACTCTTGTACAGTCTTGTCGCTATATTGGCTGTATGGGGCGTCTGGCGCGTTCTCATGGGTATCTGCGGCGTCTGTGTCGTCGTCCTTGTCCTCAATGACTATGCCAGAGGTTGCCGCGTGTTCTATTTCATATTTACGCAAAGCAGCTATCAGTGTTGGCTTCTTTTTGTCCTTGCATAGTTTTGCAATATCCCTATCGACGCACGCCTTATAAAGCTCCCGCGCGGTCATAGTATGGAATATATTTAGCTTATGCTCTAACATTCGCATATTTTCTTTATCTAAGTCAAGGACAAAGCCTGTCGCGTTATCATCCTGCACGGGCGCGCTTGCTTCGTTATATGTCTCAGCGTCATCGTCTCTCTGCAGTGTTGCATTGTTATATACAACCTTTTTACCAAATGCATAACGCAAGCCGCGCTCTATTCCATATACGTCCACGTTTGCCCGTTCTAAAGACTTTAACAGAAGAAGCAGGGTGCTATTGTCACGAGACATATAAACAAGCCGCGTAAACGCCGGACACTCATATCCTATCTTTGTCATGAGTTCTATATCTATTTTATCATCATCAAGCAGCACGCGCGCGGCGTTGTATGCCGATGTGCAGTCTATCATAAATACCACACTCCTTCCCATTTTTCTAATACTATTATACAACAGAACGTCGCAAGCGTCAACGATTTTATAGACGTTGACAGGTGGGGGACGATATACCTTTACGCAATAAGATTGGCACTGTTTTTCCTTGCGTCCCTTTTTCGTCCCCTTTGTCCCTTTTTTCATTTTGAAAAAGTGCCACAAAAAGGGACTATATTTTTTTGAAGTTTTTCAAAAAAGTTCAAATGTTTATTCCGGATAGGTCAGCTGTTCCGGCGTCCAGTCTTTCAGAACCGTTCTCATCTTCTCTGCAATACGCTTTGCGCCTTCCAAATCGTGAGAAAGATAATTACCGCACTCTTCCTTTGCAGAGCCCGGAATGGTTCCTTCAAACTCACAGACAAACTGCATGGTTTCTTTTACCAGCTGAATTGCCGTATCCTGTCCCATGGTATCGCGAACAAGGAAATAGAATCCCGTGCGGCAGCCCATCGGGCCTACGTATACAACTTCATCGCTGTACTTTGTGTTTCTTACATAGGTAGCAAACAGGTGTTCAAATGTATGCGCCGCCGGCGGATCCAAATATACACCGTGATTCGGTTTTACCATGCGAATATCATATGTCACAACGTCGCCGTCTACGCGCGAAGTGTACATACCCTCTGTCAACGTATCGTGATTGATACAAAAGCTTGCAATGCGCTTCATATTATTCCGCTCCTTTTTATGTGCAATGTTTTCATGCTCCATTATACGAATTTGCATTGACGAATGCAAGTCCGCTTTTTATAATAGAGATACACGAATTTTTCAATCAGAAAGGAAATTATCACTATGAAATGGGGTATTCTCGGCGCATTGGACGCAGAAGTCGATCTAATTCGCAACAAGATGACCATCACATCCGAAACGCCTTTGTTCGGAACTGTATTTTATGAAGGCACAGTCGGTCAGGAGCAAATTGTTCTTGTCTGCTGCGGCGTTGGCAAGGTGAACGCCGCTGTTTGCGCAGCGGCTGTCATGAACCAGTTTGAAGCAGACTGCATCATAAACATTGGTATTGCCGGCGCAATGGCGCACGGACTCAAAATTCTTGACGTTGTCATCAGCGACGAAGTCGGTTTCCACGATCAGGACGAAGTGATGCTCAAGTATTATCCGAAGCGTGCATTTTTCCCGGCAGATTCTTCGCTGATTTCTCTGTGTGAGCGAGCTTGTCAGGCACTTCCGGAAATGGAACACCGCTGGCGCCGCGGCCGCATTGTCTCCGGCGATGTTTTTGTCAACGACGCCGCTGTCAAGCAGTCCATCAACGAACGATACGCACCGGCTTGTGTTGAAATGGAAGGCGCTGCCATCGGCCATGCAGCTTATATGTACCGCAAGCCGTATCTGGTCATCCGCACCATGTCGGACGCTGCCGACGATGCCGCCGATACTTCGTATGACAACTTTATTGACGAAGCTGCGCACACCTCCGCTTCCATTATCTTAAAGATGCTGGAGCTTTCGGAATAACAGGAGGGTTTCTGTTTTGACTATCGTACCCGCTCTCATCGGCAGTTTCATTGTTTTGGCTGTCATTGCGCTTGGTCTTTGGTATTTTGAACGCATGCTCGCCAAGCGTCCGTCCAAATATGCAGGCATTGGCATGCCTGCCGCTTTTCTCGTTCTGTCTCTCTTTTCCATTGTCAAGTCGATTCCCTCTGTTGTGGAAACGATGCAGGCACAGGGATACGGCGTGATCGCCATGATTGTCACAGTGATTCTTTCTTTTCTTGTGACTAACATCCCAACGCTGTGGGTATACTTTGTGTATCGCCGCACGCGCAAAAAACTCGGATTTGAGATTTGGCCGTTTAAAAAATAAGTGCAAATCCGTCCTGCGCTCCTGCAGGGCGGATTTTTTTCACGGAGGACATCTGCCATGTTTTTCACGTATGCGTCACATCTGCCGCGCGGCGTCGGCTTTTCGTTGTTTTCTGCACCGCACCTGTGTGCACTTGCCGCCATCCTGCTGTTTTGTCTGTTCGGCGCACGATGGTACAAAAACCTGCCGGATCGGAAGCGTCGGCAATACGCACGCGCACTTGGTTTGCTCCTCTTTTTGACAGACATGCTGCGGTATGCTGTGTACTGGCGCATGGGCGGATTATCCATCTATGAATTGCCGCTGCATTTGTGCGGACTTGCCGTTTATCTTTGTATTTTACACAGCCTGTGGAAACCGGACTGGCTCAGTCAAACGCTCTATACCTTATGTTTGCCGGGTGCCTGCTGTGCGTTGGTATTTCCGGACTGGACGATGTATCCATTTTTCAGTTTCGTCTCGCTGCACAGCTTCTTGGCGCACGCGCTCCTTGTCTTATATATTGTGGCACAAACCGCTTCCGGTGAAATTGTACCGCGGCTGTCCGCCATTTGGAAGCCGCTCTTATTTCTGTGCATCGTCATCCCGCCCATATACTGGTTTGACACACAGTTTCACGCCAATTACATGTTTTTACAGCTGCCGTCTGCCGGTTCTCCGCTCATGATTCTGTCGCAATGGGCACGCGGCAGACATGCTGTTTATCTCTTGCTGTTTGCCGGTATCGCTTTTCTCGTCATGCTCTGCATGGATCTCCCATTTATCAAGCGGTATCGCCGCTAAAAAAACTCTCGCCGAAGCGAGAGTTTTTTCAAATGCAGATGATTTAGTAATAGTCCCCGACATTGTCCTCCGTAACCTTTTCAAACGGAACCCAAATGGTGTGGTCTTCCAGTTGATACGAAATGCCGGTGTTGACCTTTTCTTTCAACGCCAAATTGATTGCCGCCTGCAGCGATGCCGCCGCCTGTCCCGATGTACTCTGGAATACGGTCGCTGTCATGTCGCCGTCCAAAATTGCCTGCAAGCCGGTCTGCGTGCCGTCAATGCCCACAATTTTCATCTTGGATGTATCTACACCCGCCTGTTTCAGCGCTTCAATCGCGCCAAGCGCCATATCATCGTTGTTGGAAATAATGGTATCCACCTTGGAGAAATCCGCGCCGTTTGCAAGCAGCGCATTGACTTTTTCCAGTGCTACGCTGCGCGAGAAATCACAGTCAATCGCCGGAATGGCTTCTTCGGCAGTAATGCCGTTTTTCTGCAGTGTCGCAATGACATCTTCCGAACGTGCCGTTGTGTGCAGCAGTCCTTCCGTGCCCTTCAGCATAAAATAATGCGCCTCGGTTTGTCCATCCTTTTTCAGTGCATCCGCCAGCAGTTCGCCCTGCATCACGCCGGAGGTGGACTCGTCCGAACCGACATATACATGGGTGTCATTGAGCAAAGACGTATCCTTTGGGCAGCGATTGACAAATACAATCGGAATATCCCCCGCCGCATCTATGACATCTTGTGCGCGGCTGTCATCCGCCAAATTGACAATCAGCGCATCCACTCCATTTTCTGCCGCCGCACGCACCGCATCATTCTGTTTATCCTGATCTGCGCCGCAATCCACGGAATGCAGTTCTACATTATTGATTTCAGCGGCAGCTTTGACAGCATTATCCAATGTTCCCAAAAATTCATCTTTCGTTGCAATGACCAAGGTGATTTCGCCGTCATAGTCGGATACTTTGACCGCGCGGTCTGTTTCCGAATCGCTCTGTGTCGCCTGCGATGTGCCGCAGCCCACCAGCATGCCGGCACACATTGTTCCCGCCAAGATAGCAGCAAACGCCTTTTTCATTTTCATTTTTCTGCCTCACTTTCTCCGCATTCCATGCCATAATACGACAAAATTTTTCACAATTTGCATTTTAAAATGCACGAATACCTTTTCGTATGCTTTCCTCTCTTGCTGGCATCAGTATAGCATCTTTCGCACTGTAAAGTCTTTCACTTTTCCGTCATAAGTTTGCACTTTATCGTCATTGTTAATAAAATAACACGCTTTGCCCCGTTTTGTTTTGTTGTATTTGTCAGCTTTCGATATGCTATACTGAATGCATCTCGCAAAAAAGGAGCCGACGCATGTTTTATACCTATCTGTTGCGCTGCGAAGACCACTCGCTCTATGCAGGCATCACAACCGATCCCGCCCGCCGCTTCGCCCAGCATTGCGGCAAGCTGTCCGGCGGCGCAAAATACACTGCCGTGCACCGCCCCGTGCGCATGGAAGCTGCTTGGCGCAGTGCCGACCGCGCAGCAGCATCCCGACTGGAATACAAGCTCAAGCACCTGAGCAAAGCAAAGAAGGAATCGCTGCTGCTTGAGGATTCCGCCGTCCCGCTGCCGGAAGAATACACGCGTGTTCCCATCGAATCGGACGGCACCGTCCCGCTCCCCTCTGACAACCAGGACTAATAGTATCGTTTTTTACAAGACAATTTATCGCGCGGTCTCTATACTAAGAGACAAGCTAAGACAAAGGCGTCGGTCAGGAACCAAACCCTGATCGACGTCTTTTTGATTTCAACGGATATACCGAGGAGGAACAGAGGATGGATAGAATTCAAAATCATCCGATTTTAGGAGAGAGTCCGGAGGGTCGGAAAGTCACGTTTTATTATGACGGAAATCCTCTGGAGGGTATCGAAGGCGAGCCGATTATGGCAGCGTTAAAAGTAAACGGCGTGATGGTGCACCGCTATACCGCAAAAAAACACGAACCGCGCGGCGTATTTTGTGCCATCGGCAGATGTACCGACTGCGTCATGATTGTAGACGGAAAGCCCAATGTTCGTACCTGCATTACGCCGCTTGCCGCAGGCATGCATGTACAGACGCAATACGGTGTTCAGGCGAAAAAAGAGGTGTGAACAATGGAAATCAAACGATATGATATGATTGTCGTGGGCGCTGGCCCTGCAGGTTTATCCGCCGCGATCGAAGCAGCTAAGCATGGCGTCAAGCCCATTGTATTCGATGAAAACGCAAAGCCGGGCGGTCAGCTGTTTAAGCAGATTCATAAATTTTTTGGCTCGAAAGAGCACAAGGCAAAAATCCGCGGCTTTCAAATCGGCAAAGAGCTGCTCGCGGAAGCAGAGCAGTACGGCGTGGAAGTTGTTCTGAATGCCGCCGTTGTCGGTCTGTATCCGGATCGGGAAATCACGGTTCGCGTCGGCGAGCAGCTGCAGCACTACAAGGGCGACAGCATTTTGATTGCAACCGGCGCTTCGGAAAACATGGTCAACTTCAAGGGCTGGACACTGCCAGGTGTCATCGGCGCCGGCGCCGCACAGACCATGATGAATTTGCATCATATTTTGCCGGGTAAGCGCGTGCTCATGCTGGGCTCCGGCAACGTCGGCTTGGTCGTCAGCTTTCAGCTCATGCAGGCGGGCTGTGACGTCGTTGCTCTGTGTGATGCCGCACCGCGCATCGGCGGCTACGGTGTGCACGCCGCGAAGGTCGCCCGCTGCGGCGTTCCGTTCTATCTGTCCCACACGATTGTAGAGGCGGAAGGCACGGACTGTGTGACCGGCGTGACAATCGGTCAGGTCGGACCGGATTGGAAAATCGTCCCCGGCACGGAAAAGCATTTCGATGTCGATACCATCTGTCTGGCCGTCGGTCTGTCCCCGATGTCTCAGCTGCTCAGTCAGGCAGGCTGCAGCATGTTGGACACCAAGGGCGGCTATGTACCGGCTTGTGATGCAGACGGACAGACCAGCCAGCCGGGCGTGTTTGCCGCAGGCGATGTCTCCGGCATCGAAGAAGCAAGCTCCGCAATGATTGAAGGTCGCATCAGCGGCATCGCTACGGCAGCCTATCTCGGCTTTGCCACACAGAAAGAAAAAGAGAGCCGAAAGGCAGAATTGGAAGCACAGCTGGACACCCTGCGTCAAGGCATGTTCGCTCCGAAAAACCGTGGTAAGAACATCCAAAAGACCGAAGAAGGCATTGATATTTCTTCCAATCTGTTGGCGCATGGTTTTGTCGCAGACGATGAAATCGAGCGATTCCCCGGTGTCACCAAGCAGCGCCGCATCCATCCGGTCATTGAGTGCACGCAGAACATTCCGTGCAACCCGTGTCAGGATGCCTGCCGCAAGGGCTGTATCAAAATTGGCAGCAACATCACGTCTCTGCCGGTTGTCGATGAGGAACATCCATGTATCGGCTGCGGCATGTGTGTCGCATCGTGTTCCGGACAGGCAATTTTCTTAATCGAAGAAGAAGTAGAACCGGGCTATGGCGAGGTCACCATGCCGTATGAATTTTTCCCGCTGCCCAAAGTCGGCGATCACGGCATCGCATACGGCAGAAACGGCAAAGCGGTCTGTGCCTGCGAAGTCACAAACATTCGCACCAGCCCCGCCTTTGACCACACCAATCTGCTCACCATTAAAGTTCCAAGCAATATGCTGATGAGCGCCCGTTTTTATCGCGCGGAGGAGGCATAACTCATGATTGATATTCAGGCAAAATTACAAGAGATTGGCCCATTTATCCCCGGCGCGGACGATGATTTTCTCGTGTGCCGGTGTGAAGAAGTGACCCGCGGCGAAATCCGCCGCGCCGTGCACGAAGGCATCTTTACGATAGAAGAAATGCGGCGGTATCTGCGAAACGGCATGGGCTTATGTCAGGGACAAACCTGCGGAAAGCTCGTCAAAGCCATTATGGCAGCGGAGCTGCACGAAGCACCGGACTATGTAGAGCCCGCTTCCTCTCGCGCCCCGATGCGCCCGATGGAAATGCAGATTTTGGGAAAGGACGGTGGCAAACCGTGAATCGAACAGCAGATGTAATCATTATCGGCGGCGGTATCGTCGGATGCGCCGCAGCCTATTATCTGGCAAAGTCCGGAACCAAACGCGTCATCGTTTTGGAGGCCACCAAGAGCATTGGACACGGCGGCAGCTGCAGAAACGGCGGCGGTGTTCGCCAGTCCGGCCGCGATGTGCGCGAATTGCCCTACGCCATGTACGGCATTCAGCATTTCTGGCCAACACTATCCGAAGAATTGGGCGTTGACGTCGAATACACGCAGAAAGGCAATCTGCGCCTCGGCAAAACCGAAGCCCACCTCAAAAAGCTGCAAACCCTGACAGACAATGCGCAATCCGTCGGTCTGGGCGTAGAGATGGTCGATGCAGCGGAGGTACAGGAGCTTTGTCCGTATCTGTCCAAGGATATTATCGGTGCAAGCTGGTGTCCGACAGACGGTCATGCAAACCCGCTGACCACAACGCTCGGATACTACAAGCGCGCGCTGGAGCTTGGCGTACAGTTCTTTACCGATGCGCCGGTTGCGATGCTGCGCAAGATACGCGGCAAGGTCCGGCAGGTCGTTTTACACGACGGCACTGTGCTGGAGGCCGAACAGATTTTGCTCGCAGCCGGATATGAAAGCCGCGCCATTGCCCGTTCCGTCGGCGTGGATTTGCCAATGACCCGCCTGATTGACGAAATGTTCGTCACAGAGATGGAGCCGCACATGTTTGATATCATGCTCGGCACGGCGGATGCCGATTTTTACGGACATCAGGCGCACCACGGTTCGTTTGTCTTTGGTTCCGAATGCGGATATGAAGAAGTTACTGACATGGATGACCCATCCAAGCTGTACACCAATTCGATGACGTTATCCGCGAGCTGCCGCGCCGTGATGGGCTATATCCCGCAGCTGGCAGAGGCAAAAGTCGTGCGCAGCTGGTGCGGCTGGCTGGACAACGCATTTGACGGTGTGCCGTTCATCGGCAACTGTCCGGATGCCGAAGGTCTTACCGTTGCCTGCGGCTTCACCGGTCACGGCTTCGGCACAGCACCGGTTGTCGGCTACATGCTGTCGCAGATTTTGCACGGAGAACCGACAGTGGTAGACATCAGCGCGCTGGCGCCAAACCGGTTTATGCCAAACAAATAATCGCTGTATCGTTTTTTACAAGACAAGCTGCGCGAAACCTTGTAAGGAGGCACCATGCCCTCTCAAATTTACGAGATTCTCTCCCTGATGATGCGCTACTGGTTCTGTGCCGTGTCGCCGCTCATCCACGCCCAGCCGAGACGGTCGTTCAGCGCGGCGGTGTCGTCGGTCAGCATGGCGTTGTTGGTGGTGAACTGCGTCCGCAGCTGATTCAATCGCGCGGGGCGGACGTACATCGTCAAGCGGTGCAGATACGCGAAAACCTTGTTCAGCGTGTCTTTCAGCCATTCCGACCGCACGTCATAGCGGATGACAAGGCGGCTGAATTGCCCGACGCGGCTGATTTGCGACTCGATCTCCGCAACGAGCGCCTGCTCCTCGCGCAAAGCCTGAAAGAGCATACTGTCATCGTTCCCGGCGGTGATGGTGCTGAGAACCTCCGCCGCGACGGGGTAGACCTGTT
>OQWM01001515.1_pt1 | contig 15966 bp, 15 predicted proteins | sample 1691531 | NCBI WGS metagenome assembly OQWM01 (sample SAMN03418257, study PRJEB22391) | human gut metagenome | biome: human-gut; feature: organic feature; material: feces | host: Homo sapiens | place: Tanzania | collected 2013-01
CCCGGTTCGGTTTTGTTATCGACGAGGCCACCGAAGCGGCGGCGAAGCAGCTGGCCGCCCACCTCGACTGCGTGTCGGTGGAGCGCATCGAAGAGGAGCTGAACAAGCTTCTGTCTGCCCCGAAGCCGGGGGCGTATCTGGAGCCGGAAGTGCTGGCCTTCGTCCTGCCGGAACTGCCGCTCGACGAACCGCTGCCAGCGCCTTTGCCGGAGGAGTTCCCCGAACCTTTGCCGGATTTGCTTTCCGCCTTTGCTTCGGCTTCTTCAGCTTTCGTTTTGTAGTAGTCCACATTGCCTTCAAGTTTTTTGATTTTCTCCTCAAGGCTTTTGATTTGCTTTTCGTAGCTGCTGTTTTGCTGCACAGCGGTTTGGTAGCTTGCTTCAAGCTGTTTGCTGCTGTGCGACGGCAGGAAAAGGTAGCAGACTGCCACAGTAACGACCACCGCGATGATTATCGCCAGCAAATTTTTTTGACCGTTCATTTTATCACCCCCTCAAAAATATCTGGGGAATGTATTTTTGCAATAAAAAAGTGCGCAGCCGAAGCCACGCACTGAAAAATACATGAACCCCGAAGCTGCTACACAACTTTCATTACAAACATAACGGTATACGAAAGTAGGGCATGTATTTTTACCGAAGTAAAATACAACCCGTTATGTTTGTATTATTAAATTATAAAGTTGTGTAGCATTTCTATTTTATCACAGCCATTGCCGAATAGCAATAGTTGCGGAATGTTTTGGATGTTTTTGTGTAAATGCTTTCACTGGTCGCGGATACAACCCCTCAGTCTTTTTGCGTCAGAATGGCGCAAAAATCCAGCTCCCCTTACACAGGGGAGCCGAGAAAAGCGGTCAGGCGCGAAGGGGGTTTTGCTTTTTACCGTCTGCGGCGGCAGCCGCACTTGTATAATTCGTATAAATATAAATTTTAACGCATTATTTATTGACTTGTTCTGCGGAAAGAAATATACTTGCTATATAGCAAACAGAAAAGGAGAAAAAAGAATGACAGAAGAGCTTAAACAAAAGACAGAGCAGCTTGCGGAGCTGCAAAAGAAGATGTTTGCGTTTCACTACGCCACCTCGTCAATTTATCTTGACGGCGTGACCGTTGCCCCGCGCGACACCGAGGAGGGCAGAAGCGAGGCTATGGGCATGCTTTCCGAATACGAGTACGAGCTTACCACCTCCAAGGAAACCATTGAGCTTTTGGAGTACCTCAAGGCGCACAGCGACGAGCTTTCCGAGCATCAGAACAGGGAAGTGGAGCTGCTTCTTCGCGGCTATGAGTTCAACAAAAACATACCCGTGGACGAGTTTGTGGCATATCAGAAGCTGGTAAGCAAGGCAAGCTATGTTTGGCACTGCTCGAAGGAAAACAACGACTATGAGTCGTTCAAGCCATATCTGAAAGAGCTGTTCGATTACAGAATTCGCTTTGCGAAATACTATAAGCCAAACGAAAATCCCTATGATGTTCAGCTTGACATTTACGAACGCGGACTGACCATGGAAAAATGCGACGAATTCTTCAAGACCCTGCGTGCGCATATTGTTCCGCTTATCCGCAAAATCGGCGAAAAGCCGCAGATTGACGACTCTCCGCTGTTTGCAGACTTTCCCATTGAAAAGCAGAAGCTTGTCACCGAGTATGTGATGAACTACATGGGCATCGACCCCAACCACTGCAACTGCGGCGAAACGGAGCACCCCTTTACCCTCGAATTTTCCAAGGACGACGTGCGTATCACCACGCATTATTACAAGGATAATGTAGCCTCCTCCATGTACTCCGTAATTCACGAGGGCGGTCACGCGCTCTATGAGCTCGGCGGCGGGGATGAGCACAAATACACCGTGGTTGCAGGCGGTGTTTCCATGGCGGTTCACGAGAGTCAGTCCAGATTTTATGAAAATCTTATCGGAAGAAGCGAAGCCTTCACCGCGGCGATTTTGCCGAAGCTTCAGGAGATTTTCCCGGAACAGCTCGGCAAAATTACGCCCCGCCGTTTCTATGAAATGATAAACAAAGCGCAGCCTTCTCTCATAAGAACCGAGGCGGACGAGCTTACATACGCCCTCCATGTAATGGTTCGCTACGAAATTGAAAAGAAAATGTTTGCGGGCGAACTTACCGTTGACGAAATTCCCGCCGAATGGAATCGCCTCTACAAGGAATACCTCGGTGTGGATGTTCCGGACGATACCCACGGCTGTCTCCAGGACTCTCACTGGTCCGGCGGCGACATGGGCTATTTCCCGTCCTATGCTCTCGGCAGCGCATACGGCGCTCAAATGCTTGCGAAGATGAAAGAGGAAATTGATGTCGACGCTGTGGCGGCCTCCGGCTCTCTCAAGCCCATTTCCGACTGGCTTGGCGAACGCATTTATCAGTACGCCAGCATGTACGACCCCGATGTTATCTTTGAAAAGACCTGCGGCGCGCCCTTTGACCCGACCTATTACACAGATTATCTCGAGAAAAAATACGGCGATATTTATAAGCTTTGATTGCTTGGTAAAGCACGGTGCTCATTTTGAGCACCGTGCTTTTTTTAGCATCGTTTGAGCGCGGCAGACTTTTATGGCAAATTTACCCGAAATTATTGACAACGGCACACAATAATATATAATATATAGTATAATAATAACATTTTATGATAACGGAGGTGCTTTCTATGAAGCTCTGTCGGCTGATTGCGATTTTTACGGTGATACTGCTGCTTTGCGCCTGTGCGCCGGCAGGCGGAGAGGAAAGCGCCGTTCAAAGCGGCGGAGAAATCGGCTCTGTGCCGCAGCAAAGCAAAAGCGAACCGCAGGACGCGGAAAAAGAGCCGGACTACGCTCCGGCAGAGCAGGGCTACGAGCTTTATGACTTCCCGAAGCCGGAATTTTCCGCCGAGGACATAGCCGAATTTGATTTTGCGTTTTCCGCAAATTTCGTATTGACGAAAACCGGAGATGTGTACGCATGGGGACTTAACGACGGCGGCGTGCTCGGTCTCGGCTTGCCGGAAAACGCCATGGTGCTAAACCCCGCTAAGATTGAAATCGGCGAGCCGGTGCGGGAAATCGCAGTGAACTCCGGCGGATACGCGGCGGTCGCTCTCGGCGAAAGCGGCAAGCTTTACGGCTGGGGTCTCAACCTTTCCGCCTGCTTCCCGAACGAGGAAAAAGCCGTTATAAACGCTCCGGCTGCGCTTGATACCAATATGGAAATCGAGCATATTGCACTTGATACCATGCTTGTTCTGTGCGGCAAAAACGGCGATGTTTATATCTGCGGCTGCTTCGGCGATGAGGCAATGAGTTTCGCCGAGCAGTATTATCAAACAGGAAAAATCGCGGAGTCTCGGAGCTTAGAGCTTGTAGGAAATGTGCCGAATATCAAGAGCGTGAGCGCCTCCGGCGACTGCGCGGTTTTTCTGACCGGGGATGGAGAGGTTTACACAATCGGCAGGATTGGGCGACACGCGGATTTCGATAAGCTTGGCAAATATACGAATGATAAAATCATCAAAACGGATTTTCCGGAGAAAATCGTGAAGGCAAAAGCGCTGACGGAGGGGCTTGCCGCTCTTTCCGAAAGCGGAAAGCTGTATTATATGGGGCACGATGTTTACGGAATTGCGGACAGCCGCGAGGAGCTTGAGGCGAGCTTCGCCGATGCCGAGAAAAACAGAATAACGAAGCCGACCGTCATTGAAAAAATCGGCGGAAAAGTCGCGGATTTTGAAACCGGAGGCGGAAATATTATAGTCCGAACAGAGGACGGCGAGCTTTATACATGGGGGTACGACGGCGGCAGCTTTACCTGTGCAAATGAGAAAAGCGAGTTCGTGCTCAAGCCGCAAAAAATAGATTTTCCCGCAGCAGTAACCCGCATGAGCATCGGGAATTTTGCCGGAGCGGCAATCACCGAAAGCGGCAGGGCTTTTGCATGGGGCAGCGGCTATTACTGCATTTATACGGACGACACATACGCCAAAAGCCATACTCCGAGAGAGCTTCTTTTCGGCAAATGAGCACGACGGTGCTCAAATAAGAAATACACACAAGGCTCCGTGCTCACTTTGAGCACGGAGCTTTTCGCAGCTTTACACTTACGGTATTTTCGCAGAAAAGCCGAAGAAAGCCGTGAATATTTCATTTATACCCTTGTTCAAAGGCATACCAATGTGCTATAATATATTTGAAATTACGCATAAAAAACGGGCGACAAAATATAATCGACAGGGGAATGATTATGGCAAAGCTCTATTTCAAATACGGTGCCATGGGCAGCTCAAAATCCGCACAGGCGCTGATAGCAAAATATAATTATGAGGAACGGGGAATGAAGGTTTGGCTCATCAAGCCGAAAACCGATACCCGGGACGGCGCGAATATTATCAAATCGAGAATAGGGCTTTTTGCCGCGGCGGAGGAAATTTCCTCCGAGGACAGCATAAAGGAGCTGTTTTCCCGGCATGGCGACTGCGATGTAATCATCGGCGACGAATGTCAGTTCTTCACGCCGGAGCAAATCGACGAGCTGCGGGATATTGTGGACGATATGGGCGTTCCGGTTATGTGCTTCGGTCTTCGCACCGACTTTATAACTCAGCTTTTCCCGGGAAGCCGCCGCCTGTTTGAGGTTGCGGACTCCATACAGGAGATTAAAACTATATGCGACTGCGGCGCAAAGGCCACGGTGAACGCCCGCATGGACGACAACGGAAATATCGTTACCGCCGGCGACCAGATTTGCATCGGCGGCAACGACAGGTATATAGCAATGTGTCACAAATGCTGGAAAAAGCGTATTGCGGCACAGAAAAAATAAGGAGGAAGAGATATGAACAAACCGTACCCGACCCCACATATTAACGCAGTGCCGGAGGACTTCACAAAAACCGTGCTCATGCCCGGAGACCCGCTTCGGGCAAAGTTTATCGCGGAAAACTATCTTGAAAATCCGAAGCTTGTGAACAATGTTCGCGGAGTACAGGGCTATACGGGAACCTTTGACGGCGTAAAGGTGACCGTAATGGCAAGCGGCATGGGAATGCCCTCAATCGGCATATACAGCTATGAGCTGTTCAACTTTTTCGGCGTGGAAACCATAATTCGCGTCGGCTCCGCCGGCGGAATGACCGAAAAGGTTAAGGTGAACGAAATCATCGCCGGTATGGGCGCCTGCACCGACTCTGCCTATGCAAAATCGTTCCAAATTCCCGGAACCTTCGCGCCTATTGCGGACTATGACGTTCTCAGCGCCTGCGTTGAAACAGGCAGAGAGATGGGCCTTGCGATTAAAGTGGGCAATATTCTCTCCTCCGACGTGTTCTACAAAGACGAACCCTATGCGGAGGGAAGCTGCCTTACCAACCGCGAACGCTGGACGAAAATGGGCGTGCTTGCGGAGGAAATGGAAGCCGCCGCGCTGTATATGAACGCCGCCCGCGCGGGCAAACGCGGACTTTGCATCTGCACCGTTTCGGATAACCTTGTAACCGGCGAAGCTCTCTCCGCAGAGGAGCGTCAAACCTCCTTTGACAATATGATAATGCTTGCCCTCAGAACAGCGGCAAAGTTTGGATAAAGACAGGAGCAATTTTCAAATGCGGATGTATGATATTATCGAAAAAAAGCGCAACGGAGAAAAGCTTTCTCCGGAGGAAATCGAATTTTTTATTTCCGGCTATGTAGAAGGGGAGATTCCAGATTACCAGATTTCCGCGCTTTTGATGGCAATATATTTTTCCGGAATGGACGATGAGGAAACCGCCGTTCTTACGAAGGCAATGATGCTTTCCGGCGACACCGTCGATCTATCCGAGTTCGGCGAATTTACCGTTGACAAGCACAGCACCGGCGGTGTGGGGGACAAAACCAGCTTGGTGGTGGCTCCCGTTATGGCAAGCCTCGGCTGCAAAATGGCTAAAATGTCCGGCAGGGGACTCGGCCACACCGGCGGAACGGTGGATAAGCTTGAGTCAATTCCCGGCTTCAAAACGAGCATCACTCCGGAGGAGTTCTTCGAGCAGGTTCGCAAAACAGGCGTTGCCGTAATCGGCTCCACTGCGAACCTTGCTCCCGCGGACAAAAAGCTGTACGCTCTGCGCGACGTTACCGCGACGGTGGGCAGCATTCCGCTTATCGCTTCAAGCATTATGAGCAAAAAGCTTGCCGCGGGCGCGCACAACATCGTGCTTGACGTTAAAATCGGCAGCGGCGCTTTTATGAAAACCGAGGAGCAGGGAAGAAAGCTTGCAGAAAAAATGGTGAACATAGGCAAGAGCTTTAATAGAAATATCGCTGCCGTGATTACCGATATGGACAGACCCCTCGGCTGTGCCATAGGCAACTCGCTTGAGGTGCTGGAGGCAGTTTCCGTGCTTAAGGGCAATGAAGTGCCCGATTTTGACCGTGTTTGTGTGGCACTAGCTTCCACGCTGCTTTCGCTTTGCTACGGCATCAGCCACGAGGAAAGCGAAAAGCGCGTGCTCGAAAGCATAAAAAGCGGCGCCGCGCTTGCCAAGTTCCGCGAATGGATAAAGGCTCAGGGCGGAAGCGATGAATTCGTGGATAATCCCGAAGCTCTCGGCACGGCGAAGTACATCACCGAATACAAGGCGCAGGGCAGCGGCTATATTTCCTTTATGAACACCGAAATGATAGGCAAAGCCGCCGCCGCACTCGGCGCAGGTCGCGAAAAGACCACCGATTCCGTCGACCACACTGCCGGAATTGTTCTCCGGAAGAAAACCGGCGACGCGGTACGCTCCGGAGATGTTATTGCGGTGCTTTATACCAACAAAGAAGCTTCCGAAATCGAGGCGGCGCGCCTTCTTTCTGAAGCGATAACCTACTCCGCAGAAAAGCCTGCGGAAGAATCCCTTGTTTACGGAATTATAAAATAATGGCGAAGGACGGGACGGAAAGATGTTAGTTATGGGTATTGCAGGCGGAACGGGAAGCGGAAAAACGACCTTTACCTCTACGCTGATAAATCGATTCAAAGACGATATAACCGTGATTCATCACGACAATTATTACAATGTTCTTGACCATCTCACCTTTGAGGAACGCTGCCTTGTAAACTACGACCATCCGGATTCCTTTGATACAAAGCTTATGATTGAGCACATAAAAAAGCTGAAAAATGGCGAAACAATCGAAGAACCGATTTACGATTACACCATTCACAACCGCTGCAAGGATAAAACCATAACGCTGAAGCCATCTAAAATACTTATAATTGAAGGCATACTTATTTTGCACAATAAAGAGCTGCGCGACCTTATGGATATGAAGGTTTTTGTAGATACGGATGCTGATGTTCGCCTTGGCAGGCGAATCCTTCGCGATATGGAGGAACGGGGCAGAAGCGTTGATTCCGTTCTGAATCAATACGCTGCCACTGTAAAGCCCATGCATGAAAAATACGTTGAACCAAGAAAGAAAAACGCCGATATAATCGTGCTTGAGGGCGGGCAGAACCAGGTTGCCATAGAGCTTTTCTCCGGTTATATTTCTGAATATTTAAGAAAAAATCCGTGATTTTTACAAAAGCGTGCCCTGCAGCACGCTTTTTGTTATGGACTTTACAAAAATTATATAAAATTTATACATAAATGTCCCATTTATATCTTGAACTATTTGCCGTTTTGTGTTACAGTAAAGATACTGTGAATAGAATTTTACACAGGGAGGAAACAAACAATGAAAAAATTTCTTGCACTGCTTCTTGCTATGGTAATGATGCTTACCATGATGGCAGGATGCAACAACCAGCCCGCTGACGACAGCAGCAATGCTAATGACAGCCAGTCTGAAAGCCAGCCCGAAGCAAGCCAGGGCGAAGAGACCCCTGACTACGACAAAATCCTTACCGATGCTGCAACCGCTCTTGGCTGCCTTGCACAGGACAACGCAGGTGCTACCGGCGACTACAAAGTTGCAATGATCACCGACTATGGCGACATCACCGACCAGTCTTTCAACCAGACCACTTATGAGGCCTGCAAAGAGTTCTGCGAAGCAAACAGCCTTGAGTTCACCTACTTCAAACCCGCAGGTGACTCCGATGCAGAACGTGTAGCAATGGTCGACAAAGCCGTTGACGAGGGCTACAATGTAATCGTTATCCCGGGCTATGCCTTTGCAGGTACTGTTGTAACCGCAGAGAACGAATATCCCGACACCACCTTCATTGCTCTTGACGTTGCTGCCGGCGACCTTCTTGGCGCTGCACTCGGCGATGCTTACGACTATGATCCTTCTCACTGGGATGTAAGCAAAATCATCAGCAAGAACGTATACTGCGCAGTATACCAGGAAGAGCTCTGCGGATATATGGCAGGCTACGCTGCTGTAAAGCTTGGCTACAAACAGCTCGGCTTCCTCGGCGGTATGGCTGTTCCCGCTGTTGTTCGTTATGGCTACGGCTTCGTACAGGGTGCTGACGCTGCTGCTGTTGAGCTTGGTCTTACCGATGTATCCATCAAGTATGCATACGGCAACCAGTTCTATGGCGATGCAAGCATCACTGCTACTGTTGACACTTGGTATGCAGCAGGCACCGAAATCGTATTCGCCTGCGGCGGTTCCATCTACTCCTCTGCTGCCGAAGCTGCCGCTAAAGTTAACGGCAAAATCATCGGCGTTGACGTTGACCAGAAGGGTATCATCGATGGTCAGTATGGCGAAGGCATGACCGTAACTTCTGCTATGAAGGGTCTTGCTCCTACCGTTAAGACTTCTCTCCAAAAGGTTCTTGACGGTCAGTTCCAGGGCGGTATCATCGATACTCTCGGACTTGTTTCTGAGAACCCCGAGGACAACTATGTTCAGATCCCTATGACCACTCAGTTTGCTGATGGCTTCACTGCTGACAACTATAAAGCTCTCGTAGCTGACATGTTCGCCGGCAAGATCACTGTTAACAACGACACTACTATCGCTGCTGCTGACAATGCAACCGTAGTAACCGTTGAAGATCTCGGAAACATCAAATAATTTGAAGTTTTGAAGTAAAAATTCACAGATAGAATGGGACGGGCTTTTCGCCCGTCCTTTCTATTTACACAAAAGCGGGCAACTGCTGCACATCACAAAATTGTGCGGCTTTGCCCGCTTTTGTGCTGCGCAAATGGTAAAAGTGCAAACTTTTTTATTGAGCAAGGCGGAATTTTTACTTTTATATACACAAAACTTTATTGTTTTTGGGGATTTTGCTTGTAATGCTTGCCTATTTGTAGTATTATAATTATATATTGCAGAATGGGAGGCGGTAGAGTTGGAAGATCAATACGCAATAGAGATGCTTGGCATAACCAAAAAGTTTCCGGGTATCATTGCCAACGATAACATTACCCTTCGGGTAAAAAAGGGCGAGATACATGCACTTCTCGGTGAAAACGGTGCCGGCAAATCTACGCTGATGAGCGTACTGTTTGGATTGTATCAACCTGAAGAAGGCATTATCAAAAAAAACGGTGTTGAGGTTAGCATAAAGAACCCCAACGATGCAAACGCTCTCGGAATCGGAATGGTGCACCAGCACTTTAAGCTTGTTGAATGCTTTACGGTTCTGGATAACATCATTATGGGCGTGGAGCCGAACAAATGCGGATTTCTTCAGAAAAAGGAAGCTCACGAAAAGGTTATGGAGCTTTCGGAAAAGTATGGTCTGCATGTAGATCCAGACGCGCTTATAGAAGATATAACCGTCGGTATGCAGCAGAGAACAGAAATCCTTAAAATGCTCTATCGCAAAAATGAAATTCTCATTTTTGACGAGCCTACGGCGGTTCTTACTCCGCAGGAAATAGACGAGCTTATGCAGATTATGAAAAACCTTGCGGCGGAGGGCAAATCCATTCTCTTCATCTCTCATAAGCTGAACGAGATTATGGCTGTTGCCGACAGGTGCACCGTTCTTCGCAAAGGCAAGTACATAGGCACCGTAAATACCAAAGATACCACTATGGAAGAGCTTTCTGCAATGATGGTCGGCAGAAACATCAATTTCAAGGTGGAAAAGGGCGAATGCAAGCCCGGCGATGTTGTTCTTGATGTTGAGAACATAAGCGTTGCTTCAAAGCTTCATAAAAATGACGCAGTAAAGAACGTTTCTTTCAAGGTTAGAAGGGGAGAAATTGTCTGCATCGCCGGTATTGACGGTAACGGACAGACCGAGCTTGTTTACGGACTTACCGGACTCGCTCCCATACACACCGGCAAGGTTACTCTTTGTGGAAAAGATATTACCCATGCACCTATAAGAAAGCGCAACCTCCTCGGTATGAGCCATATTCCGGAGGATCGCCACAAATACGGTCTTGTTCTGGACTACACCCTTGAGGATAACCTTGTGCTTCAGCGCTATTTTGAACCGGAATTTACCGATAAAGCGGGCTTCCTCCGCAGAAAGAATATAAGAAGCTATGCAGAGCGCCTAATCGAACAGTACGACGTTCGTTCCGGTCAGGGTCCCATTACCACCGCAAGAAGTATGTCCGGCGGCAACCAGCAGAAGGCAATCGTAGCAAGAGAAATCGACAAGGACCCGGAGCTTCTTATTGCCGTCCAGCCTACCAGAGGACTTGATATCGGCGCAATTGAGTATATTCATAAGCAGCTTGTGGCACAGCGCGACTCCGGAAAAGCGGTTCTGCTTGTGTCACTGGAGCTTGACGAGGTTATGGACGTTCCGGACAGAATCCTTGTTATGTACGAGGGTGAAATCGTAGGCGAGCTTGACCCCAAAAAGACCACTCAGGAAGAGCTTGGCCTTTATATGGCGGGCGCAAAAAGGGATGAGGTGAAACAATGAAAAAGAACATTCTTAAAAATAATGTAGTCCAGTCCCTTATTGCTTCGCTGTCCTGCATAATCCTCGGTTTGCTTATCGGCTATATCGTGCTGCTGTTCATAAATCCGAACGGCGCGTGGGAAGCCATGATGACCGTAGTAAAGAACTTTCTTACTTATTCCAAGCCGGAAGCTCAGCTTAAAAACTTCGGCAATACCCTTGTTAAAACCGCGCCGCTGCTTATGTGCGCACTTTCCGTTCTGTTTGCATACAAAGTAGGGCTATTTAACATCGGCGCTGCCGGTCAGTATGTAGCAGGCTCCTGCGCGGCTCTTTACGCAGCGCTTGCGTGGCACTGGAGCTGGCTGCCCTGCATGATTTTCGCCATTGTGGCTGGTGCTGTTCTCGGTGCGCTTGTCGGCGTGCTCAAATCCTATTGTAACGTCAACGAAGTTATTTCCGGAATCATGCTCAACTGGATAAGCCTTTACACAACGAACATGATACTTAATAATGTAAAAGAGCCTACCAGTCCTTATACATACCAAATTGCAAGCCATGGCAGAGATGCGCTTCTGCCGTCCCTTGGACTTGAAAAGCTCTTTAATAACAACAAATATGTCAGCATCGCAATTCCGCTTGCTATTATTATTGCGATTGTCATTGCGATTGTGCTTGACAAAACCAAGTTCGGTTACGAACTGAAAGCAACCGGCAACAACAAGAACGCCGCTAAGTACTGCGGTATGGCGGAAAAACGCAACATGATTCTTTCCCTTGTTATTGCGGGCGGACTTGCAGGTCTCGGCGGCTCGCTGCTTTATCAGACGGGCTTTGAACAGTGGCTCTGCACCGCTTCCTCCGTTCCGGGAATGGGCTTTAACGGAATCGCGGCAACTTTCCTCGGCGGACTTGACCCCATAGGAACGATTTTCGCTTCCTACTTCATTCAGCACATCACCACCGGCGGTGCGTATGTTGACAAAACAATGTACTGCTCCCAGATTTCCGACCTTATCTCTTCGATAATCATTTATCTTTGCGGCTTTGTATTCTTCCTTAAATATGCAATGAACAGAGCCATCGCGGCAAGAGAAGAGAAGAAGGCCCATGAAGAAAAAGCTGCAGTTAAAAAAGCTGCGGAAGGAGGCGAGAAATAATGCTGCTTCTTGTTCAATACACTCTCGTTTTTGCTTCCGTCCTTATGCTTGTCGCACTGGGTGGCTGCTTCTCCGAACATTCCGGCGTTATCAACCTCGGTCTTGAGGGAATTATGGTAATCGGTGCTCTCGGTGGCGCGCTTATGATGCGATATGCTCCGGCAAGCACAAGAGGCTTCCCGCTTGTAATGCTCACACTTATCGCCGCAATGGTATTAGCTATGGCGTATGCCTCGCTGCTCGGCGTTGCCTGCATTAACTTTAAGGCGGATCAGACCATTGTCGGTACTGCGCTCAACCTTATGGGCACCGCTGGAGCCACCGTTATCGTTAAGGCAATCAACACTTCCGAAGATGTCAACAATGTTTCCTCCACCATTCAGTACATAGACCAGAAGAAATCCTTCATCGTCAATATCGGCAATTTTGAGTTCAGCTGGTTTATGCTCATAGCGCTTGTAGGGCTTGTAATCGCATATATAGTACTGTACAAGACAAAGTTTGGCCTTCGCCTTATGGCGTGCGGCGAGCACCCTCAGGCGGCGGACAGCGTCGGTATAAATGTTTACAAAATGCGCTGGGCGGGCGTGCTCATCTCCGGCGTGTACGGCGGCTTGGGCGGAATTTGCTATATTCTTTCCGGTGTTTCCGAATGGAAATTTGAAAACGGTGTTGCAGGCTTCGGCTTCCTTGCCCTTGCTGTTATGATTTTCGGACAGTGGAAGCCTACCAGAATCGCTCTTGCGGCGCTGCTGTTCGGTATGTTCCGCGCTCTGTCGAACGTGTACTTCGGCTTCGACTTCCTTATGTCGATGAACATCCCCGGCTCCGTTTACAATATGATGCCCTATATCATTTCCCTTATCATTCTTGCATTCACCTCTAAAAAATCCCGTGCTCCGAAGGCGGAGGGTATCCCTTACGACAAAGGACAGAGATAAGCTGATTTTAAAATACCGTGTTCAAATGAACACGGTATTTTTTATAAAAAATCAGTAAAATCTATTGACAAAAGCGGAGTTTGCCGATATAATATAGCAAGAACAAGAATTATTCTTATTCTTGAACGGAGGAAATACATTGACTAAATATGGCGAACAGATTTTGACGATTGTTATGCGAAAAGGAGAGCACCCCACCGCAGAACAGGTCTTTATGGAGATGAAAGTGAATAATCCAAAAATCGCACAGGGCACGGTTTACAATAATCTAAACGCACTTGTGGACGAGGGCAGGATAATCCGCATTTCGGAGCCGGGATTTCCCGACAGATTCGATAATACCACGCGCCACGACCATATGGTGTGCATAAAATGCGGAAGGCTTGCTGATGTAAAGCTGCCAGACTTTACAGAAGAAATTGAGCGCAATTCAGGTGAAAAAATTATCTCATATGACCTTCGCATTCGCTACATTTGCCCCGAATGCAGAAATAAAATCAACAAATAATAAAAGGAGCAGTAATTATGGACGCAAAAGTATCAAAACTTATTAACGAGCAGATTAACAAAGAACTTTATTCCGCGTATCTCTATCTTGACTTTGCAAACTATTATGCTTCCGTTGGCTTGGACGGTTTTGAAAACTGGTACAGAATTCAGGCTCAGGAGGAACGCGACCACGCCATGCTTTTCTATCAGTATTTGCAGAACAACGGCGAAGTCGTCACATTTGAGCCGATTGCGAAGCCAGAATGGGAGCGCGGCGGCAACGAAGCGCCGCTCAAAAAGGGCTTGGAGCACGAAAAATATGTTACCGAGCTTATAAACACAATCTATGCCGCCGCCTACGACGTGCGTGATTTTCGCACCATGCAGCTTCTCGACTGGTTCGTAAAGGAGCAGGGCGAGGAGGAAAAAAACGCCTCCGACATGATTACTAAAATGGAGCTTTTTGGCACGGATGCGAAAGGACTTTATATGCTTAACAGTGAGTTGAAGACCAGAGCTTATTCTGTGCCGTCGCTTACACTTTAATAAAATTTACAAAAATATCAAAGGAGATCTTTACTATGGAACTTAAATTTTTAAAATGCGAACACTGCGGAAACATTGTTGAAATGATTGAGGATAAAGGCGTGCCGGTGGTTTGCTGCGGCCAAAGAATGACCGAGCTTGTCGCCGGAACCTCCGATGGCGCCCGGGAAAAGCACGTTCCCGTTTACGAGGTAAACGGCAGCACCGTGCTCGTAAAGGTCGGTGAGGTTGCTCACCCGATGATTCCTGAGCACTATATCCAGTGGATTGTGCTTCAGACCAAAAATGGCGTGCAGCGCCGCGAGCTTAAACCCGGTGAAAAACCCGAAGCAATTTTTGCTCTTTGCGAGGGTGACGAGGCTGTTGCGGTATACGCCTATTGCAACCTGCACGGACTCTGGAAAGCATAATTTTACGGAACCAAAAAGCAGCCCCGGCAGGGCTGCTTTTTTTGTGCTGCAGAGTTCATAAAAAGTTCAATTTTAAACCATTGACTTAAAGTTAGCTTTAGGCAGTATAATGGATGTATGCCAAACGAACGAACAAATCTAAGACAGGGAGGCAGACAAATGGTACTGAATGAAAACTATACTCTTTCAAACGGAGTGAAAATTCCGAAAATCGGGCTTGGCACTTGGCTTATTCCGGATGGCGAAGCGGCGCAGGCGGTTTGTGACGCCGTTGCAATGGGCTATCGCCACATAGATACCGCTGAGGCATACGGCAACGAACGCGGCGTGGGCGAGGGCGTGCGTACCTGTGGCGTTCCGCGCGAGGAAATCTTCATCACCAGCAAGGTTGCCGCGGAGCACAAAACCTATGAATCCGCTGCAAAATCCATTGACGAAAGCCTTGCAAAGCTAGGAATGGACTACATCGACCTGATGATTATCCATTGTCCGCAGCCTTGGGCGGAGTTCCGCGGCGAGCGCCGCTATTTTACTGAAAACAAAGAGGTCTGGCGCGCGTTGGAGAAAGCTTATAAAGACGGTAAGGTTAAGGCAATCGGTGTTTCCAACTTCCTTGTTGACGACCTTGAGAATATTCTTGACGGCTGCGAAGTAAAACCTATGGTTAACCAGATTCTCACCCACATTACAAACACTCCGCTTGAGCTGATTAACTTCTGCAGGGAACATGATGTTCTTTGCGAAGCATATTCGCCAATTGCCCATGGCGAGGCGCTTAAAAACAGGCTGATTCTTTCCGTTGCGGAAAAATACAGTGTAACTCCGGCACAGCTTTGTGTGCGGTATGCACTTCAGCTTGGCATGGTGGTTCTGCCAAAAACGTCGAATCCCGAGCATATGAAGAATAACGCCGACATCGAGTTTGAAATCTCCGCCGAGGATATGGACATACTTGAGTTAGCCGAAAAAATCAAAGATTACGGCGAGCACAGCTATTTTCCGGTGTTCAGCGGCAAAAACTAAATTTGATAAACATAAAAAACGCCCTCATACTCGTTTGAGCATGGGGGCATTTTATTTGATGCTAATGTGTCTTTTAGATATAAATAGTGGAAGAGTTCTTCGTGGTGCTTTCGCTGCGGCCGGTCGAAGAATCCCTTACGCGAATGGTTACATTGGCAAAGTAATAATAGCCGGAGGGCAGGGAAGAAAAGCTTATACTGACATTGCCATCATAGGGCGTGCTCACGGAATCCGAATCGGAATCGTATGTAGTCCATCTGCTGCCGCTTTCACTGGTGGATTGCTTGATAGTGACTGATATGGTCGCAGTGCCAATTACACTGGATTCAAAGGCACATTTGACTTTAACGCCGCTTCCGGAACGAGAAATGGTCGGAGTGCCCATGTTATCCAAAATCGCACCGTATAGTTCAATTTCAGAATCCTCATTTTCAGGCAAAGCAAATGCAGTGGAAGTCAGTCCAAAGGTAAGGATTACTGCAAGGAGCAGTGCAACGATTTTTTTAATTTTCATTTTTAACAACGTCCTTTCAAAAAAATATGGTATTTATATTATACAACGTTTTTTTGAAAAATAAGTAGAAAAATAGGG
>OQWM01001517.1_pt1 | contig 15962 bp, 14 predicted proteins | sample 1691531 | NCBI WGS metagenome assembly OQWM01 (sample SAMN03418257, study PRJEB22391) | human gut metagenome | biome: human-gut; feature: organic feature; material: feces | host: Homo sapiens | place: Tanzania | collected 2013-01
GACGAGATTGCCGCCACCCCCGCCCCTGCCGGTGCCCTGGGGGCAGCCGCCCTGGATCATAAAGCCGGGGATGACCCGGTGGAAGATCAGGCCGTCATAATAATTGTGATTGCACAGATCGATGAAATTGTAGACGCTCTGGGGGGCCTTCTCGGGGTACAGCTCTCCCTCGATGACACCGCCGTTTTCCATCGTAATCTTAAAAGTCGGATTCATTGGTTATCTCTCCTTCATAGCGCGGTCAATCTGCCGTTTCGCGTCCCGCTCCGCGGCAGCCGCCCGCTTATCATACAGCTTTTTGCCTTTGCACAGGCCGACCTTGACCTTGACCCGGCTGCCCTTGAAATAGACAGACAGGGGAATGAGGGAGTAGCCATCCTGCTTGACCTTGCCAAACAGCCGCATGATTTCCCGCTTGTGCATCAGCAGTCGCCGGGGGCGCTTGGAATCCCGGTTGAAGATATTGCCGTGGTCGTAGGGGGAGATGTGCATCTGGTTGAGAATCAGCTCTCCATCCTTGATGCCGCACCAGGAATCCTTCAGGTTCAGGGTGCCCTGCCGGATGGACTTGACCTCGGTGCCGCACAGCTCGATACCGGCTTCCATTTCTTCTTCAACGAAGTACTCGTGGTAGGCTTCTCGATTGCGTGCCATCACCTTGATGCTTTCCTTTTCCAAACAGTTCACCCCCTTCTTTTGCATTCCTATTATATCATAGTTGTCAAGTCCTGAAACAAAAACGCACCCAGTTTTTCGGGAGTATCAAAGGAAAAATTGCACAGCTTACGCATTTCCTCCCACAGCACCCCGCCCTCCTGCCGGGACCAGGCGGCAAAGGCAATGGGAACTCCGGCGTTGTGCGCCATTTCGTAGGCGGGCTTCATGTCGTCCACCACCAGAAGCTCCTCGGGAGCAAAGCCATATTTTTTCATAATTTGTTCCAGGGGATAGGTGCTGGGCTTTCGCTGCTCCTCCGGCAAATCCCAGCCGTAAATATCATCCGGGAGAATGCCGAAATGGGTCTGATAGTCCCGGGTGATGTTTTCCTCACAGGAATGGGACACCACGCAGATTTTGCCGCCCAGTTCCTTCTGGCGGTGGATCACCGCACCGATTCCCGGAAAGGCGGCAGGGGTGTGGGTGCGGATGTAGCGCTGCCAGCCCTGATATTCTTCCACCAGCTCCTGCTCGGTGAATCCGTACCATTTCCGGCACATTTCCGCAAAGCCCAAATGGAAGCAGCCGGCGGTATACTGTTCCAGGGTAACAGTGGTTCCCGGGCGGAATTCATTGAGAATATACTGAAAAAAGGGGAAATTTACGTCCTTTTCACTTTGCACCACGGTGTCGTCGTGGTCCAGAACCAGGCAGGGGTAGCGAAGCATCCAATCATCTCCGATTCTTAATTATACTGGATAGATTATATCAGCACCGGCAGAATTTGGCAACCAAAAGATACTTGATTTTTGCGAACATATGTGCTAATATGTAGAAAAACAGGAGAGGATGAATTGTGATGAGCCGAAACAATGTGCCGGTGGATGTGATTTTTCTCAGCGATTCCACGGGGAAAATCCGCCCCCTGCGGATTCGTGCGGAAGCGGAGGCTGACGAGGCTGTTGTAGCCCGTGTGACGGAGATTCTGCGTCAGAAGGAATGCAAGGTTTACGGCGCGGAGAGTCAGACCTTTTTATGCCGGGTCTGCTCGGAAGGACGGAGCAATGTGCTGGAACTGAAATATTATATCCGTGACCACCGGTGGTTCCTGACGGCAGGCGATTCCTGAAGAATCCCATTGCATCCTGTGTATCTCTGGGCTATAATGGAGCAAATCTTCATCGACAGGCCCCATCAAGTCCTTCGAATCGATCTCGCCAAACAAGCTCATATCTTCGTCCGATAACGCCTTGATGACTTCGTTATCGGCTGCCTCGTTCTCGTCGATCGCTCCGGCATTGACGTCGATCATCTCGTCGCATGCCGCCGAAGTCGCCTCTTGCATCAGGCGTTGATCTTCGAATAACGCCTCCATCTCTTGGAACAACGCATTCACATCGACGGGCTTGAGAAAATATCCATCGGCGTGATTGGCCAGATTCAAGTGCTTTTCGAATGCTTCAGTCGTCTCGGCACTACTCGTAATAAATACGGGCGTGTCGGCTGTCATGGCATCGCGCTTCAAAAGCGAACAAACGACGAAACCATTTTGGTCGGGAAGCTCCACGGCGAGTATGATGAGCGAAACGCCCTCGGTCATCGCGAGCCCCGTCGCCGCATCTTGCGCCACGACGACTTCATAGCCCGCAGCCTCGAGCTCCCCTTTCATCATATTCAAAAAATCCACATCCGAATCGATGATGAGTATCTTCTTCATAAAACCCCTTCCTTTATCTTGATACACACAAAATGTGCCTACAAATTACACGATTCTCGACAAAACGCAAACTTATGTGCCTTTTGATTCATACAATTTGCTACAATTCGATCACAAAGCGAGCAATCCAAGCGCATGATCGCGCACAAATCCATGAACATCGGACGATTGCGATAAGTCCCTTAAGTATTTGCGATTCAAGGTACTCGCACAACGCAACGCATGACCTACGTTAAAATACGGATTCGATGCAAGCGCAAATCGTACCTCGGGCGACGACGCCCAACGACTCATCAATATCGCTTCTAAAAGACAATTCTGCGTCGGGCGACGCGCCGCCATGAATAGAATATCTCTCTCATGGATCGACGGATTTTGGCATAAAATTTCGACAACCGACGGCCAAGGCGTATAAAATAAGGCTTCATGCCGTCCGCGGTGGTGCATTCGCGCATGCATCTTCTGCACTCCTAACGGCTCACCGATCAACGTCTGAGCGAGGTTCGTATCGGTGTCGCCATGCCCAACGCGATAAGGCCCATACGTCCCAAAACACGCTCGCACGATCCTCGTCCAGTCCTCATCCTCGCCCACGCACGCATAAATCTCCCTTATCCGTTCATCCGATTTCGGATCGGCACTCCAGCCGACAAATGCCTTCGCAAATCCGATCAAATCGCGATTCACCGATTCGCGTTCGATATCTGCACCGCAATAATACTGCGACAACCGTGCACCAATGCCATCGAATAGCTCGGGGGCCGGATCTTCCGACAATCGAACGCGCCACTGCGACTCGATAATGCTCAAATCTTCAATGCCCACGCGCTAACCTCAATCGTCGCCACTAATGCCAGTCTTGCTGGCACACTTCAAATCGAGCTTGCGAACGATGTACTCTGCCGATTTGCGATGTATGCCCGCCAAACGCGCCGCTTTCGATATATTCCCACCCGTCACTTCGAGCAAATGCGTCCAATACGTCTTTTCAAACCAATCGATGGCTTCTTGCTTGGCATCCTTATACGGCAACTGATTTTCGATCACGTGCTGCACAAATACATCGCCCACAAACGTCGGCTGCGAATCGTCCGAAACCTTTTGCTCTAGCGATTTCGCATTCAAAAACTTCGTCTCGATTCTGTCGTCGTTCGACAACAAAAACGCGCGCTCGATAAAGTTGCGCAATTCTCGCACGTTCCCAGGCCAACCGTAATTGCGCAACTTCTGCATCGTCGAAAACGTTATCGTCGGCGCCGCGCGATGGAATTTCGTCGATGCCTCTTGCAAAAAGTGCTCGACCAACATCGGCAAATCTTCGGGGCGCTGGCGCAAAGGCGGCAAATCGACTTTGATCACAGCAAGCCGATAATACAAATCTTCGCGAAACGTGCCGTTTTCGACTTCTTTCGAAAGCACCCGATTCGTCGCCGCCACGACACGAACATCGACCGGATACGTCCGCTCGCTGCCTACCGGGCGAACCATCCGATTCTCGAGAACGCGCAACAATTTCGGCTGAAGATCGAGCGACAACTCCCCAATCTCGTCCAAAAATATCGTTCCGCCATTCGCCTGCAAAAACGCCCCTTTCCTATCCGATACCGCCCCCGTAAACGACCCTTTCACGTGACCAAACAGCTCCGATTCGATCAAATCTGCCGAAACTGCCGAACAATCGAAGATGACAAACGGCTTGCCAGCGCGCGGCGAATGCTCGCGTATCGCTGCCGCCACCAATTCCTTACCACAACCCGATTCTCCCTCGACTAATACCGTCACATCGGTCGGCGCGATTCGCTCCAAAAGGCCAAATATCTCTCGCATCGCCACCGATTGCCCAAGCATGTTGCCAAAATGCGTCGCACCCGATATCGCCACGTCGATCGCATCGTCTTGAACTTCGAAATTTATCTCCACCGCACCACAGCGAAACGTCGTCGGCGTCTCGATATAGACGTCGTTGACGCGCAAATTGCCGATAAACGTCCCATTCTTGCTCCCATTGTCGACGAGTCGATAACCCGTTTCGTCGATCTCTATTCGTGCATGGTGACGCGATATCGACGCATCGTCGATCGCAAAATCGCAATCCGGATGCGAACCGATAAAGACCAAACGCTTCTGAAAACTCTTCGTCGCATGAGCACCTAGCCCCTGCGCACTCAAGCGATACTTGTGTATCTTCAATGCGACCGCTCGACCGACGATTGTCTGCGTCTCGTCACCATTCATCTTCATCACTTCACCACACAAAAGAAGTAAAAAACAGCAGATGCACTCCGCTTATTCATTCTCGAACGCCCACTTATTATGCCTATTTGCTCGCAAAATAAATACTTTTATGTCCACCTCGCTGCGGCAAACGAAAAAAAGCCCCATGGCGATTCTCACCGCCAAGGGGCTATTTTCTGCGTCACATCCGCATCGATCGAGCGCGTTCAAGCACTCAACCGCTATTCATCAACTCGCGATTAATACTGGAACGTCGCACTCAACAAAAACTTCGTGTAGTTCTTCGACGGGCTCTCCGTATCGAACCACGGGAAGCGCAACGTCTTGTTGTCGGCCGTCTTCCACGGTTGCGTGCTCACCATGCCAAAACTCACCGTCGCATACTTTATCGGTTTATACGACAAGACGAGCGATCCTTGGCTATATTGCGAATGACCACGACCCACCTTCGCATGCTTCCCGACGAATTCATCATCCGACGTTATCGTCCCATTGTCATACGTCCACGAATCGGCAAACGCAAATCCAATACTCAAATCGAGCACCTTTCTTATGCATTCAATTCCAAGTACAAACTGATTTGCCAAATCGTGTTCGGCCAAAACACCACCTATCGCAATATTATGCGAATCGATGATTTCGTTACCCGTCGATCTCGACAACACGTCGATATCGTCTGGATCCAACGTCACACTCGTGTATTTGTGCGCATTGTAACTATACGTAATCCCATACGCCAACGAGAAGCGCCACAACTTGATCGACGCCGCCAACGATGGAACGATCGACGTATACAGATTCGCGTTGATCGACGCCTTCGACGTCGGCAATACGAAGCTCAAATCCGCATTAAACGCCACGCTAAATTCGCCCGATTTATAGCTCCAAATCTCGCGCGACAAACCTATCGTCGTATCCGACCAACGGAACTCATACTTGCCATTCGAACCACCGGCTTTGCTCATCCATTGGCTAAAGCCCGTCTCCAAATGGATATCGGTATCGATAACCGGAATCGTATAATATCCGCCAAGCGTCATCGTAAAACGCGATCGCACTTTGCGAGCATATTCGTCCTTCGTAAATGCACCCAAACCGAGATCGAAACCGATCGCCGCATTCACGCCCCACGACTTGTCATCGTCGTCTTTGTCATCTTTCGACGATTTCTCGCCATCTTTCGAAGCCTTATCTTCGCCTTTGTCGGCTACCTTCACAGCCTCATCTGCCGGTTTCTCTTCGACTTCGGCGACTTTCACAGCCTCATCTGCCGATTTTTCTTCAGCTTCGACCACTTTCACAGCTTCATCGGCCGATTTCTCTTCGACTTCGGCTACCTTGCCGGCTTCATCGGCGACTTTCGCAACATCATCCGAAGCTTTTTCTTCGGCTACCTTACCAGCTTCATCGGCCGTCTTTGCGCTTTCTTCTGCCGTTTTCTCAGCTTCGGCCGATTTCTCCGCGCCTTCCGCCAACGCCGCATTTTCTTCGACGACGTGCTCGATCTCTTTCGTATTTTCTTTTAAAACTTGGATGTCGTTTTCTGCTACGCCATCGCTCAACGTCCCCGCGACATCCTGCGCCTGGGCCACGACTGGAAATATCAACGCCGTTGCGAGCAATGCCGACTCTATCACACGGGCTTTCATCATCTTTATCCTTACGATTATGTTCCACGGCTACACGCCGACACACCTTCTGTTGTGGCTACTTCGAGCGCCCTTTCTAAGAACCCTCACCACATGTAGGTTTCACTTTCTATCGATTCGCAACGCATTTTGTCAAGTGCTATGAGCAGAATATTCAGAAGATACGGCTTTTTACGCCTTAATCGTGCATAAAATTCACTTCCAGCAAAATTTGCCTAACTTTATGCACTTTTCACTCGCCTATCGCGCGTTTCACAAACGACGCGCCGATGCCTACAAGGCACCGGCGCGCGTTCCAAACGTGATCTCTACGACCACATTTATTCCACCAACTCGCGACCGACTACAGCTTCACGCTATAGACGAAGCTCGTCTTGGGCAAGCGCAACATCCGCTCTTCGATCAACTTGAACGGAATCTCTTTCCCCTCGACGTGCTTGACGCGAAGTTTCTCCAATGCATCCTTATCGCCTTTCGCCTTGATCGTCGCAATCTCCTTCATCATATTATCGACGCAAGCCACCATCTTGTCCATGTGAATCACAAAAGCCCCCTTATCGGTGCCATTGGCTGCCATCGTATCGGCTTCAAACGTCAAAGCACCCGCCTCGAGCATCATACCAATTTGGATCGCTGCCAACTGCGAATACGGCTGAATCCGACCCTCGGCATTCGTCATCCCGCGCGATATGTGACCAAACGCCCAGTATATCGAATCCGCATAGCTCTTAGTCGCCAACTCTTGCGATATCACGCCTTTTTCGACCAAATACGGCAAATACCATATTGCCGCCGTCTGCGCCTTCAATTCCTCGGCCATCGATGCCAAGCCACCGCCAAACAATTCGTCGTCGACTTTCCCCTTGACCTTGTATTCATGCGCCGGCCCCAAATTGTGCGCCGCCTCGTGGATTATCGTGCTCAAAAGCCCAGGTCCCGTCGCATCTTCCAACAGAGCCGTATCCTGCGCCGTAAACATCGACTGCGCCAACGTCTTGCGATCGCGCAAACTATCCGGATCCGTATACAAATTGCTCATCGCCACCGTTCGCCCTCGGCCTTCGTTCGCCACGGGGCCCCAGTTCGGCAACGATTGCCCAATCGTCGCACCAAACGCATCGCGATCATCGCCGCTATTCGTCACAATGTCGATGAAATCGGGCAAATGGAAGCTCACCTTGCGAGCCTTGTACGGCTTGCCGGCGACCTTGGCGAGCCGATCTTCCATGTCCTGCTGAATCGGCGTCAATTTCTCTTGCCACGCCAACGCTTCGGGATTGATGCGCGCAAACGTCATGTGGAAGCCCGCTTTCCGCGAGCACGGTTCCCAATACACTTCGTCGGGCGCAACGCGAACATACCACGAAGAATTCGTCGAATTCATCGACGCCCAAGCCTCATCGGCCGGATCCCAATTGTTCGTCTCAAACGCATCGGCCGCCGCAAACAAATACTTCTGCAACGCAACTTCTTTCTCATTGCCCGCCAATGCCTTGCCCGCCGCACGCAAATCCGCACTAATCTGCTCCATTTCCGCCTTGAAATACGTGCTATACGGCTCCGCGCGAAGTTCACCCTTCTCGTCGGCAACCACCACCGTAAACGGCGTCAACAACTTCTCCGCATCGGCGCGTTGCGACAATTTCGTGCAAAAATCCGCTTCCTGCTGAATCGATTCCGGGTATACACCCACCGCGATCTTCGCATCCCCCGCCAACGCCCGGCAACCCGCATCCGGCTTCATCTTCGGGCTCTCGGGCATAATCCCCCAATTCCGACGCGCCATGCTCTGCGACAAAACGTCATCGGCCGGGATCTTCTCCATCACCTTGTCGAGCCCCGTCTGCTTCGCATAAAGCGCATCTATCGATTTGCCCACTTTCAACATGCTCGCGACAAACGCCTTCTCGGCAGCATCCGAACCCGAAAAATCCGACGCCACCACCGTCACAGCCGCCTGATCTAGCTCATCCACGACTTTCAAACGACGCGCCTTCTCGCCATCATCGATTTGCGCTCCCATCGTCGGGTCTTTCATCACCTCGACCATCAACGCGTATGCATCATAAAAAGCCTTCGTAAACTTTCCATCTGCATCTTTCCAAACAAACGTCTCCGTCGTCGGGTAGAAATTGAGCGTCGACAAAACCTCCGGACGAACCGTCTTCGACGCCTTCTCCTCATATAGCCAGAATATCGGCAAATTCAAACGCATCGCCGCGCGATTAAACGCATTCCGGTCCAGCTGCGACAAATCGACTTCTTGCACCTCTGCCGTCACCTCTGCAACCTCCTCCTGCGCCTTCACTTCTTCCTTCTTGTTGCAACCCGCGCCCAACAAAAGCGCCATGGACGCCGCACAAACAATCCACTTCTTCGTCAAACTCATGTTCCTTCCTTTCCTTTGCCATGTGGCAGCTTCCAACGCGGATCGCCCGGGCGAACGACTTCGCCTATCGCACGATGTCGCGCCAACGCGCAAACCATCTCCAACACAAATCGCCCCGTATGCCCCGAAAAATAGGCTCGACGCTTCACAAAACCCAGTTTCGTAAAGCAACGCTGCGCCCGACGATTATTCGCATACGTCTCCAACACAGCCACCTTAAAACCGAGCTCCCAAAGCTCCACCAAAAACAACTTCAGCGCCACGCTACCATAACCTAGCCCCCAAAGCTCCGGTATCGCTATCACAATGCTCAATATGCACTGCGTCTCTATCCGCTCACACGGCCGCGCCGATACCGTCCCAATCGACTCACCATCGAGCACGATCACCCGCTCTATCACCTGACCAAATCGCAACATCATCAAACGCGTCCGCGCATACTCGTCTTTCGACAATATCTGCGGGCCATCGTCTGCCCAATACACCACCTCGTCGCTGAATCGCGTGTCGAAAAAATGCTCGTAATCTGCATAAGATGGCTCTTTTAGGCTAACTCTATGTCTAATATTCGCTCTAACCACCATACAATCTTATTTTCTTCAATCACTCGCTACTTTTTTCCCCACATTCAAACACGAAGTCCCCCTCTGCCCCCGCCGGCTCTCGCCGGGCGGGCTCAGCCTATTGCGACTATCGCCGCAATACGGCTTCGTTGGCGGCTATTGCGACTTGCGCCGCAATACGCCGCTCTGGGCTCCGCCTATTGCGACTCGCGCCGCAATACGGCTACGCTGCCGTGCTATGTTCTCCCTGCCTGCGGCAGGTCCGAGCATACGCACGGCTTTTTTTGGGGCTAAACACACAAATCGAGTTACTTCACTTGCGAACCCGGTGCTCGCAATAACACCGTCGGCAATTCCAAACCCAATTCATCGCTTGCTGCCAAAACCATCCCATTCGACATCATTCCAAACATCTCTCGCGGCTTCAAATTCGTAATCACCAACACATTGCGACCGATCAAAGCCTCAGGTTGGTAGTGCTTTGCAAGACCCGACAAGATCTGAACGGGCCCATCCGGATGCCCGATCTCGACTTCCAAGCGCAACAATTTGTTCGACTTCTTCACCTTTTCGCAAACGATCACCTTGCCAACTCGAATGTCGAGTTTCTCGAAATCGTCGAATTCGATGAGCGGTTTCAACGGCGTGCGCACGATTTCCGCCACCTTGTCTTCTCCACCCTTTTCCTCCCCAGGGATCGTCTGTTTCACAGCTTCTTCTGTCACGCCTTTCTCCTCTTGCTTTTCTTCGGGTATCGTCAACGCATCGAATTCCGCGCGTTCCGGACGTATATACGTCTTCTCGACGTGGGCTATCACATTTCCATCGCCCAATCCTTTGTCCAAATCGGCCAAATTCTGATCGCCTAAACCCAATTGTTCGAACACTTTCGCCGAAAAATCGGGCACGACGGGCTTGAGTGCTATCGCTATCATCCGCACGACTTCGGCACACGCCGTCACAATCGCTCGCGCTTTGTCGACGTTTGCCGATTCGCCCTTCAAATAACCCCACGGCGCTTGTTCTTGGTAAAATAAATTCGCAGCATTCCCGATTTCGCATATCGATTTAATCGCACCAGCCGTGTCGAGATTCGCATACATGTCGAACGCTTCTCGTATTCTGCTGCGCGTCTTCTCGATCAATTCACGGCAAGCGTCGTCGTAATGCGCCGACGACAACACGCCGCCCAATTTCGTCTCGGCAAAGCTAAACGAACGATTGTGCAAATTCGCCAAATTGTCGATGAGCCCCGATCGTACGCGATAATAAAAATCTTCGATATTCAAATCGATATCGTCGACCCCCGTCGACAACTTCGCCGCAAAATAAAACCGCAAATAAGCCGCCGGCAACACTTCCAAATACTTCGACGCCAAGATAAACGTACCGCGCGATTTGCTCATCTTCTTGCCGTTGACCGTCAAAAATCCATGCGCATGGATCTTATGCGGCAACGTAAACCCTGCCACTTTGAGCATCGCAGGCCAAAACAGCGTGTGGAAGTAGATGATATCTTTCCCAATAAAATGCCAAATCTCCGTGTTCTCATCGTGCCAATACGAATCAAACGATTTGCCATTCGCCTCACACCACGATTTCGTCGTCGCAATGTATCCAATCGGCGCATCCATCCATACGTAAAAATACTTCTCCGGATACCCCGGTATCTCAAACCCAAAATATGGCTTATCGCGCGATATATTCCAATCCTGAAGCCCCTCTTTAATCCACGTCTTGACGAAATTCCGTACTTCGTCGTCGAGCGCCGACGACGAGGCAAATGAATCGAGAAATTCGCTCAAATCGCTCAACGATACGAATAAATGGCGCGATTCATGGACGATGGGAACCGAATTGTCGAGCACGCAATGCGGATCGATCAACTCAATCGCATCGTAACGGCTTTTGCAAACTTCGCACACGTCGCCATATTGGTCTTCGGCTCCGCATTTCGGGCATTTCCCCTTCACATAGCGATCGGGCAAAAACCGCTTCAATGGCTCGCTATACAACTGCCGCACGACGCGCTCGCGGATCAAACCCGCCTTCTGCATCGCCTCGAATATCTCATAAGCTAGCGCCTTATTCTCCTCGCTATGCGTCGTGTAATAATGCGCAAATTCGATGTTAAATCCTTTGAAATCGGCAACATGGCTATTCCAAGCCTCGGCGATCAATGCCTCGGGCGATATTCCGCGCTTCGCCGCACTAATTTCTATCGGCGTGCCATGCGTATCGTCGGCACACACATATACGGCATCGTGCCCCATCGTGCGCATCGCGCGCGCAAATATGTCCGTCTGTATCGTTTCGACCATGTGCCCCAAATGGATTGCACCATTGGCATAGGGCAGACCACTCGTTATCAAGAGCCGTCGCTTCGTCATGCGTTATCGTTCCCCAATCGATTGAGATGAGCCGCTTTCACGCGGCAAAAACAAAAAAAAAGCACCGGTCAAAAGCCCTAAGTGCTCTACGACCGATGCCCCTATACCACACAGACCCACAATCGGCATGAAAATTTGGTCGATCCCCCGATTTATTCGACTCTATCGTCGCAATAATCGTCCGCATCGCCCTCGTCGACTTCGTCGATGAGATCGTAAACCCCATCGACTGCCATATCTAAAAACGCCTCGATCGTCTCGGTCGTCACCGCCGAACGAATGCAAAGCTCCGCTCGCACGATGATCACGTGATCATCGCATAAATAAGCCGATACAAGTTGCGAATTGCCGTTAAACGCATTCAAATCGTCGAGCGTCGCCTCGTCGTCTTCGAGCGCAACCGTCATCGCGAGCACGCTGAGCGAACCATGCTTGACAAGCGATACTTCCGCACAAATGTCTTCGTCGATCATCCAATCGAGCCTATCGAGCCCGTCTTCCATCTCTTCGACTTTCCAGCCATCGTCTTTGCCATGAGCACAAATGATGTCTGCCACATCGCTAAGTGTCAAATCGTAAATCAATTTCGTCGACATACCTCGTTCCTCCTATCCAGAGCGCAAAGCTACGACTTCGTCGCAATGTCTTATTTTATCACAATTACATGCGCAATTCACCATCTAAATACGCACGATAAGTCATTTCTAGCCCGCGCTCAAACGATGTCTTCGGCGCCCATCCCGTCGAACGCAATTTCGAAATGTCGAGCAATTTCTGCGGCGTCCCATCCGGATGCGTCGAATCGAAGACGATTTCACCCTCATACCCTACCACGCGAGCTATCGCCAATGCCGTCTCGCGTATCGTCATATCCGTCCCAGTCCCGATATTCGTCAGCTCGCAAACCGTCGTATCGAACAACAAATGCAAACACGCATCGGCCATGTCGTCGACGTAGAGAAATTCCCGACGCGGATTCCCCGTTCCCCAAAGGACGACTTGCCCCAAACCCTCGTTCTTGGCTGCATCGATCTTGCGAATCATCGCCGGAATGACGTGCGACGTCACGAGGTTGTAATTATCGCCCGGACCATACAAATTCGTCGGCATGACCGCAAAAAACCGCTTCCCGTGCTGGCGATGAATCGCTTCGCACATCTTGAGCCCCGCAATCTTCGCTATCGCATACGGCTCATTCGTCGACTCCAATGACGACGTCAAAAGGCACGACTCCGGCATGGGCTGCGGCGCCAAACGCGGATAAATACAGCTCGATCCCAAAAACAAAAAGTCCTCGCACCCCGTCCGAAGCGCCGCCCGGATCACATTCGATTCGATCGCAATGTTGTCGACGATAAAATCGGCTGGCCACGTCGCATTCGCATGAATTCCACCGACTTTTGCCGCCGCCAAAATCACCACTTCGGGCCGCTCCTCGTCGAAAAACGCATCGACTTCGCGCGACTCGCGCAAATCGAGCTCACTCGACGCCCGCGTCACGACGTTTTCATATCCACGTGCCGACAACTGGCGACATATCGCCCCCCCCACGAGCCCACGATGACCCGCGACATAGACCTTCTTCATATTCCTAACCTCTTATTATCCTATCTCTTCATCCCATCTCTTCCGGCTTGCTTCTCACTTGCCCAACGTCCAAACGCCCACAGTCGCCCCAAAACGCCTGCAATCCGTTCAAATTCCCCTATATCGCAGAAATACCGCAACGCAAGTCGAAACAAACAAGCAAAGTCTATTCCAATGGATCGATGCCCGTAAACGCCCAAATCGACATTTTTTTTATGCGATTTTCCTTGCCAACCGCATCACTTCGTCTTATACTTTATATGGATGTGTAAAATTTAACGACAACAAAGGAGGTTTCCATGTCATCAGGAACAGCAGTAGTAAAGGCAAAGTCGGGATTAAACGTTCGAAAAGGCGCCGGTACCAATTTTGCCAAAATTGGCGCTCTCGCCAATGGCTCGAAAGTCAATTTCAGCGGCGAGCAAAACGGCTGGCTAAAGATCACCTACAACAACCAACAAGGCTTCATTTCGAAGCAATTCACCTCGGTCACATCGTCGGCGACGTCGGCAGGCAATGCCAACAAACCGCAAAACAACGTCGCGGCGGCTTCTAAAACCGTCGAAGTCACCGCCACCGGCCTCAACGTCCGAAAAGGGCCAAGCACCAACCACGCCAAAATCGGGCTTCTCGGTCAAGGCAAAGTCGTTCAAGTCACGGGCGAATCAAACGGTTGGTACCGAATCAGCTACAACGGCCAAGACGGCTGGATTAGCGCTCAATTCACCAAATCTGCCAGCGGTGGCTCGACATCAAACGCCCCCGCACAATCGGGCGAAAAAAGCGTCAACCAAAAATACACCGTCACAGCCACGTCGCTCAACGTCCGCTCCGGTCCAGGCACCAGCAACTCCAGAATCGGATCCCTCTCCAATGGCGCCGTCGTCACCGCCGTCTCCGAAAGCAAAGGATGGCTCAAAATCCAATTCAACGGCGGACACGGGTGGATTTCGGGCGATTACGTCGTCAAAGGCGAGCAAAAGTCCAACATCGATACGAGCGGTAGCGGCGGCACCTTGCGACAACTCTCGACAAAACAAGTCGCGGCAATCGAAACGGGACGCAAATCCAAAACTCTCGTCGACCTCACCACGGGCAAGCGATTCAACGTCTCTTGGGACGCATCGCCAAATTATCACTCCGATTGCACGCCCATGACGCAATCCGATACAAACGTCATGAAGAGCATCTTAAATCCATCGCTCGACTACAACTCGCAGAAATGGGCAAACTACAACACTTGGAGCTGGGCTGGTCGACCAGGCGCCATCAAATTGAAAGACGGCAAATGGGTCGCCTGCGGATTCCACATGCGACCACACGCCGCCATCATGGGCGGTAGCCCAGGCTACCCCTTCAAAAACGAAAGCAATACACCGCTCTCGGGTGCCGCAAAAGCGGCAAATGGTAGCCAGTGGCGCCTAGGCGGTCACTTCTGCCTCTACTACGGCGACTCCCCAGGCGGCACATCTGGTTGCAACCCAGCCGCAAAGAGAGCTGCCACCATGCGAGTTCCCGGCACGTAATCGATCGTCTGCCAAGGCGAAGCACTTCGGTGCTTCGCTTTTTTTTGTTTTTCTGCCAAGTCTCCTGCGGCGCTTGCATCGCGTCTTTGCGCCGCGCGCTTCGCCTTCTTCTCATCACTCGCTCCGTGCGATTTTTGTAACATCGCCACCCATTTTGCGATATAATTGCCATGTGTTCGCATAAAAATATCGATAGACTCGATGGCTCGACGCGCCAATCGAACTGCTATTCGACGGTGATTTTTCGAAAACGCTTCAAACGTAAGGATTCAAACGATGAAACGATGGATGACACTCACTTTCTTGATCTTTGCCATTTCGACTTTGGGCTGCAGTCCCAAGAAAGTCGACGAACCAAAGCTTAACGACGACGCACAAGTCCAACGACAAGGCGATGTCGCACAAGCGCCAGCCGCCGACGATGCAAATCAAGCCGCCCCAGCACCCACTGCCGAGGCGGCTCCCGAGGCCAATCCAACCGCTCCCGATGCCAATGCAAACGACGACATCGGTGAAGGCGAACAAGGCGAACAAGGATGCGGACGAATGTACGGAAAATTTGCAAAAGATAGAGCCATTCCATTGCCCAAAAAAGACGGCAAAACCGTCGAATACTCCGAAGGCTACTGCGATGGCAATTACAACGCTTTCAAAATGGAGAATTTCGATTTTCGCAACGATTACGAAAAAGACCTCATCGCCGCTGGATTTGAAAAAATCGACAATGCCTTTGTCAAGGGTTCGGGCACGCCCAATGAATCCGTCGTCGCTTTCCGCGAAGATGTCGAAGACCCCGTCGAGCCATACATCCTCATCATGGCAGGATCGCGCGACCCGCAAAACCAATACACCAAACTCCCCGACAAACGCATACCCTACCCTCTCAATGCCGACGGCATGGCCGCCTATGTCGCCGATCTCATCGAGCCAAACGAGGCTTCAAACGAAACCGTCTTCGTCTACGTTGCCCAAGACAAAGCCTTCGTCATGGCATATCAAAAACGCCTCGAAAACGCCGGCTTCGCCAATGTCCGCATTCCCGAAGCCCCGCTCTATACGAAATCCGTCGACGGCAATATCGAACTCTCCGTCGCCATCGAATCCGACTTCGACGATCCGACTATGCCAGTACGCATCAAAATGATGGTCATCAAACTCGGAGAATAATCACGCCCCCTCGCATGTCATAAACGCCCGCCGTTGCGGGTGTCTATTCCCCCTGGGGAATAGACATCTGCCTGCGGCAGAT
>OQWM01001518.1_pt1 | contig 15947 bp, 16 predicted proteins | sample 1691531 | NCBI WGS metagenome assembly OQWM01 (sample SAMN03418257, study PRJEB22391) | human gut metagenome | biome: human-gut; feature: organic feature; material: feces | host: Homo sapiens | place: Tanzania | collected 2013-01
GGTATGCAGCATCCGTAAAGCGGCAAAGCCGCTAACGGCTGCCCTACCTTACCGTTACGGAGGATTTACCACTTTATCGACAGTTTCAGGCCGAAAATATACACCTTCGGCCCAGTTGGGATCGGAGCCTGCTGCGGATTTTACTCCTGCGGGGTCAACTCGCCGGTCTCGGTGTTGATGACGTAGCCTCGGATGGTGACATCGGCGGGCATAAGGGGATGGTTGCGCAGCAGGTCCACGGTCTCCGCCACGGAGTTCTCCACGCAGTCAAAGCCCCGGAGCCAGGCCTCAAAGTCAATGCCGCAGTAGCGCATCATATCAATATGGTCCTGAGAGATGCCTCGCTGAATGAGGTGGCGGATCATCATGTCGGCGTTGATGTGGGCCACGCCGCAGTCTGTATGACCGATGACCATGACTTCCTCCACGCCCAGCTCGATGATACCCACCAGCAGGCTGCGCACGGCACTGTCAAAGGGGCCGGTGATCATGCCGCCGGCGTTTTTGATCAGCTTCACATCACCGTTGCGGATGCCCAGCGCTGCGGGGAGCAGCTCCACCAGACGGGTATCCATGCAGGTGAGAATGGCGATCTTCTTGTCTGGGAACTTACTGGTCTGGAACTTTTCGTAGCCTCTGGATCGGACAAATTCGCGGTTATATGCCAGCATTTCTTCGATCATGGCAGTTCTCCTTTTCACTTTTTTTCTATCATACCGGATTTTGCCACCCCGCGCAACCGGAATCTTTCGGAAATTGCAGCATGGCAAATGGCGTATTGACAACATAAAACTTTTTTGATAAAATTCCTCCGTCAGCACAAGCTGGCGAAGTTGGCACAAGCTGACATTTTCCGCATATGTTTTTATACGCTCAGGCAATACAGATATTACGAAGGTATCAGTGTCCTCCCAAGGAGGGTATTGGTGCCTTTTTTGTTTGATGCTGCGGAAAATGCTTGCATAACTTATTTTAGGAGGAAACTATGAAAAAACGAAACAGATTTATCAGCCTTGCGCTGGCGCTGGGGCTTGCTCTCAGCGTGATGGCCACGTCCGTGTCCGCATCCAAGTTCGTGGATGCCCACGGCAATGAGTTGGAACTGGATGACACGCTGGAGGCTTATAGCAGCGTGGTGCTGTCCGGCGTGGACAACGCGGCCCGTAAGGCGGAGACCAATTTGGGCGATCTGTGGACCGATGCGCTGCGGTGGTTCGCCGTGTCCGGCAAGATCAATGCGTACTTTGACGAAGACGATGTGGCTGCTGGCAACACCAAGGTGGATGTGGACGCCGATCACATTGTTGCCCTCTGGAACGGCGGCAATCTGCGCGCCGACATTGCTGCCGGCAAGTTCGGCGCGGCGGAGCTGGCAGCCGTCCTGCCCTATCCCAACAAGGTGGCTGTGATCTATATGAGCGGCGCTGAACTGCTGGAAGCTCTGGAGGCGGCTTCTCAGGCGCTGCCCTACGGCGATGCATCCGCCGATGCCTGCGCTTCCTTTATGCAGGTTGCGGGCCTGACTTACAGCGTCAACGCGGATCGGGCGTATGACAAGGGAGAAGCCTACGGCAAGCACTGGTTCAAGGCGAATTCTGTCAGCCGTGTGACGATCACCGATGTAAATGGCAAGGCGTTCGATCCGAACGCTACCTATGCGGTCATTACCCACAACGCAAACTTTAACGGCATGGACTCTTCTTATGTGTTTAAGGCGGCTGCGGAGGCTAACGAGAAGTCTGCCATCACCAAGGCCGTTGTGCGGGATGTGGTGTGGATGTACATCAGCGAAGAGCTGGGGAATGTGGTTGGCGACGCCTATGCTGCCCCTCAGGGCCGCATTACGGTGACGGCCACAACGACACCGGCTGAGTCCACGAAACCCGGCCAGTCCGCGGCCACGACAGAGAATGGAACCTACACCGTTGTGTCCGGCGACTCCCTCTGGAAGATCGCATCTAAGGTCTACGGCAGCGGCAAGCTGTGGAGCAAGATCTTCTCTGCCAATCCCCAGATCAAGGACGCGGCCATGATCTATGTGGGTCAGACGCTGACCGTTCCCGCAAAGTAAATCACGAGGCACAAGCCGCAGGAGACCTGCACATCCGTCACAAGACGGGTGTGCGGGCATCCTTATTGCTTTAGAACAGAGCAGACCGCTTGGGACTGCTGTGTTGTACGGCAATCAAAACCGTACCATCGCTCGACAAGGGCAAACACGCCTGACAGCGCGTCTTTTCGGCGCTTTTTGCTCTTTTCGCCTTGGTGGGCGCCAGCCCACCTGCATCTCAAAAAACAAAAATCACTCGAAAATCCATCCCTGTCAGGTGCAGACATTTCTGCCCGTCAAAACCGTGTCTGCCTTTGTCAAGCGATGGTAGAAAATGAGGACTTATCGTATGAACCGTGAATTGCAAACGATCATTGTTGAAGTGGAAAAGGCCGTGGTAGGCAAGCGTGAGGTCATAGAAAAGATCCTGATGGCGCTGTTGGCCGACGGACATGTTCTGCTGGACGATATCCCCGGCGTCGGCAAAACAACGCTGGCGGTGGCCCTGAGCCGCACACTGGGCCTGACCTATAACCGCATCCAGTTCACGCCGGATGTGCTGCCGTCCGATATTGTGGGCTTTTCCATCTACAACAAGGACAGCGGCTGTTTTGAGTACAAGAGCGGCGTGGTGAGCAATACCAACCTCCTGCTAGGGGACGAGATCAACCGGACGTCCAGCAAAACCCAGTCCGCCCTGCTGGAAGCGATGGAAGAACGTCAGGTCACGGTGGACGGCACAACTTATCCGCTGCAAAAGCCCTTTGCGGTGATCGCGACCCAGAACAATGTAGGTACCGCAGGCACCCAGCTGCTGCCCTATGCGCAGATGGACCGGTTCCTGGTCCGGCTTTCCATCGGTTATCCCGATTATGAGGCCCAGATGTCCATCCTCCGGGACCGCCAGAGCACAGATCCCATTGGTTCCGTGGCGCAGGTGGTCACCCGTGACGATGTGCTGCGGATGCAGGCGGAGGTGCGGGCCGTCACAGCAAAGGACAGTATTCTGGACTATATTACCCGTCTGGCTATGGCGTCCCGGGAGCATCCCATGGTGGAGGTGGGCATCAGCCCCCGCGGCACCCTGTTCCTTGACCGTATGGCCAAGGCCCATGCTTATCTGGAGGGTCGGGATTATGTGACAGGCGGCGATGTGCAGGCAATTTTCCATGATGTCTGCGCCCATCGTGTGATCCTCAACCAGAAATCACGGCTGTCCGGCGGAACGGTCACGCAGGTGCTGAACGAACTGCTGGAAACGGTGGAAGTTCCGGACCGCAGACAGGCATGATGCGGAGGCGGAGACTTGCTTACGGCGCATGGCTGCTGTTTGCCATGTTGCTGTATTTCTTTGAGAACAATACCGGCACCCGGACGATTTTGGCCGCTTCAGTTTTCCTGCCGGCTGCGTCGGTCCTCTGCGCGGTGCGTTCAGCCAGACGGGTAACGGTTCATCTATCTGCGCCGGACTGCTGCAAACAGGGAGATGCCGCGGAATGCTCCGTGCGGGCAGAGGGCCTTCTGCTCGGAGCAGTGCTGACGGCAGCGCTTCGGGGCCGCAGCCGCCTGACCGGGGAGGAAACGGCGGTGAAGCTCTCGGTCTCGCGGTTTGCACCTGACGTGGAAGGCACTTTGCGTACCGCCCATTGCGGTACGGTCATGCTTTCTCTCAGCGACGCGGCTGTGCAGGACTGGTTTGGCTTGTACCGCTGTGCCCTGACAGTTCGGAGTACCCGCTTCGTGACCGTCGAGCCGCTGCTGTTTGACGTGCAGATCTCCCTTGCGGAAAATGAAACGGTCACGGCGGACAGCGAACGCTGGCCTTCCGTCCATCCGGGGCACGATCCCAGTGAGACCTTCGGATTCCGCGCATACGTTCCAGGCGATCCCGTCCGACAGATCCACTGGAAGCTCTCCCAAAAGACAGACTCCCTGATGGTGCGGGAACTGGGGCTTCCGGTAGCGGAGGAGGTTCTGCTGCTGTTGGACACCTCCATCACGGTACGGGAAAATGCCGCGGATGCGCTGGACGCGGCCATGACGGCGCTGCTGTCCTTGTCCCGGTCCTTGACAGAACAGGGGATCGCCCATTCTGTTGGCTGGAAAAACAGGGAATTAGAGGAACTCTCTCTGTGCACAGTACAGGATCAGCAGGACTGTACAGCGGTGCGTGAGCAGATTTTGACTGCCGCTGCCGCACCGGATGCGGAAAGCATCTGCGACTGCTTCCGCAAATGGTCCAGGGATGTCTATGCGCATACCGTTGTCTGCGCGCCGTCCTTGCCCCGGGGTCTTTCCCTGCTGCAGGCGGGCAACCGTGTGACCGTGCTGCTGTCTGACGGCGGCACACAGAGCTGCGACGGGGTGACAGTTGTACCCTTTTCGCGGAAGAACACGGCGCAGGAATTGGAATATCTTGAGATTTAAGGAATGTTCATGAAACATCAGACGGTTGGGTTACAATTTGATTTTCAAAAAAGCAAGCGGGCAAAACCGTGGAAAACAGCACTCCCCATTGCCGGTGTGCCGCTGCTTGCGGCAGTGCTGCTTCTGGCCCTCAAGCCTGCCAGAGAAAGCCTGAAGTGCTTGTGCAATCTGGTGTTTGCGGCCAGCGAGGCGGTCAATGCCTATGCCTACGATTATTTTAAGGTTTCGGACGCGGCCAGCCCGGTTCTGGCATTGGGCCTGCTGGTGACGGCAGCGGCCGGTGTTCTCCTGCTTGCATACCTGCGCGGCAGCAAGATCGTTCCGCTTCTGGCGGCGTTGGCCCTGGCCGGCGGGGAGATCTGGTTCGGACTGACTCCTCCGGCGGCTGTCAATGTGCTGATTTTTGCGCTGCTGGCGCTGTTGGCCCTGCCTATGGATACCCTGCGGGGCAGACTGGTATTTCTGATGGCGGTCACGGCCGTTTTTCTGACGGTACAGCTCTTGGCTCCCGGTGTTCGCATGGGGGTGGAAGAAGTCTCTGAGCATGTGCGGGATCGGCTGGATGCTGCCGAACAGCTTGTTTCCGGCGCAGACTATACGCCGCAGCAGGAACCGCCCCAGACCGCCCGTGAGGAAAACCGGCTGGATACGGAAACCGCCGGAGAGACGTCCGGCGATACGCAGAATACGCAGGACTATCAGCATATTTATGAACAGGAACAGGAGATCAGCCGTCCCAAGCGCATCGATTATCTAAAAATCGCCGTGCTGACGATCCTGATTTTGGCCCTGCTGACGCTGCCCTTTTTGCCGTTCGTCCTGTTTGACGCCCGGCGGCGCAAGGCAATGGAACGGCGGGCGGCGTTTGATTCCCCTGACTGCGGGGAAGCGATCCGCGCCATGTTTCTGCATCTGGCTGCCTATCTGGATCGATGCGGAAAAGGCGTTGGGAATCGCCCCTTCTCCCAATGGGACGCTGCGCTGTCCCAAACCGTTTCTCCGGAATACGCCGCGCAGTTCCGTCTTGCCGCTGCACTTTTTGAGGAGGCTGCATACAGTACCCATGCCATGGGGGAGGAACAGCGGGCCGAACTGCAAAGTCTTTTAACCGAAACGGAGCGGCTGCTGTATGACGGTGCGGACCGGAAAACAAAATTTCGCTTGAAGTATGTGGAGTGTCTCCACGCCTGAGAGGAAGCAAGAATGAAAAAAGTAAAGCTTTTATTATTGACAGCGGTGCTGCTGTTGACCCTGACTGGTTGCCGTACCCGGACCACCGTGCCTGTGGATCCGATCCCCGATGAGAACGGCGAGACGGCGGAGGACCAACTGGGACAGGCCGAACAGGTTGAGGATGCGGAAGGCGATCCTGCGGAGAAAGAGGATGCCAGACCGGATGCGGATGCCCCGACCGCAACGGACCCGGATTCCGACCGAAAGACGTATGCGGAGGACGCAGACGCTGAGATCGTTCCCGGTGCGGACCAGTCCCTCACGCAGCAGGGGGACGGCGGAAAAACACCGGAGCATGATGCCAATGGGGGAGCTACCGGCGCAAAGGATGCCGCCACCGGTGAGCTGACCGCAACGGAAACCGTTCCCGCTGACCAGGCAGGAAAAACCGGCGCGGACGAAAGTGGTCAAACGGCAGAAACCGCGCTGCTTTACTATCAAACACTGCTGGAGGACCGTTTGAGCGGTCTCTTTGAGTGCCAGCGCTTCTATATTTACTGGGAGACGGCGGAGGACTACCACACTGTCCATAAATCATCTGATGAGCATCAGATCATCTCGAATGCCGGGGCGTATGACGTGTCGGCAAAGCTGCAAAATGACGCACTGATCGTGGATGACGGCTGGATCCAGCGCAAAGATCCCGGCGTGATCGTCAAGGTCGTGGAGCGTACTGTCCTTGGCAGCGGAGTGTCGTCCACCCGACAGGCGGAAACGGTTTGCGGTGCGTTGAAAGCACGGGAGGGCTGGTCCGGGCTGGATGCCGTCCGGAATGGCCGGGTCATTTTGCTCTCCGAGGAGCTGCTTTCCGGTCAGGCCAGACGGACCGGCGCGGTGGTTTTGCTTGCCAAGGCCATGTATCCGAGCCTATTTAGTGATACAGACGCGGAAGAGGCGCTCCGTGCACTCACTCAGGAAGCATACGGCGCACCTGCGTCCGGTACATTTATTTATGTAGGATGAAAGGAATGGTTTTGATATGACGATTCTTGTGATTGACGGTCAGGGCGGAAAGCTTGGAAAACGGCTGGTGGAAAGCATCAAAAAATCCTTCCCGCAGGTGGAGGTCATGGCCATCGGGACCAACAGCGCTGCGTCAGAGAGTATGATGCGTGCCGGCGCGGACCGGGTGGCGACCGGTGAAAACCCGGTCATTGTTGCCAGCCGGACTGCCCGGATTATCGTTGGCCCCATGGGTATTGCCCTTGCTGATGCGTTGATGGGAGAGATCTCTCCGGCCATGGCCAATGCCGTTGCTGCCAGCGCGGCTTACCGGGTGCTGATCCCCATGAATCTCTGCGACACCTATGTGGCAGGCGTCAGCCAGAAATCTTCTGCCATCATGGATGACGCGATGGAGCATATTCGCCAACTGCTGACGGAGATGGGAGATACTGCATGCCTATGACCCGGAACGATGCACGTTCTTCTGTGCAGATCAGAAAGCTTACCTACTCGGCGCTGTATCTTGCCATTGCATTGGTCCTGCCGTTTCTGACGGGGCAGATCCCTGAGATTGGATCCATGCTCTGCCCAATGCACATTCCGGCATTGCTGTGCGGCTTTGTCTGCGGCTGGCCGTGGGGACTGGCGGTGGGATTTGTTTCCCCATTGCTGCGGTCCCTTCTCTTTGGGATGCCGACGGCTTATACGGCGGCGGCCATGGCGTTTGAACTGGCCACCTATGGCGCGGTTTCCGGGATCTTATACCGTATTTTCCCCCGCAGAAATTGGTCGGTGTATGTCACACTGATCGCCGCTATGATTGCGGGCCGTCTGGTGTGGGGCTGTGTACAGTTTATGATGGCGGGCTTGCGGCATACCGTGTTTGACCGCTCCCTTTTTCTTGCGGGCGCAGTGACCAATGCGCTTCCCGGCATCCTTGCACAGATCATCCTGATCCCCATTCTTGTCATCACAATGGAGAAAGCCAAGCTGACGCTGAATGGGACGAGATAATGACAGAAGATCGAATCGGCAAAGAAATCAGCGGCAGTATACCGACGATTCCCGCCGCGCAAAAGAGGACCCATCCAATACGGATGGGTCCTCTTTTCAAATAGCCGTCAGCGGAAGGTTGTCTGCGAAATGTTCACTTCCCGTCCGCAGCGGTTGTCAATGTCGGTATCGTTGTTCTCGAACACGCTGCCGGGGAAGGACAGGGGACTTTCGGCGGGCACGCTCTCCAGCAGGACGGCGGTGCCGTTGCGGAAAAACTCATTGTTCGCATACTGGGTGTGGGTGATGACGGTACCCTCAGCGTTGAAGTGGAACCCCACCTGATTGTCCTCGAAACGGCAGTCCATGGCGTTGACCCATGTGGTGCCGTAGGCCAGTACGCCGGTTTTCCAGCCGGAAACAGTACAGTTTGTCAGGTGCAGCCGGGCAGAGGCGGACAGCCCCACACTGCTGCCGCTGCCGCGGAAGTCCAGATTGTCAAAGTAGGAGATCGCGCCGCCGTCATTGACGACCTGCATATTGCCGGTAAAGACGGTTCGGCCCTCCTCGCTGCCCAGCAGGTTGATGGCGTGTCCGCTGATGGACAGTCCCCCATCATAGGTCACCGGCGGCAGGTGGAGATAGATGACCGTTTTTTGAGGGATGGTTTCGCTCAGGTCATCCACCAGCGCCTGCAGCTCCCCGATGGTATGCATGGGAGTGGTGTCCGGGTAGCAGTGGGCGGTGGGGATCTCGTCAATGAACATCTTCGTGTGCATCCGCAGGGTATCGCCGTTTTTCATGTGCAGCGTCCATGTCAGGTTGGCGTCGCCGCTTTCCAAAAAGAAGTTGATCAGGGTGGTCAGCGCACAGCGCGGACGGGCCTCGTGGTAGGCGGGCTCCGTATTTCTCCACGGGCTGTCGGTCTCGTCCAATGACTCGATGGCAACTGCGGCGCTTTTGATCTTCTCTCCCATGGCGTGGCTCATATTTTCGCCGGTCTTGCTGTCATAGAAGGTGACGCACAGGGGAAACCGATAGTCTATGCCTGCCTCGGCTGTCTGACGTAGCTCCGCAAGCGGCTCGTAGGAGCTGTCAGATCTCCCCCCCCACCTGATAGCTGCCGTCCCTGTCGGTGTACACCACGCCGCCGTCGCCCTCCACCGTCTGGGGGCGGGTATAGAGCCAAGTGCCGCCAACAACCACGGCAAGCGCCGCCGCCAGCGCGGCGACGTGCAGAAACTTCTTTTGCAGCGGGCGGGGGGCCTTTTGCCGTGTCCGGGGCTTGATGCCGCGGGCGCAGTGGGGGCAAAAGGACGCGCCATCCGGGAGGGAAAACCCGCAAAACGAGCATGGAATTTGCTTTTCCGAGGTGATTTTGGACTCTTTCATCTTTAAAATGCCTCCATCAGACGAAGAACGTTTTTATACCGCTTGGCGGGGTTGACGCGGGTGCATCGCTCCACAATGCGGCCCATCCGTCCGGGCGCCAAAGCGCGGGAGGGGTGCTCGCCGGTGAGCATCACGTTGATGAGCACGCCCAGGGAATAGATATCAGCCCGGAGATCGGACTGGGAGATGCCGTATTGCTCCGGTGCGGCAAAACCTACGGTGCCCAAGATCTGGGTATCATTTTCCAAGGCTGGCTTGTGGATGCGGGCGGCGTCAAAGTCGATGAGGATAGCGTCCCGTCCCCGCAGGATGATGTTCTCCGGCTTGATGTCCCGATGGACAGCGCCCATGGAGTGCAGGACCCACAGGGCCTGACAGACCTGCGTGACAATGTCCTACGTCTCTCCAACAGAAAATAAGGCGCCTTGAAGCAGGCGTCCCAGTGTATCCCCTTCGATGTATTCCTCCAGCACCAGCGTTTCGCCGTCTTTGGCGGCAACCTCGTAGACATCCGGCAGATTTGCGCAGGAGATCTTCAGCAGCTGGTCATAGACGTCCGGGCAGCCGTGAAACTGGCGGAGAATAAACTTCTTCCCGGTCTTGCGGTGGCGGAGCAGCCGGATGCTGCTCCGGGGGGTATCTTTGATAACATGCATCAGATCGTACTCCTGACGGAGAACGTTCAGCAACCAATCATAAATCATTCGTAAAAACCTCAAATACTATGCTGCTGGCATATTGTTTCACACTCAAAAGTGCTGTAGGCGAAGTAAATACCATCGGAGGACAAAGAACAACCCGGACTTTCCCGGTTTTGTGCTGTTTTACCGGCACACTAATAGAGAAACGGATGTGAAAACGTGAAGCATAAATCCACTGATGAGCTGATCGGGGATCTGATGAGTAGGCCCAGCTTTGAGGAATATCTCCATGCCAACGGCCCCTTCTTTTCTGAGATGGGCATGGCGGAGCTGCTGACGCGACTTTACGAAACGAAGGATCTGACGAAAGCGGAGTTGGCCCGCCGGTCCGGCATCAGCGAGGTCTATCTGCATCAGATATTTGCGGGGCGGCGGAACCCCTCCCGGGACCGGTTGCTGTGCATCTGCATCGGTCTTGGCATCACGCTGGATGAGACCCAGCGGATGCTGACGCAGGGGGGCTACGCCCAACTGTATCCCCGCACCAGACGGGATGCCATTATCAGCTATGGCGTGGTCCATCAGCTGCCCCTGGGGGAGATCAATGACAAGCTGTTTGCGGAGCAGGAAAAAACCTTGTTTTGACCGGGCGCTGGGAAGGATTTGTCTGTGCGGAAAACCGCACTGCAAATATAAAGACAAAGAAAGGGAGACAGAAGATGAAAAAGTTGACAACAATTTTGCTTGCGGTGGCAATGACGCTGCCTCTGGTGGTTTGCGGAGGCGGGAACGCCGGAAATACAAATGGCGGAAATGCCAACAGCGGAAGCACCGACAAGCATACCCATGTGGAGGAAGTTATGCCGGCAGTGGAGCCCACCTGCACGAAGACCGGGCTGACAGAGGGCAAGCGCTGCTCCGAGTGCGGCGAGGTTCTGGTGGCACAGGAAACCGTTCCCGCTCTGGGCCACATGACCGAAAGCGGTACCTGCGAAAGATGCGGGCAGTCATTCGGCGATTGGCGCACCGACTATTATGTGGATGACTTCAATCAGCCAACAGATGAATGGTATATTACGGAAGACAAATATCTCGTAGGTACTTTTAGCAACAGCGCAACAACAAATTCAAAATTGTATGCGAATGTAATGGTGGATCTGGACGATAATGTTATGATATTCCTCTATGAATATGGCAGCAGACAGGTCAAAAACAGCTCTGAGCGCTATTGGGATGAATATAACATCACCATGAGAACGCCCGATGGTGCAGACCACAAGATAACAGGCGCCATGTACTGCGGTGATGATAGAGTCAATATTGATGATGCTTATATCGATGAGGTGCTGACAGCATTAAAGGGAGAGGGAAACGTCATGTTCCGCATTGAAAATGCTGACAGAACGATTGAGAGCTACTTGATTGAGGTTGCCACCTCCAACTTTGCGGAGCTGTATAACGCGCAGACCGGACAGTAAATACCGCTTGGCGGGGCTGTCATTCGAAAACTCTCAGAAAGCGGGAACACCCTTTTGGAAACGCTGCTAAAGGAACAGGTGGCTCCCTGTGGGATCGCACCCTTGCTCCGTGACGGACAGCGACAGAGCGGCGATTCGGGAAGTCATGACCGCCTATGAGGCACTGAAGTAATTCACTTTTTAACAACAAAGTAAGTGACAGGCGCAAACAGCCGCAAGCCATGTTCTGATGGCTTGCGGCTGTTTTTTCATTCGTGCCATGCCTTGCGGCAATTTCGGCGCGGATAAAGCGGAGGAGCGCATGCAGCAACCTCCGCTTGAAAAAAAACTGTCCGGTTGCTATAATTGGGTCTGTACGAAGCATTTTCCAGCTATAAGCGGGACTTTTCGACACAGACTATCCATCAGGGAGGGCTGTACGATGAAAGAACCTTCGCTTTGGACGTTGTTTTCGGATACCGGAGATCCGCTGGCCTATCTGCTTTACCGCGCCGGATCTGCCGGACACTGATTTTCGGAGGCGGGGCCTCCGTACATAGGTGGTGAATTGATGGCGTCGTCGCCGTACATTGTGACAAAGGGCGTAGTCCTCCGGGAGACGGAGACAAGGGACGCCGATAAGATCCTCACTCTCCTGACAGCGGAGCGGGGAAAAATATCCGTCATTGCCCGGGGCGTCCGCCGCAAGGGTTGTAAATTTGCTGCCTGCGCCCAGCCGTTGGCCTACTCCGAGTGGACGCTTTACAAAAAGGGCGACTGGTACTATGCCAACGAAGGAACAACTCTGGAGCTGTTCAGCGGCTTGCGGGCAGATCTGGACGCAATGGCGCTGGGGTTTTATCTGGCGGAGCTGACGGAGGCCGTCACCACGGAGGACGCGCCCCATCAGGGGCTTTTGAGCCACCTGCTCAATGGGCTGTATGCCGTTTCCGTTCTGCGAAAGCCTTTGCCGCTGGTGAAAGCGGCGTTTGAGATCAAGCTGCTGTGTCTGGCAGGCTACGAGCCTTTGGCGGACGCCTGCGCTTACTGCGGCTGTCCCGATCCCCGGCAGCCGTATTTCGACGTTTTGCAGGGCGTTCTCCGCTGCGGGACCTGCGGAGAGGGGCGCCGGGGGTTTCCCCTGTGCCAGGATTCGCTGGCCGCCCTGCGGCACATCGTCTACGGCGACCCCAAGCGGCTTTATTCCTTCACACTGGGACCGGAGGCCCAAAAGCGGCTGTCCGCTGCCGCCGAAGCCTTTGTCTCCGCCCAGCTGGAGCGGGGATTCCGAACGCTGGACTTCTATAAGAGTGTCCGGTGCATGGATGAGCCATCCTGATTGATTACATTTTGTATGATACCGTGCCTTTTATACGGTAAGGAGCGATTATGAGCGAATTATTTGATAAATCCATCCGCACCTTGGAGCTGCCGCGGGTTCTCCAACTGCTGTCCGAGCAGGCGGTCAGCCCGGAGGCCAAGGAATTTGCGCTGGCGGTCCGGCCGGAAACAGACTACGAGGATGTGCTGCGCCTGCTGGACCAGACTGACGGCGCACGGGCCATGATCGTCCTGCGGGGGGCGCCGGGTTTTTCCGGCGTCAAGCCGGTAAAGGACCTGCTGGACCGGGCGGACCGGGGCGGCAGTCTCAACATCCCGGAGCTGATCCGGATCGGCGATCTGCTGTATGCTGCCCGCCGGGCCAAGGAGTATTTCAATGCCGACGCGGCAGAGCCTACCGCTCTCGACCAGATTTTTCTGTCCATCCACGGCAATCGGTTCTTGGAGGATAAGATCCGGCGGTGCATCAGCGACGAGAACACCGTGGCCGACGCCGCCAGCCCGGAACTGGCGGACATTCGCCGCCACATGCGGGCAGCTTTGGCAAAAAGCCGGCAGATCTTGCAGAAGATCATCTCTTCTCCCAGCTATTCCAAGGTCTTACAGGACAACATCATCACCCAGCGGGATGGGCGCTTTGTGGTCCCCGTAAGGGCGGATCAGAAGGGCAATCTGCCGGGACTGATCCACGATGTTTCCTCCACCGGCGCTACGGTGTTCGTAGAGCCGATGGGAGTGGTGCAGGCCAACAACGAATACGCAGAATTACAAGCCAAGGAACAGGCTGAGATCGACCGCATTTTGGCGGAGCTGTCCGCCGATGCCGCCGCCCACCGGCGGGACATTCAGTGGGATCACGATGCGTTGGTGCAGTTGGATCTGATCTTTGCCCGGGGCGAATTGAGCTATAAGATGGACGCGATCCGCCCCCAGGTGCGGCGAGACGGCTTGATCCGTCTGCGGAAGGCGCGGCATCCCCTGCTGGACAAAAAAACGGCGGTGCCCATTGATATTGAACTGGGCGGCGCGTTTGATACCCTGGTCATCACTGGCCCCAACACCGGTGGTAAGACTGTTTCTCTGAAAACACTGGGTCTGCTGACCCTGATGACCCAATGCGGCCTGCATATCCCCGCCGGAGACCGCAGCGAGGTGTCCGTTTACGAACGGGTGCTGGCGGATATCGGGGACGAGCAAAGCATCGAGCAGAGTTTGTCCACCTTCTCCGCCCACATGAAAACCATTGTGGAGATTTTGCAGGAGGCGGACCGGGACAGTCTGATCCTGTTCGATGAGCTGGGAGCCGGTACCGACCCGGTGGAGGGCGCGGCGTTGGCCATCGCCATTATTCAGCACGTCCGAGCGCTTGGGGCAAAATCTGCTGCCACCACCCACTACGCGGAGCTGAAAACGTTTGCCATGACCACGCCTGGGGTGGAAAACGCCTCCTGTGAATTCAACGTGGAGACCCTCAGCCCTACCTACCGGCTGCTGATCGGCATTCCCGGAAAGAGCAACGCCTTTGCGATTTCCAAAAAGCTCGGTCTTTCCGACGAAATCATCGAAGCTGCCAAAGAGCAGATCGACGAACAGGACGTCAGCTTTGAAGACGTTATTTCCGATCTGGAAAAGAGCCGCGTTACAATTGAAAAAGAACGCCGCGAAATCGAAGATTACAAAAAAGAAATCGAAGCTCTCCGGCATAAGCTGCAGGAGAAAAACGATAAAATCGACCAGGCGCGGGACCGTATCCTGCGCGAAGCGAATGAAAAAGCGCGGGATATTCTGCGCGAAGCAAAGGACACCGCAGACGAAACGATCCGCATTTTCCAGAAAGCCGGTCCCGGCGCTTCCATGAAGGATCTGGAACAGGCGCGTCAGAAGCTGCGCAGCAACATCGACGACAAAAACAGCAAGCTTTCCGTCGCTGCAAAGGATAAGCCCAAAGCTCCGGCGTTAAAGCCCGAACAGCTCAAAAAAGGCGATGCCGTGCGCATTGTTTCCATGGGGCTCAAGGGTACGGTCAGCAGCCTGCCTGATGCAAAGGGCAACCTCTTTGTACAGTGCGGTATCATGCGCACCTCCACGAACATAAAAGACCTTGTCCGCATCGAGGAAGCGACGATTACCACACCCACGATGTCCAAAACAAATACCGGCAAGCTTCGGATGTCCAAGTCCTTCTCCGTTTCCCCTGAGATCAATCTGCTGGGCAAAACGGTAGACGAAGCCCTCGCCGCCCTCGATAAATATCTGGACGACGCTTATCTGGCACATCTGGAAAACGTCCGCGTCGTACATGGCAAGGGTACCGGCGCCCTGCGCAAGGCCATCCAGCAGCATTTAAAGCGCATCAAATATGTCAAATCCTTCCGACAGGGCGAATACGGCGAAGGCGATGCCGGCGTAACGATTGTAGAATTTAAAAAATAATCCGCAGGGCGGCAGCCATCTGCCGCCTTTGCAGAAAGGAATAACGAGGTTCATTATGGTAAATAAACAGAAAATTCTGATTGTTGACGACGATGCCAATATCGCCGAACTCATTTCGCTGTACCTGACCAAGGAATGCTTTGATACGATGATCGTGGAGGACGGGGAATCCGCCCTCCGCGCGGTGGATACCTTCGCGCCGAACCTGATTCTGCTCGACCTGATGCTTCCCGGCATCGACGGCTATCAGGTCTGCCGTGAAGTCCGCAGCAGTTCCTCTGTTCCCATCATCATGCTGTCCGCCAAAGGCGAAATTTTTGACAAGGTGCTCGGTCTGGAGCTTGGTGCGGATGATTACATGGAAAAGCCCTTCGACTCCAAGGAGCTTGTCGCAAGAGTCAAGGCGGTGCTGCGCCGCTACAAGCCAGCTGCTGCCGTTCCGGCAAAGCCTGCTGTGGAATGTGTCGAATATCCCGATCTGACAATCAATAAAACGAATTATTCCGTTATGTATATGGGAAAAAATGTTGACATGCCGCCGAAGGAGCTGGAGCTTCTCTATTTTCTGGCATCCTCACCCAATCATGTTTTTTCCAGGGAACAGCTTCTGGATCAGATCTGGGGCTATGAATACATTGGCGACACCCGCACGGTAGACGTACACATCAAGCGTCTGCGCGAAAAGATCAAGGATCACGCCAACTGGAAAATCGCCACGATCTGGGGAATCGGCTACAAATTCGAGGTAAGATGACATGCGCAAAACCCTGTATCTGAAATTTGTACTTGGCTACCTGATCTTCGGATTTTTCGGATTTTTAGTCGTAGCGACGTTCGTTTCCAGTATGACGCTGGAGCATCTGAAACGGGAAAAAGCCGACTCTCTTTACAAAGAAGCCACCCTGATCGCGGATACCTATGCGTCCGACTTATACAGCAGCAATGTTTCCCTCGAGGAGGTCAAAAAACAGCTGGATGCGCTCAGCACCTACCTGTCCTCCCAAATCTGGATCATTAATCCATCCGGACGTATTA